>Ga0193728_1000450_pt1 | contig 19798 bp, 14 predicted proteins | sample U1c1metaG_FD_143037 | JGI IMG/M metagenome (GOLD analysis project Ga0193728, IMG submission 143037) | Soil microbial communities from a riparian zone of the East river system, Colorado, United States - U1c1 | ecosystem: Environmental > Terrestrial > Soil > Riparian zone | place: USA: East River...
CCGAGCGAATCGGCGATCGAGCGCGCGAGCACGGTCTTGCCGCAGCCCTGCGGGCCATCGAGCAGGATGTTGAGGCCGCCCTGCAGGAGAACTTGCAGCTTCTTCGACACCGACGGATCGAGGTAGACGCCCTCGATGCGGAACGGCGCGCGCGCGACGTACTCGACCTCGATCCGGCCGCGGTCGTCGCGCTCGGGCTTGTGCACGGTGACGACCTTCACGAGGCACGGCACGCCGGCGACGATCCGCTCGTCGTTCGACAGGATCACTTTCGGCGCGCGCCGGCCGTCGAGGTGCGTCGCGCGAAACTTGAACGCGGAGCTCTCGACCGTGTTCGGCCAGAACGTCGCTTCGACGGTGCGCCCCGGGACGAGCTCCTCGACGGTCCATTTCGACATCGCGGTTACGCTAGCAAGGACCGCCGCGCGAGATCGCCGATCATGCGGCCAAACCGCGCGACCGCGGGCTCGATCGCGCCGTCGAGCAGGACGTAGTTCGGGAAGCAGACCTCCTCGAGCGGGTGGACCGCGACCTGCGCGCACACGATGCCGCGGCGGCGAGTCAGCGTCGAGACCAGGCCGCGCAGCGCTTCGACCGAACACTCGGTCGGCAGCCCGTCGGAGATCATGACGAGCACCTTCGCGCGCTTCGCCGACGCCATCGCGACGTTCGCGGCGTGGTAGAGGCCGGCCGCGTCGTTGTTGCCGCCGTCGGCGTGGAGGCCGACGACGTGACAGTCGCGCGCGGTGCCTGCGTCGTAGATCACGCTGTCGGTAAAGCCGAAGAACCGCGCCTCGACGCCGGGCAGCGGCCGCACCGCTTCGGAGACCAGCGCCGCGAACCGCTTCGCGCGGCCGATGTTGTCGCGCGAGCTCATCGAGCCCGAGCAATCGACGATCACGCCGAGGAACAGATCGGTGCGGCGCTGCGGCGTGCGTGCGACGAGGATGCGCGGATCGTTGCGCGTGACGAGCGGCAACAGGCGCGTGCGATCGAGTGCGCGGCCTTGCGTGCGTGCGCGCTGTGGCTCCCAGCGCAGGCCGAGATCGTCGAGGAACGAGCGCAACCGGGTCGCGTGACGCTGGACCTCGTGGACGAGCTTGCGATGCGCGTCGGGGTTGCCGCGGACCTTCTCGACCGTGCGAATACGATCGAATTCCTCGTCGGGCGCGACGTTGATCCACAGCCGCTCGGGCACGCCCTTCTTGCCGTTGGACGAGTCCTTGTTACGGCGCGGATCGAGGATGCGCTCGATCTCCTTCTGCAGCGCATCGTCGGCGACGCCGGCGCCGAACACGTCGTCGTCGCGCTCGTGATCACCTGCCTCGAGGCCCTCGGCACCGCCGAACACCTTCGCGACCTCGAGTGCGCCACCGAACAGTGCGGCGAGCTTCTGGGTCAGCTCGTACATCTGGGGCATGTCCATGTCGCGGATGCCCTGCGCGAGCGCGAGCGCTTCGGCGAGCTTCGGATCGTTCATCCGGTTGCCGAGCCCGAGCCGGAACGCACGCGCGAATCGCGCGAGCGCGTGGCCGTGGCGATCGAGCTCGCCCAGCACCTGACCGCGGCGCAGCTTCACCGCGTTCTCGGCGAAGCCGACCTCGAGCGGCGTGCGGATCAGCGCCGGTGCGGCCGCGCCGCGCAACGAATTGAGCAGCACTTGCACCGCGATCTCCTGCGCCGCGTGCTGGAACGCGTACGCGCCGAGCCGCTTCAGCCGATCGCCGTAGCTCGGATCGATCGCGCGCAGGTTGCGCTCGAGGTGCTCGTCGGCGACGAGGTTGAGCAGGTGGCCGATGCCTTCCTTGTGCGCCTTGGCCCACAGCGCCTCGGGGACCGCGCCGCGGTGATAGACGTGGTGGCCGATCTCGTGGAGCACGAGCCCCTCGACGATGTCGCGGCCGTTCGCTTCGCCGCGCAGCATCGGCAGCGGCGAGATGAAGATCCGATCGCCCGACATCCGGGTGTAGCCGTAGTCGGTCTCCTTGCTCGTGAGATGGAAGTTGAACAGCCGGCCGGTGAGCTCGACGCCGCGCTTGATGCCCCACGCGAACACCTCGGCGACGCGGCCGAGGCGATCGTGCGCGAGTCCTTCGCTCACCGCCATCGCGGCGGCGGCGCGGCGCGCCGGGTTCGTCATCGCTTCGTCGAGGACGCGGGCGTAGATCGGCTGCATGATCGGCCGCGCGACCACCTTGCGCGCGCCCTCGATGACCTGCCACATCCGCTTCTCGGAGCTCACCGACGGGCCGCCGATCAGCGTGGCCGCGACGACGGCGTCGAGCGCGATCTCGTGATCGGCGGAGAACATCCCCCACTCGGTCGCTTGCTCGTCGAGCATCTGTTCGACGAGCAGCGGCATGCCGCGCGCGTCGCCGGTCTGCGCGAGGCGGACCGCGGCGGCGCGGCGAAGATGAAGCGGGCGATCGCCATCGACCTCGAGAAACCGCGCGAGCGCCTCGACCACCGGATCCGACGGGTGGCTCGCCGAGATCAAGAGACTTGCCGCGCGCTGGTAGGCGTGGTGGTGCGGTGAATCCGCGAGCGCGAGTGCGCACGCGAGTGGCTCGGTACAGCGCAGCAGCGCCTCCCAGTCGTCGCGGCGAAAGTACCAATCGTTCCCGGGGCCGGGCACAGGTCCCGGCCCCTCCATTCTCGGCGCCTCCGTGCGCGCGGCGGCGAACGCGGCCTCGAGCGCGCCGGGCTCGCCGCGGGCTGCGAGCGCGAGGTTGATGTAGAACCGCCACGCGGTCGGCAGATCCGCGACGCTCGCGAGGGCCCGCGCGCGAGCGACCGCGGCCGGCTCCTCCCACAGCTGGATGCTCGCGAGGATCGGCAGCGGGTGGAGGAGGTCGCCCAGGTGATCGAGCAGCTCGGCGAGCTGGAGCTGGCCGCGCGCGCCGAGCACGAGCAGCGCGAGCACGGCCTCCTCGACGATCGCCGGCTGCGGGTGCGCGCACCACTGGACGAGCGCGTCGAGGTTCGTGGTCTTGCGGATCGTCGCGATCAGGTCGGCGGAGCGAGGCTCGCGCACGGTCGGGCGGGGCGCCGGCACGCCCTCGAGCCGGATCAAGCGCGCCGCGAACTCGCGGGTCTCGGCGTCGGCATCGGCGATCCGATCGAGCACGCGGTCGCGCACCGCGGTCACCGCGACCGCCTTGCCCTCGACGAGCGCGACGACGATGCGCGCGGCGTGGCGACCGATCGGACGATCGACTCGCTCGGCGCAGAACTGCGCGAGCTCGATCGTCGCCTCGCGCTCGTAGTGCTCCTTGCTGCGGTAGCGCCAGAACATCACGACCTCGGAGACGCCCTGCCACAGCGTGGCACCCGCGAGCCCGTCGCCGAGCGCATCGATCGCGCGCAGGGTGTCGTGGACCGTGCCGGTAACCGCGATCCACGCCTGCAGCGCGAGCACGTGGGCCTCCCAGCGGAACAGGAACGCGTTCGCGAGTGCGGGCAGGTCGCGCTTGTGCCGCCACGGCGCCATCTCGCGGTCGATCGCGGCCTCGCTAACGCCGGCGAACCGATCGAGCTGGCGCGCGACATCGACGATCGGATCGGCGCAGCCCATCAGCGCGGCGCACGCGGTCGCATTCGGGTTCGCACCGACGACCGCGAGCGCGGTGACGAGGCCGGTGACCGGTGCCGCGAGGGCAGGGGCGAGCACGCGCGCGAGGTCGGCCGGGCTCGCGCTCATGATCTGCGAGCGCTCCGTCGAGGTCAGCGCGCGGCGGACGGCCGGCGCCGAGAGCACCGCGAGCGGCACCTCGGCCACCTTGATCCGTCCGAGCCACCCGTGCACCGCCGGTGTCATCCGCGAGCGCAGCGCCTCGCCGATCGCGAGCTCGCGCCCGCGCGGCGGCGGATCGTCCGGATCGTCGAGCGCTTCGATCAAGCGCAGCACCGCGGGCTCGTCGAGTGGGATCACGGCTTGCGCGAGCAGCTTGTCGTCGGCCTGGCGGACGAGCGCGAGCACGAACCGGCGGCGGGTGGCGAGCTCCGGCAGCCCGAGCAGCGCCTCGAGCATCGCCGTCAGCCCCGCGCGATCGATGCGCGCCGCGATCACCTTGCACACCGCGGCGAGCCGCGCGGGCTCCGCGTGCTCCTGCGCGCGCAGCGCCGCGAGGAATGCGGGGGGGCGGTGGCGGCGCGGCATCTGCTCGACGAACGCGTCGAGCCGCGGGCCGGTGTAGGTCGCGACCGCGCGGCCGGCGAGCGCGATGTAGCGCTTGTAGTCGTGCTTCTCGACCCAGGCCAGCCATGCGAGCTCGAGTGCGGGCGTCTCGCCGGGCAGCGCACAGATCTCCGCCCAGCCGTGATCGCTCGCGAGCAGCGCGGCGACGAGCGCATCGCTACCGAACGCGGCGGCGAGCAACGTCAGGCGTTTCGCGGGCAGAAGGCCCGCGAGCGCGGCGCATAGCGCGAGGTCGGTCGTCGCGAGCGGCAGCGTCATCAGCCGCTTGGTCTGGTCGACGCTCGCCTTGCACGGCCACGCGTAGCGCACGAGGCCATACGCCGCGGCCGCCGCGTCGCCGGTGCGAAACTCGGGAAACCCGACGATCCGCGGCTCGAACGCGACCGCGACCGCGACCAGACCGTGGCGGATCGCCGGCGTCGTGTCGCGATTCCGCGCGATCCAATCGAGCAGCGTGACCGCGGCGCGGCGCGCGAGCGCGCGATGCTTTTTCGGCGCGACGAGCTGGACGAACCGATCGAGCAGCCACGCGAGCGTCGGGCTCTTCGGCGCGCCGCTCGCACCGACCGTGACGAACGCCGCGATGATCGGATCGAGATGATCCGCGCCGAGTGCGCCCTCGAGCGGCAGGGTCGCCGCACGATCGAGGTAGGCGTCGACCAGCGCGGGCGGCCGCTGGCGCTCGGCGGCGAGCGTCGCGCGGATGTCGTCGGCGGAGTGCGCGCCGAGCAGCGCGACTAGCTCGTGCGAGGTCACGCAGCCCATCGCGTGGAGCTCGAGCGCGATCGACAACGAGCCGGTCTCGGGCCACGGCGCGGCGCGCGCGGCCTCGGCGCAGGCCGGATCGGCGCGCAGGTACACGCCGAGCTCGGCCGCGGTCGCCGGCAGATCCGGCTGGGCGAGCGCGTCCGCGCGGACCTCCGGGCGCGGATGAAACATCGCGTGCGCGTAGCGATACGGCGCGGCGCGTGCGGTCTCGCGCAGCGCGCGCACCGCGGCCGCGCGCACGCGGTCGTCATCGTCGTCGAGCCCGGCGACGATCGCGCGCAAGCCTGGCACCCCGCGCACGCCGCCGAGCGCGTACAGCGCCGCTTCGCGCAGCGCGGGATCCGCGTGCGCGGCGAGTGGGACGATCGCGCCGAGGTAGGGACCGCGGCGCTGCAGCGACCAGCGCGCGATCGCGGCGAGATCGGCGGGCGCGATCGTGCCCGCTTGTAGCTGTCGCCAGATCTCGAGGTCGCGCACGTGTCCTCCGAAAACTATCAGCGCGTCGCGCCGGCTGCTTGCCGCGAGCACCGAACATCAGCGTCCCGGCGTGGAACCGTGCACCAAAGCCGTGCACGAGCCCCGTATGGACTCTGTCGTTCGACGCTCGCAGCGGACCCGTCTCCGAAGTCAGTACCCCTTCGCCGCGTGCGCGAGAAGCGAGGTTTGAAGTCCCGCTCCCCTACACGCAGATCCAGTAGTAGCCGAAGTCGATGGCGCGAACAGTGACCGGTCCGAAGGCACCACTGGCGGACGCGCGCAGTGCCGGACCACACGCCCGGCTGCTCCCGCCAGAGGAGCCGTCGCGCAGACGTGTCAGTTCATCGTGCTTCGGAGAGGGTTGCCGCCGGACCGCGACGCGCCTTCGAAACTATGTGCGTCTGGTTGTGGCAAGGGTTCTCCTGAAGGGTTGATACGAATGACAGAACCGATCGATCTGTTCAAGCACTTTCGTGGAAGTGCGCGAAGCCGTTCGCGATCAGAGCGAGTGCGCGTCGAGGGGCAACAGCACGGTCGTGATCGTGCCCGCGCGATCGCGACGCGAGCTCGACGTCATCCGCCCGCCGTGACGTTCGACCACGCGCTCCGAGACGCCCGTGCCGAGGCCGCGACGACGCTCGCTCTTCGCACTCCCCGCGGTCCCGGTATCGGTGACCTCGACGTGGAGTGCTGCACCGGCCGCGCGCGTCCGGATCACGAGCTCGCCTCCCGCCGGCATCGTATCGACGGCATCGAGCACGAGGTTGAGGACGAGTTGCTCGAGCTCCGCAACGTTGCCACGCAGCGTGGGAAGAGCGGCACCGAGCTCGAGCCTCAGCACGAGGTGCGGCGGGAACGCGCGCGCGGCGAGGGACACCGTCCGCCGGACGAGTGCGTCGAGCTCGATCGCTTCGAGCGTCGTGACGTCGCCGCGGATGTAACCGAGGAGCGAACGCGTGAGCCGCCGGGCTTGCTCCACACCTTGCCGCACGCGGGCACGAATCTGCGGATCCGATGGAGCGAGCTCGAGCATCTCGATCGCGGAGCCGATCGAGCCGAGGTAGTTATCGAGATCGTGGACGACGCCGGCCGCGAGGCGGCCCAGCAACCGGAGCTCGTCGTCGAACACCTCGCGCTTGACGTGCGGAGTGAGCGACGTCACGACGTCGAGGAGCTCCTCGAAGTTCGCATCGCTCACGACGAACCGGTCGGCGCCGGCTTCGAGATGGCGGAGCCACTCCTCGCGGGTCGCGTCCGGACCGATCACCACGATGCGCGCCGAGGGCGACACCCTGCGGGTGGCGTCGATCACCTTGAGGCCATCCGCATCGTCGAGCGCGATCCCACTCACGAGCACGTCGGGCGCCGCGTCGACGAGCCCGCGGACCAAGCCGTCGAGGTCTCGCACCGCGCCTGCGACGACGATTTCGTCGCGACTCGCGAGGGCATTCGTGATCGCCCGCCGCAGGTCCGCGTCCTTCTCCGCCACTAGAACCTTCATCATCTCCACTTGACTCTCGCTATGAGGAGAAGCATGTCGGATGAGCTTCGAACGGCCTGTCGGAGGAGCACGGATCTCCGCGTCAGACGAGTCCTACAGGCTCAGGCGAGGCCGTTCTCGATCACGTAGCGCGTGAGGTCGGCGTTACTGGACATTCCCATCTTTTCGAGTAGGCGCGCCCGGTACGTGCTCACCGTCTTGACGCTCAGGCACATCCGGGTCGCGATGTTTCCGGTGCTCTCGCCCGACGCGATGCCGAGCATCACTTCGAACTCGCGATCGGACAGCCGATCGTGCGGCGCGGCTCGGTCGTCCCCGCCGGCCTGGGTCGCGAGCCGCTCCGCGAGCGAGTCGGTGATGTACCGACCGCCTTTCATGATCCGATCGAACGCGGTGGCGAGCTGCTCGGGCGCGGCGGCCTTCGTCAGATATCCCGCGGCGCCGGCGCGGAGGGCGCGCACTGCGAATTGTTCCTCGGCATGGAGGCTGACCACCAGGACTGGAAGTTTCGGCTGGCGGTGTTTGATCTCGGCGAGCAGATCGATGCCGCTGCGGCCCGGCAGGCCCAGGTCGAGCACCACCAGGTCGTAGTGCTTCTCGAGAGATCCGAGCGCGGACTCGCCGTCGTCGACCTCGTCGATCTCGATCGAGGCGATTCGGTCCTCGAGGATCGCGCGAATGCCTTTACGGACAATCGGGTGGTCGTCGACGAGGAGAACGCGCGGCATGGCTCGATCCTACTGTGGTAGCGTCGAGACGTCATGGCCGATGGGGTGGCAGACGTTCGCCGGTTGCTCGACCGGATCGAACAAATCTCCCAGATCGGGAGCTGGGAGTGGGTGGTCGCGACGGGTGCCGTGACCTGGTCGGATCAGCTCTATCGGATCTACGGCGTCGAGCAGGGCACACCGATCACGCTCGAATACTTCCTGTCGCGGATCCATCCCGACGAACGAACGCGGATCCAGCGCGAGATCCAGACGGTGTTGCGGCACCCGGGAACCTTTCAGTATCGCGAGGTGATCATCCGATCCGACGGCGCGCACCGCACGCTCGATACGATCGGCGAGACCAGCTGCGGCGCGGACGGCACCGTGATCGAGCTCGTCGGGACCTGTCGCGACGTCACCGACCTCGTCTCGCGCGATCAGCGGATCCAGTTCTACAGCGATGTGTTCGAGCACGTCCAGATCGGGCTGTCGGGCTGGCAGGTCGATCGCAGCGAGGCCACGCCGAAACTGCGGCTGGTCGCGTTCAACACCAAGACCGAAGAGCTCGTCGGGACATCCCTCGGCGGTCGCCTCGGTCAGAGCCTGACCGAGATTCTTCCCACGCTCGAAGGCAGCGCGCTGATCGAGGAAGCCACCGCGATGTCGTTCGCGCGGCCGATCCGCAAGCTCCCACCGTTCGCGCGTTCCAATGGTCAGGGCGCGCCGTGGCTCGCCGCCACCTTGTTCTCGTTGCCGGGCCGCCAGATCGGGCTCGCGCTCGAAGATGTCACGGCGTCGGTTCGCACGAGCATGTTGCAGCAGGCGGAGCGTCACGCTCTCGAGATGCTCGCGAGTGGAGCGCCGATCGCAGCGATCCTCGAGGTGATCGCGCGCGCGATCGAAACCGCATCCCCGGGGACACTCGCGTCGGTGCTCCTCCTCGACGTCACGGGCACCAAGCTCAAGCACGGCGCCGCGCCGAGTCTCCCTGTCGAGCTCGTGACCCTGCTCGAGGGGCTCCACATCGGGCCGCGGGCCGGGTCGTGCGGGACGGCGATGTTTCGGCGCGAGCGCGTGATCGTCACCGATATCGCGACCGATCCGCTGTGGGACGACTATCGCGCGCTGGTCGCGCCGTTCGGGCTCCGCGCCTGCTGGTCGGAGCCGATCATCGCGACCGATGGCCGCGTACTCGGCGCGTTCGCGCTCTACCACCGCGAGCCCCGCACCCCCGATGCCGCCGCTTACGAGCTGCTCGCGCGCGCGGCCCACGTCACCAGCATCGCGATCGAACGCCGCATGCTCGACGATCAGCTGCGCGCCCTCGCCGGCAAGATCGAGGCGGTGCGCGAAGAGGAACGCAGCACGATCGCGCGAGACATCCACGACCAGCTCGGCCAGGCGCTCACGGCGCACAAGCTCGACGTCGGCTGGTTGTTGCGCAGGATCACCGAGCCCGCTCTCGTCGCCAAGCTCGAAGAGCTCGCGCGCTCGACCGACGACGTGATCCGCTCCGTGCAGCGCATCGCCACCGACCTGCGCCCAGGCGTGCTCGACCATCTCGGCCTGCGCGCCGCGATCGAGTGGCAAGCCGAAGAGTTCGAGCGGCGCTCGGGCCTGACGTGCCGGGTCACGTCGTCGCTCTCGAACGTCGTCCTCGAACGCGAGCTCGCCACCGGCGTGTTCCGGATCTTTCAGGAGGCGCTGACGAACATCGCGCGGCACGCGAACGCCAAGACCGTCGAAGTCGCGCTCTACCTCCATCACGGACAGCTCCATCTCGACATCAGTGATGACGGGGTCGGGCTTCCCGAGATCGGCCTGGGGCCTCACCTCGGCATCCTCGGGATGCGCGAGCGTGCGGTGCGGCTCGGCGGCGAGTGCATCGTGCAGCGCAAACAGCCGACCGGCGTCACCGTGTCGGTGGTGTTGCCGCTGCGGTTCCCGCCGGAGCTGCAGGCGATTCGCGACTGATCACTTCACGACGAACGACGCCGACGTCGAGCCGACGTTACCCGACGCATCCGCGACGCGCACCGCGAGCGTATGCGTGCCGCGCACGAGCCCCTGCGGGATGTCGAGGCGAAGGTCTTCGGTCTGGTCGTCGAACAGGCCGTCGGCGCTCGCGCCGAGCTGCCACGGGCCGTCGTCGACGGAGAACGCCATCTCGGCGATCGTGCCGAGGTTGTCGTGGGCACGCGCGGTCGCCCGCGGATACGAGATCTGGAGGTTCTCGATCACCGGGCGCGTGTTGTCGATCGCGAACATCGTCGACGTGAACGTCGAGGTCAGCGCGCGGTCGGGCGAGTTCGCGGCGGCGTCCGACGAGGTCACGCGGACCTTGTACCAGCCATCGGGATAGGTCTCGGTGTTCCACTCCCATGTCGTCACGGTCAGCGGCGCCTTGCCGGTCGCGACCGGGCGCCAGTTCGCTTCGCCGTCACGGCGCGCTTCGAGCGTGTAGGTGGTGTCGTCGCCGTCGCTGTTGTCGACCTTCCACTTGACGCGCAACACCGGGCTACGCGGCTTCGCGGCCGAGTCCTTGAGCGTCGGCAGCGTCTCCTTCGTCGCGACCTCGACGGTGACTTCTTGCACCATCGTCGCGATGTTTTGCGGCACGTAGTACGCCATCACGCGACGCACGCGGGCTTGATCGTCCTCGAGCGCGGTGCGGAATTGCAGATAGCGGCCCGGCGGGCTCGCGATCTTGCCGCCGGCGGTGCCGCCGCCCTGGGAGCCGACCTGCTGCGGCGTCGCCCACTCGCTCCAGCCGACGCCGGGCTTCGACGTGTTGCCGGTGCGCGTCTCGAGCTTGACCTTGCCGGTCGCGTTCCACGTCAGCTTGCCGAACTTCGCGACCGCCTTCGCGTCGAGCACGTCGCTCATGTACTTGGCCTGCGCGGCGCGCCCGGTCGCGCGATACAGCGCGGCGGCATCGTCCGTCGCGAAGCCGATCAGGTTGTGATCGAACCAGACCTGGCTGACCGAGCGCTCGTCGACATCGAACGCCGTCGCGACCGCTTGATCGGCATCGACCATGTAGATCCGGCCCTTGTCGGCGGCGCCGGCGTAGACCGCACCATCGGGCCCGACGGCGACCGAGGTGAAGTACGTCGCGGTCAACGCGTGGAGCTGATCGAGCCGGCCGTCGTTGCCGATCTTGAACAGCGCCCCCTTGCCCTTCTTCGCGCCCTTGCGGCCGAGGTCGGTGACCGCGGAGGGATCCTTGTCGGCGCCGGGCTTGGTGCCGACGTCGGGCGGCTTCGCGGCCTGGCCCTTCGCGGCGGTGGGCTTCTCGGCGGCTTCGACCGCGGCGGAGGTCTTGCCCGTCGTGGGCGGCGTCTCGGCGAGATCGTTCGCGGCGACGACGACGCCGTCGCGATACGGCGCCATCGCGGTGACCTCGTTGCCGGCGAAGTCGGCCATCGCGCGGGTCTTGCCGTCCTTCGGATCGTAGCGGAACACGAGTGCGCGCTCGGACGTGCCGAACCACACCGCGCCGTCGTTCGTCGCGGTGATCGCGGTGACCCGCTTGTCGTCGGTGTCGAAGATCTCTTTCGCGCTACCGCCGCTGATCGCGAACACCTTGCCCGACGGGCCGGTGCCGGCGTAGACCGTGGTGCCCGACGCGGCGAGCGACCAGATCGTTTCGGTGTCCTTGAGCTGCGGGCCAGCGGTCGCCTTGCCGCTCGCGACGTCGATCCGCCACAGCTTGTTGCCCGGCATCGCGCCGGCCCACACCGTACCGTCGCTGGTCTGCGCGAGTGCGACGATCGCGATCGCGCCGGGCACGGTCACGACCTTCTTCGCGCTGTCGTTCTGCGCCTTCCAGATCGCGCCGCCGACGTCGCTGCCGAGCAGCACGCTGCCGTCCGCGAGGTGGAGCGCCGACCACACCGCATCGCCCTCGAGCGCGGTGCGCTTGGTATCCCAACCCGGGCGGACCTCGCCCGACGACGTGATGAACGCGCTCGTCGCATCACCCGCGTCGAACTGTTGGTAGGTCTCGACCGTCCAGGTCGCCGTCACGACGGCCTCCGACGGTCGCGCGAACAAGCCGAGGAGCGTGGCTCCCGCGATCACCCATGGTGCTTTCATGTGCTTTGTCTCTACTGGTTACGTACGCGCAGCAGCATCGTCGCGCTGCCGTTGATCACGCGCTTGGACGGAGACACGGTGCGTGCGATCGGCTTGTAGACCGCCGCGCGCTGCGTGTGGCTTTGCGGGTGCAGCTTGTCCTGCACGCTCGCGGGGAGATCGCGGACGAGCTTGCCGTCGAGCGCGACGCCTTCATCGGCCGGATAGATCGTCGCGGCCCACACGTTGCCCGGCAACAGGTGCCGGAACGCGGTGATCAGCGACGGGAAGTCGACGGGCGGCGCCGAGTCGAGCTTCGCCGCATCGCCGGCGACGACCTCGAGCTGGACGATGCTGCCGGCGAGCGACTTCGGGACGTCGACCGGCACCTCTTCGACGAACTCCTTCGCGTCGTACGACGTCATCAACACCTTGATGATGTTGCGCTGGCCCGGCACGAGGTCGCCGGTCGGCAGCTTGATCTCCTTGACGTCGCCGTAGTTCGCCTCGAACCGGAGGTCGACCTTGATGTCGACGCGCTCGATCGTGACCGCCTGGTACGGGTTCAACAGCAGCGGCACGATCACGCGCAGGCCGCGGACCGCGCCCATCACCGAGCCGGCGCCATCGTTCGCGTAGAGGTAATCGGTGAACTGGATCGGCTCGGCGAGGCCCTTGACCTTGACGCTCGACTCGACCCGCGCCGTGACGTCGTCGCGGTCGGGCAGGTAGTAGTTGATCGCGTTCATGAGCGCCGCGCCCGCGATCGCCGGCGTCAGGAACTTGTTCGCGAGCAGGTCGACGCGGAACGTGCCGCTATCGACGTGCTTGCCCGAGGTCGAGGTGATCGAGATGTCCATCGGGATCGTCGGCGTGCGCAGCCCGGTGTCCGCGGCGATCGCCGCCTGGCGATCCTGGGTGAGTGAACCGATCTCGGTCATCGCGGTCGCCATCACGAACGCGCTCTGCGACGACGGGATCACGGTGTGGACCGAGGCGGTCGACACCGGCGCGTAGGTCTCACCGGTCTGGAACATCGGATGGCCGAACGCGAGCACCTTGTCGCCGTCGACGTACGACACCGTGCCGATCGCCGATGCGGCCATGTCGCCGCGGATCAGCTCGACCGCGATCGCGCCGCCCATCTCGAAGTGGGTCGGCGCGTCCTTCGGCGGCGGGCCGCTGCTCGAGCCACCGGCGCGCACCGGCACGACGTTCGAGTCCCCGAACATCTTCTCGAGCTGGCCGAACGCGGGCGCGGCGAAGCCCGACACCGACAGCGGCACCGATGCCTGCATCACGCCGCCATCGGTCTCGACCGGCTTGGTCACGGCCTCCGGCAGCGGCGCCGATAGGAGCCAGCTCCGGTGCGCGGGACCGAGCGCATCGAGCGCGGCCTGCGGATCCATCGTCGGCGCGAGGCGATGCCAGTCGCTCATCGTCGCGGCGGCCGGTTGCACGATCTTCGGGCCACCACCGGCCGCTGATGCGACGGTCGCGCGGCGGTAGGCGCCGAGGCCTTCCTTCTTCATGTAGTCGATCGGGGTGCAGCCACCGATCGCGACCTTGTTGAAGCGGAAGCCGTACGAGAACGCGCAGGTCAGCTTGTCATCGATGTAGAGCGGGCTGCCCGACATGCCCTGCCAGAACCCCGAGACCTGCATCTTGGGGTCGTCGCTCTTGACCAGAATGATGTCCTGCTTGGGCAGGAAGTTATGAACGACCGAGACCACCTCGAACGTGAACCGTTCGGGCTTGGTGCCGGAGAACGTGGTCATGCCGTAGCCGGTCTGGCCGCGCTTGACCTTCTCGAGCGGGAACGTATCCGGTGACGCGTAGCCCCGGGTCGCGAGGAGGGTGACCAGCACTGCGGTACCCAACCGCACGTATCGAAGCATCGTCCGCTAATGGTACCGGCCAGAGTTTGGATCTGCCAGGCGTTCCAAGCCGCTGTGACTAAACTTCAAACTCGGACCGGGACCCTGCGAGTGCGGAAAATTAGCGACAACTGTGTCAGCTGTTGCGTCGGTAATTCACTATGGGTGTCAAAGCCCTAACACGGTGATCTGCACCCAAAACGCTGACAAATCAGCGATTTGCGTTCCTGGTCGGACCTCGGCATGGCCTCTGCACAATGCGGCAACCACGGAGGCAAGTGATCATGTCGAATTTCGTCGAGACGTGGAAGGGAATCGCGACTGCTTTGGGCCGCTCGGAGCGCTGGTGTCGCTATATGGCTCGGCGCGGTGCGGATCCGCTCCCGGTCTTCAAGGTCGGCGGCATCGTTCGCTTGAACAACAACGATCTCGAGGACTGGTTGTCGCGCCAGCGCGATCGCTCGATGCGCGTGCCGGTCGTCGCCGCGGTGAGCGACGCCGTCGCCGAAGAGTCTGCGCTCCGCCTGATCGCTTAGATCAACTTGCGAACGACGCGCTGGAACGCGCGTTCGCGAGCCACGATCGGTGCGAAGCCACTGCACGGTTGCAGACCGCGTTCCGGGCACGTCGTGCACGGACTGCGATCCGGACCGCGCTTGCCGTACAGCACGCGTAGACCTCCGACGATCGCGATGGCCGCTAAAGCCAGCGCGATGCCGAACGGACCGAGCTCTCGCACGCCACACGTGATCGCGAACGCCACCAACACGGCGGGCGCGAAGCGGGTGACGAGCTTGGTCGGGCGCGCGCGCATGCTGACGGCGAGTAACGCGGTGGCGACGGCGAGCGAGCTCACCGGCGCGAGCACGGGCACGGCTGTCGCGGTACCCACCGCGAAGGCGACAACGCCACCGGCCAGGCCACCCACGATCGCGTAGCTGCAACCCCGGCACAGCCGGGTGCGGCCGATGCGGAGGACCTCGCCGGCGTAGTTGCCGCACAGCGGATGGTGCGCGAAGCGATGGAAGCGATGCGCGCGGCGCGACAGCTGATCGATCGCGCGGCGGGTCTTGCGATCGATCGATCGCAACGGAGGCCTCGCCGCGGGAATCACGATCATCGCGTCGTGGGCCGCAGGCGGACGGCGGTGCCGTACGCGACGATTTCGTTCGTGTTCTGCATCAGCTCGCCGGAGTCGAACGCGAGCCCGAACACCGCGTTCGCGCCCATCTGTTCTGCGTGCTGCTCGAGCCGATTCATCGCCTCGTTGCGCGAGTCGACCGCGAGCTGGGTGAGCGCCGAGATCTCACCGCCGAAGATCGTCTGACAGCCGGCGCACGCCTGACCGACGACGGAGCGCGAGCGAACCGTGATGCCCCAGCACGGGCCGATCACGGCATCGACCTCCTGGTCGGGAGGTGGCGTGAACGTCGTGATGATGAGGATGCGATGCGGTGAGACGTTTCCCGAGTCAGCCATCGGGGGCGACGCTATCACGTGCCCGGTCGTGCTATGACCCGCGCGCGATGCAGTCGACCCGTCCCGTCTCCGAGTTGCGCGGACCGATCCGCGCGTTGTTCTCCGATGTCGACGGAACGATGACCACGGGCGATCGGATCGAAGCGAAGACCTACGAAGCGCTCGAGCGGCTCGGCGACGCCGGGATCCCGGTGATCATGGTGACCGGCCGGCCCGCGGGTTTCGGGCACGCGTTCATGAAGATGACGCCGGTGCTCGCGTGTGTCGCGGAGAACGGCGGCGTCACGTTCGTGCGCGACGGTAGGCGGCTGGTCAAGCAGTACGGCGTGCCCGCGGCGAGCTTGCCGGAGTGGCGGCGCCGGATGAACGACATCGCGATCGAGGTGATGTCGAAGTGCCCGGGCATGCGGCTGTCGAGCGACTCGAAGTATCGCGAAGTCGATCTCGCGATCGATTGGAACGAAGAGACCCAGCTCCCCGTCAGCGACGCCGAGATGGCGGTGCAGCTGATCAAGAAGGCGGGACTCGAGGCGGTGCGCTCGAGCGTGCACGTCAATTTCGGCCCGCCGATGTTCGACAAGCTGTCGGCGTGCCTCGCGCTGGTCCGCTCGGTGCTGAAGGGCGACCCGCAGCAGCTCGATTCGTACGTCTACGTCGGCGATGCGCTCAACGACGCGCCGATGTTCAAGGGCTTCCCGCAGTCGGTCGGCGTCGCGAACGTCAAGCAGTGGTGGGACGAGCTGGCGTACAAGCCCTCGTTCATCACCGAGGCTGCAGAAGGCGCCGGCCTGCGCGAGCTCGTCGAGCACTTGCTGACGGTTTCGCGCTAGAACAGGCTATGGACGTGTTCGCGGCCGTGCTGCGGGCGCTCGATGCCGGGCGAGGGGTCGCGATCGCGGCGGTGATCGGCGCGCGCGGATCGACGCCGCGCCACCTCGGCGCCCGGATGGCGGTGACCGCGGACGGCGAGCAGTGGGGGACGATCGGCGGCGGCAAGATCGAGCAGCTCGTCGTCGAGGCGGCGCGCGAGGTCGCCGGCGGTGCCGCGCCGCGCGTCGTGCGCCAGCACCTGATCCGCGATCTCGCGATGTGTTGCGGCGGCGCGATGGAGGTCGCGATCACGCCGGCGGCGGCGTCGCGCGACGTGATCGCCGAGCTCGCGAGCTCGCGGGCGCCGCGCGTGCTCGAGACGCCGCTCGACGGTGGTGCGCTGCGCATGCGCGAGGCGCGCGACGCCGATCCGCCGGTCCACGAACCGGCGATCGCCGGCGACGTGCTGGTCGAGCGCGTCGGCGATCACGAGCGCGTGATCGTGTTCGGGCTCGGCCACGTGGCGCGCGTGCTCGGTCCGATGTTGCACGGCCTCGGGTTTCGCGTGATCGCGTGCGACGACGGTGACACCGGTGCGCTCGAGCCGGCCCCGGCGTGGGCCGACCGGGTGATCGAGTCGTTCGATGCGGCCGAGGTCGAGAAGCTCGTCGGTGGGTTTGGCGCGGACGACTACGTCCTGGTGATCACGCGCGACCACGCGATCGATCAGCAGCTGCTCGAGGTGTTGATCGCGCGCGACGAGCTCGGCTACCTCGGCATGATCGGCAGCCGCGGCAAGGTCGGTAGGTTTCGCAAGCGGCTCGACGCGAAGGGCCTGCTCGACGGCGAGCGCGGCGCGGCGCGGTGGGCGCGGCTGCGAGCACCGATCGGGTTGGACCTCGGTGCCGAGACGCCCGCCGAGATCGCGATCGCGATCGCCGCGGAGCTGGTCGCGATCCGCCGGCGTGGCGCGGCGACGGTCGGTGACTGGCGCGTGCACAAGGCGAGCGATGTCTGATCGTGGCGCCGGCGCGGTCGTGATCCTCGCGGCGGGCGCGGGCTCGCGGCTCGGCGGCGTCGCGAAGGCGCTGCTGAAGACTCGGCGCGGCGTGCCGTTCCTCGATCAGATCGTCCACACGGCGCGCGCCGCGGGGATCGAGAAGGGCTTGGTGGTCGTCGGGCCGCCGTTCGGCGCCGAGGTCGCGGCGCACGCCGGCACGCTCGGCCTCGCGATCGTCGAGAATCCGGCGCCGGACCGCGGCATGGCGAGCTCGATCGCACTCGGGTTCGGCGCGCTGATCGAGCTCGACGTCGACGACGGCTGGCTGTGGCCGGTCGATCATCCCGACGTCCAGGTCGAGACCCTGCAGGCGATCCGCGCGGCGCTCGGGACGCACGTCGCGGCCCGCCCGCTGTGCGATGGCAAGGGCGGGCACCCGCCGCTCGTCCGGCGCGCGTTGTTCGCGGAGCTGTGGCGCTGCGAGCTCGAGCCCGAGGGTGCGCGCAGCGTGCTCGCGCGTGCGGATATGATCGACGTGCCGGTGTTCGATCGAGGAACGATCCGCGACGTCGACACGCTCGACGATCTGGAGGTCCCTTGAGGGCGGTGCTCGTGGCGTCGCTGCTCGTGCTGGCGGCGTGCCCACCTCCGGCCGCGCCCGCGAAGACCCCGAACGACCTCGGCTCGAACGTCACCGAGACCGACCTCGAACGCCGCCAGCGCCTGCTCGGCGAGCTCCAGGACGACATCCTGTCGTCTTACGATCGCGACGATGCTCCCGACTCCGATACGTCGCTGATCGATCCCAAGGTCGGCCCGGCGCGGATCGGCGTCGGCCCGGGCGACATCCTCACCGGCGAGGACGTCAAGCTGCGCGCGTCGTCGCGCTGGCCGCTGTTCGTCGAGCCCGGCACGCCGACGTCGGTGCGCTCGAAGCACCTCGACATCCACCTGTCGGCCGATCGCAAGGTCACCGCCGCGTGGATGGCCGACGAGGTGTCGTGGCGGATCAACCAGTGCGGCCGCACCGCCGTGATCCCGCTGCGGATCACCGCGCTGTACGCACACGACGGCGATCGCTGGGTCGAGGTGTTCGAGCACCTGTCGTTCGGCGACGTCCCGGTCGCGACGCCCGAGCTCTACGGTCTCCAAGTGAAGTCGGCGGTCGTCGATCGCGGCTTTGCCGACGAGCTGTCGCGCACGCTCGCGCCGCTGCTCTATCACCAGGCCGCGAAGATTCCCGGGGTCGTCTCGCTCGATCCGAAGCGGCTCGCCGAGGATGACATCCGGCAACCCGCGCCGACCTTTCTGCTCGCGCCGGATCCCGACGGCGAGTGGCACGGTGCGGACGACGTCGCGCGCGCGCAGTTGATCGACGGTGTGCTCGATCCGGACGATCGCCGGATCAGCACGGTCGGTCCGTCGCTCGCCGAGTCGACGATCGCGTACTGGGTCGGCAACTTCGTCGGCACGCTCGCCGATCGGCCCGGCGCCAAGGGTGGCAGGGTCCGCCTGCGCGGCACGTTCGTATTCGAGAAGCGCGACGGCAAGTGGCTGGTCGTGCAGGGCCACGTGTCCAAGCCGATCGACGACATCGAGCTCGCGCAGCGCGTGTTCGGAACCGCGCTGGTCTCCGAGAAGCCGCTGCAGATCACGTGCGACGACGGCAGCCGCAGCGCACCGGTGCTCACTCCTGCGGTTGGACCGTAGGCTCGGCGCCGCTCGGCAGCTGATAGCCGGTGACGTGCGGATCGAGCAAGTACGTATCGGTGACGCGCTTCTTCCTGAACCACGGCAACAGGCGCAGCGGCGTCGCGAGCAGCGAGCCGAGCCCGCCGAGCAACTTGCCGCCGTACGCCTCCGCGACGAGCGCCGCGCGCTTCGCGCCCGACATCTCGGCGAGCGGGCGATCGATCAGGCCGATCCGGCGCAGCCGCATCTCCGCGCACGTGTTCGCGTGATCGAGGAACGCGGGTAGATGGCGCAGGACAGACGCGTCGGCCGGTAGCCGCTTCTCCATGTAACGCGCGAGCCGGCGCACGCCCCACATCGACACGAGCGACAGCCCGAGCAGGCGGCGGCGCAGCCACGGCTTGTGCTCGATCGCCTTCTTGGTCTGGTCTTCGCCGAACTCGACGTGACGCTCTTCCTGCTTCACCGCGCGGCGCAGGATGTCGACCGAGGGCTTGTGATCGAGCGTGTCGATCACGGCGTAGAACGCCTGCAGCACGAAGCCTTCGCCTTGCGCCATCTCGAGCGCGACGTGCTCGGCCCACGAACCGCCCATCATGCCGGTCGCGAGGAACCGGACCGCGGGGTGCGCCGGCTTGGGATGACACCCGAGCATCGTCATGATGCGCAGGAAGTTGTCGACGTGCTGCATCTCCTCGAGCGACTGGCGCGCAAGGAACTTCGCGGCCTCGAGGTCGGGCGCGTCGTACAGCCAGTGCCCGACCTGGATGCCGGTGATCTCGCCGTACAGGAACTGATTGAACATCCACTCGAGGAGTGCCTTGTCGCGCATCGGGTCGAGCTTGTCGGCCCCGAAGTCGAACGTCATCTCCTCGCGCGTCAGCAGCACCCGCCAAGCTTACCGCCGGGCGGGCCAGCGCGCATCAACTACGCTCGGGACGCTTGCGCGGACGCGACTTGCCCGCAGGGCGGGCGGCGTGAAAGTGCGGGCCGTGCACCGTGCAACCGGGATACTTGTCCACGATCGCTTTGGCGTCGGCCATCGCACGCGTGCCTTTATGGTCGTCGTCGTGCTGCACGGGTCCACTGACGTCGGTCGGTTGAAACGACAACGTCGAGCGGCCGGTGCTCTCGTCGACCGACACGAAGATCTTTTCGGGGCGGCCCCTGAGGCTACTCGCGTTAGTAGCCACGGCGTCCGCCACGGTT
>Ga0193728_1000451_pt1 | contig 19797 bp, 8 predicted proteins | sample U1c1metaG_FD_143037 | JGI IMG/M metagenome (GOLD analysis project Ga0193728, IMG submission 143037) | Soil microbial communities from a riparian zone of the East river system, Colorado, United States - U1c1 | ecosystem: Environmental > Terrestrial > Soil > Riparian zone | place: USA: East River...
GGCCACCGTGCTCCATGCAGGCCTCCGTGCTGCATGCAGGCCTTTGCGCGAGCCTGTCATGCTTTGTTATGCTGAGGATGCCGAAGTCGAGGCGTCGCGTCTCACTCTCATCCCCTATCAAATCCGATACTTGTAAGGTTGCTTGATGAAGCTGTTCGCGCGCCTTATTGGCAAGACGCCACCATCCCCGCCCACTCTGCAAGAGCGTATTTCGATCCTCAATGCGGGCTCGGCGGGCCTCATTCTCGATGCGGCGTTGCATGCAGACGATGAAAGCTTGCGTATCGCGGCTATCGACAGGCTGCCGGACGGGGATGCTCTACGCAGGCTCGCGGGACTATCCGCCACGGCCGAAGGCACCGCCATCGCTTCTACCGCGACTCTGGAGCGGGCCGCGCGCACGCGCTTGGCGCAACTCATCGACGAGGGCTCGATCGATTTCGCCGCATTTTGCGATCACGTGCGAGACCGCGCGACGATCTTCGCCGTCGCAGCGCTGTGCAAGGACACCGGCCGCCTGCCGCAGGCGCTTGCTTTGATCGATGATCCTGCGCAACTTGCACAGCTCGCCATTGAGAGTCCATCGAGCCGATTACGGCAGTTGGCGGCAGAGCAGGTACACGATCCCGCACAGCTCAGGCAACTGCTTCAGCTCGTCCGCAACAAGGACAAGAGCGTATACAAGATCCTCAAGCAGAAGTGCGATGCGCTGAACGCGGAAGATCGCAAGGCGCAAGAGATCAAGAGCGACATCGAGGCGCGTTGCGCGTCGCTCGAACGGCACAGTCAGCGGACTTATGACTCGTTTTATACAGCGGCGTTCGAGCATCTAAAAAGCCGCTGGCATTCGCTGACCACCCAGCCGGCTGCCGATATTGAACAGCGTGCCAAACAGGCCATCGAACGCTGCCAGGAGATTATCGGGGCGCATCAGCGGGAGCTCGATCGGCAGGCCGCCAAGGACGCGGCGCTCGAAGCCGCTCGTCAGCTCCAGCAGCGCGAGCGCGAGGCGGCCGAAGCGGCGGCCGTCGCGCGGTCCGAGGAAGAAGCCCGATTGCGGGAAGCGGCGGCGGCGATTCGCGAGGCTGAAGAAAGGGAATGCGCAGAGAAGCGAGCCGCGCAAGAGCAGCTGTTCCGGCAAATCGGCGGATTGTTGCGAATGGCCAATGCCGCGCTCAGCGATGGCGGTACGCAACGAGCGGCGGGGCTGCGCCGGGCAATCGAAGAGAAGTTGCCGGCCGCAGCCGTGCTACCGGCCTTTCTGTCCCGCCAAGTGCAGCGGCTCGATGAGAAGCTAAATGAGCTCAAGCAGTGGAAGGACTATGCCGTCGCGCCAAAACGTCTCGAGCTCATCGTGGAAATGGAGACGCTCATCGGTTCGACGGAAAAACCAAGAGTGCTGGCCGACCGCATCAAACATCTACAACAGGAATGGCGAACGATCGGCAAAGGGATCGCGAGCGAAGCTCCTGAGGAGTGGGAGCGGTTTCAGCAGGCTTCACAAGCGGCCTATCAACCCTGTCGCGAATATTTCGAGGCGCAGTCAAAGCTGCGCCAGCAGAACCTCGACAAACGCAAGGCGGTGCTCGAGCGATTGATCGCTTTTGAGGCAACGCAAAACGGTGACAACCCTGACTGGCGCCTGCTGGCAGGCGTTTTAAACGACGCGCCGAAGGAATGGCGCCGGTATTTTCCGGTGGATCGCGAAGCCGGCCGCGCAGCTCAAGAGGAATTCGAGGGAGCGATGGGGCGATTGCAGGCCAAGCTCGACGCCTGGCATGAGCGCAACGTTGCGGACAAGCAATCACTGATCAAACGCGCCCGTCATTTGCTTACTCAAGAGGACAGCCGTGAAGCCATCGACGCCGTGAAACGGCTGCAGCTCCTGTGGAAGGAAACCGGTCCTGCGCCGAGCGCTCAAAGCCAATCGCTGTGGAATGAATTTCGCGAGGTGTGCGACGCGGTTTATCAAAAACGGCAGCAGGCATACGCTGAATACACAGCGGGGCTCGAAGCCAACAAACTCAAGGCCGCGGCATTGTGCGAAGAGGTCGAGCTCGCCGCCGCGTCATCCGGAGTGCCCCTGTTGGAAGGAGCGGCGAAAATACCTGAGTGGCGTAGCGCGTTTGATGCGCTCGGTGAAATGCCGAGGACCGAGGCTCGGGGGTTGCACGATCGGTTCGAACGCGCCATCGATTTGTGCAGGGCTCGAGTGGCCCAACAGCAGGTGCGCGATACGGAGCAGTCGTTCACGAATTTGTTCGAGGCCTCTCGAAGCGTAGCCGCATATGGGTGGGCGGTGTTGCGAGGTGCCGAGTCGTCCGATCGAGAAACGCTGAAGCAATCCGCGGAGAGTTTCATCGCGGGTGTCCGTCAATGGCCAAAAGAGGGACTCAAAGCGATCAGGGACTCCTTGGCCCAGTCCGGCGCAAGTGCCGATGTCGACCTAGCGGCCCGCGAGAAAGCGTTGAGACTCTTGTGCGTTCGCGGCGAGATACGCAGCGAGATATCCACGCCGGCCGAAGATGAGGTGTTGCGCCGGGAGCATCAGGTGCAAAGATTGATGCAGGGAATGGGGCAAGGGGTCGGCGCCGATGCCGGGGAATGGAACGCGATGGCGCTCGAGTGGATCCGGATCGGTGCGATAGCGCCGGACTTGCACGACAGTTTGCGGGACAGATTCATGCGCTGCTGGGAAAAGAGGCCAATGGACAGCTCCGAGCCGGCGACATTCCTGGGTGATAGCGCCGATCATCGCAAGTCTCATGACGGGCCAACGGGCAAGGCTCGCCGCCATGGCCGCGATGCTTCAAACGCCGGAAATAGGCGTTAGTTGAAACGGGGATTTTGATACCCGTCGCGTGACGTAGTCGGCGTTTGCCGACAACTGACTGGGATCGCCCTCTCATCGGCGGGAGGTGTCACAGTCTCCCTACATCCTGACCTACCCACATTCCCTAGGATGACCACCGCGAGTGCAGTCATTGCGCTCATCATCCTAGGGTCACCAAGCAACAATGAACTATCTCTATCGCTTTCTGCGGCTTCGTGGAAATGAGTTGCGCGTCGCCGTGTCAACGGTTTTCGCCGTGTTCGCCTTGGCATCGAAAGCGCACGCGCAAGTTACGACACTTCTCGACCTGGAAAACTCCCCGGGGCAAGATTACACCCTCTACACGTATTCGTTTCAGGCGCAGCTCGCGCAAACTTTTCTGACATTTGAATTTCGCCAAGATCCTGCCTATTGGAGATTGGATGACGTGTCCGTGTTAAACAGCGCCAACACTCAGCTGATTGCAAACGGCGGCTTCGATGGCGGCGCCTACGGCGGCCAAAATACGCCCAATAGCTGGACTCTGATCGGCCAGGCGGGACTGAATGCCGGCGGCCAGGTTGTCGGCGGCTGCGGGCTTTCCGGCAGCTCTTGCTACATGGATGGCGCGGTCGGCGGCGTTGATGGGCTGTATCAATCCTTTGCAACGACGATCGGCGCGACGTATTCGCTGAGCTTCTGGCTTCAGGCTGACGGTGGAGGACCCGCCTCCGCGGTGGTGCAAATCGGCGCGACGTTGGATGAAGGCGGAGTGCTGATCCCGCCACCCACGGCAACCGACATCATCACGACCGGTTCACCCTATTTGACAGCCGGTCTGGGCACGACGCTCAATCCGGTCTTCGACGGGGGAACTCTTCAGTTGGATTCTTCGGGGCCGGTATTCAGCCAGAACTTTACGGTCAACAATACCAACGGAACCATTGACACTGCCGGACTCAACAGCACGATGAGCGGAGAGCTCTCCGGCCCCGGCGGCCTGACCTTCATGAACAGCGGCAGTGCGGGCGGCATAACGCTAACCAATACGAACACGTATGCGGGCGCGACCGTCATTAGCGGTGGCACTACCTTGGCGTTGAGCGGCGCCGGCAGCATCGCCGATTCCAGCGGTGTCGCCGACAACGGCATATTCGACATTTCCGCGACCACGGCGGGAGCATCGATTCAATCATTGTCCGGCAATGGCGCAGTCGTACTCGGCAACCAGAACCTGAACTTGAGCAATGCCGCCGACACGTTTGCCGGCAGCATCGGTGGCACGGGCAGCGTCGTGCTGAGCGGAGGGGTTGAGATTTTAAGCGGCGTAAATACCTTCTCCGGCGCCACGGGCATTGGCAGCGGTGCGACCCTGGCGTTGAGCGGCACCGGCAGCATCGCCGCGTCCAGCGGCGTCGCAGACGACGGTATTTTCAATATTTCAGCGACCTCGGGAGCATCGATCCAATCGCTGTCGGGCAATGGTACCGTTGTGCTCGGCAATCAGAAGCTCACCTTGAGCAACGCCAGCGACACTTTTGCCGGCAGCATCGGCGGCGCGGGCAGCGTCGTACTGAGCGGCGGTGTTGAGACTTTAAGCGGTGTAAATACTTTCACCGGTGCCACCGGCATTGGCAGCGGCGCGAGCCTGGCATTGAGCGGCACCGGCAGCATCGCTGCTTCCAGCGGTGTCGCCGACAACGGCATATTCGATATTTCGGCGACCACGGCGGGCGCATCGATTCAATCGCTGTCGGGAAGCGGCGCTGTCGCGCTAGGCAGCAAGAATCTCACGATCAGCAACGCCGCCGGCACCTTTGCGGGCGACATCGGTGGCTCGGGCGGCCTCACGTTGACCGGCGGTGCCGAGACGTTGAGCGGCGTGAACACCTTCACCGGCGCGACGGGCATCAGCAGCGGTGCCACCCTGGCATTGAGCGGCACGGGCAGCATCGCCGCCTCCAGCGCTGTGATCGACAACGGAGCATTTAATATTTCCGCGACCACGGCGGGTGCGTCGATTCAATCGCTGTCGGGTAATGGCGTAGTCGCGCTCGGCAACCAGAACTTAAACTTAAGCAACGCCTTCGGCACGTTTGCCGGCGCCATCGGTGGCACGGGCGGCGTTGCGCTGACCGGCGGTGCCGAGACGTTGAGCGGCGTGAACACATTCACCGGCGCCACGGGCATCGGCAGCGGTGCGACCCTGGTATTGAGCGGCTCGGGCAGCATCGCCGCCTCCAGCGGAGTCGCGGACAACGGCACATTCAATATTTCCGCGTCCACGCTGACAGCATCGATTCAATCTCTGTCGGGCAGCGGTACCGTTGTGCTCGGCAACCAGAACCTGAATTTGACCAACGCCGGCGGCACATTCGCCGGCACCATGGGCGGCGCCGGTGGTCTGTCGCTAACGGGCGGGACCGAGACCTTGAGCGGTGTGAACACATTTACCGGTGCCACCGGCATCAGCGGCGGTGCCACGTTGGCATTGACCGGTGCCGGCAGCACCGCCGCTTCGAGCGGCATCGCCGACAACGGCACATTCGATATTTCCGGCACCTCGGCGGGTGCGTCCATCCAATCGCTGTCGGGCAATGGCGCAGTCGCCCTCGGCAATCAGAACCTGAACCTGAGCAATGCCGCCGACACATTTGCCGGCAACATTGGTGGCACGGGCAATGTCGCACTAAGCAGCGGCGTTGAAACCTTGAGCGGCGTGAACACATTCGCCGGCACCACTGGCATCGGCAACGGTGCAACGCTGGCATTGAGCGGTACCGGCAGCATCGCCAGTTCGAGCGCAGTCGCCAACAACGGAATTTTCGATATTTCCGCGACCACGGCAGGAGCGTCCATTCAATCGCTGGCAGGCACTGGGGCGGTAGCACTTGGCAACCAGAATTTAAACCTGACCAACGCCGGCGGCACATTCGCCGGCGCCATCGGCGGCACGGGCGGCATCGCGCTGACTGGCGGGACCGAGGCGTTGAGCGGCGTGAACGCATTTACTGGTGCCACCGGCATCAGCGGCGGCGCGACGTTGGCATTGACCGGTGCCGGCAGCATCGCCGCTTCGAGCGGCGTCGCGGACAACGGCATATTCGATATTTCGTCGACCACGGCGGGAGCAGCGATTCAATCGCTGTCGGGCAACGGTGCAGTCACGCTCGGCAACCAGAACCTGAACCTGAGCAACGCGGTCGGCTCGTTCGCCGGAGCCATCGGTGGCGCCGGTGGTCTGGCGCTGACGGGCGGGATCGAGACCTTGAGCGGTGCGAATACGTTTACCGGTGCCACCGGCATTGGCAGCGGTTCAACGTTGGCATTGACCGGTGTCGGCAGCATCGCCGCTTCGAACAGAGTCGCGGACAATGGCACATTCGATGTCTCGGGCACCACGGCTGGAGCAACGATTCAATCATTGTCCGGCAATGGCGCAGTCGTACTCGGCAACCAGAACCTGAACTTGAGCAATGCCGCCGGCACGTTTGCCGGCAGCATCGGCGGGATGGGTAGCGTGACCTTGACCGGCGGGACCGAAACACTCAGCGGAACGAATACCTATGTTGGCGGCACCACGGTGAGCGGCGGCGGCCGGCTCATTGTCGGCGCCGACGTAGGGCTTGGCAGCTCGGCCGGGTTGCTGACGCTGAACGCCGGCACCCTGCAAAGCACAGCGTCGTTTGCCATGACGCGCGACATCGCGTTAGCGGGCGATGGCACCTTTGTCACCGATACGGGCACGACGATGCATGACGGCGGCGCTGTGACCGGCGCCGGCGCATTGATCAAGAGCGGCGCCGGCTCGATGGAACTCTGCGGCAATGTCTCCAATAGCGGCGGCACCACCGTAGCGGCCGGCCAATTGATGATCTGCGGCAGCGATACCGGCACGGGAAGCGTTTCAGTTGCCAACGGTGCAACGCTGGCGTTGACCGGCGCGGGCAGCATCGCCGCGTCGAGCGGACTCGCCGACAACGGTACATTCGATATTTCCGGCACCACCGCGGGTGCAGCGATTCAATCGCTGTCGGGCACCGGCGTAGTCGCGCTCGGCAACCAGAACCTGAACCTGAGCAATGCCGTTGGGACATTCGCCGGCAGCATCTCCGGCACGGGTGGACTTGCGGTCACGGGCGGTGCGCAAACACTTGGCGCCGTCAACGCCTTCACCGGAGCTACCGCCATCGGCAACGGTGCCACCTTGGCATTGATCGGCACGGGCAGCGTCGCCGCGTCGAGCGGAGTCGTCGACAACGGTACATTCGATATTTCCGGCACCACCGCGGGTGCGGCGATTCAATCGCTGTCGGGCAATGGCACTGTGGCGCTCGGCAACCAAAGCCTCGCGTTGACCAACGCCATTGGGACATTCACCGGCAGCATCGCAGGTACGGGTGGACTCGCAGTCACGGGCGGTGCGCAAACACTGGGCGGCGTCAATACCTTTACCGGAGCTACCGCCATCGGCAACGGTGCCACCGTGGCATTGACCGGCACGGGCAGCATCGCCGCGTCGAGCGGAGTTGCAGACAACGGTACATTAGATATTTCGGGAACCGCGGCGGGCGCAGCGATTCAATCGCTGTCGGGCAGCGGCGCAGTCGCACTCGGCAACCAGAACTTAGGTCTGAGCAACGCCGGCGGAACCTTTGCCGGCGCCATCGCGGGCACGGGAGGCGTCGCGCTGACCGGTGGTGCCGAGACCTTGAGCGGCGTGAACACATTTACCGGTGCCACCGGCATTAGCGGCGGTGCAACGTTGGCATTGACCGGTGCCGGCAGCATCGCCGCTTCGAGCGGCGTCGCAAATAACGGCACTTTCGATATATCGGCTACCGGGGCGGGAGCTTCGATTCGATCGCTGTCGGGCGCCGGCACCGTCGCACTCGGCAACCAAATTCTGACGTTGAGCCATGCCGGCGACGCGTTTGCCGGCACCATTTCTGGTTCGGGCAGCCTCGCGATAACCGGCGGCACCGAAACGCTCAGCGGCACAAATAACTATACCGGCGGAACGAGCGTCAGTGGCGGCGGCCAACTGATCGTCGGCGCGGATGCGGCGCTCGGTAACTCATCCGGGACACTGACGCTCGCCGGCGGCACGTTGCAAAGCACCGCCTCGTTTGCGATGACGCGAAGTCTGGCGCTGGCCGGCGATGGCACTCTCGATACGAACGGTGGCACAACATTGCACGATAACGGCGCGCTGACCGGCGCCGGCGCCCTGATCAAGAGTGGTTTGGGCGCGCTCGAATTGTGCGGCAATGTTTCCAACGCCGGCGGCATTTCGGTGAGCGCGGGCAGTCTCGCGATTTGCGGCAACAACACAGGCACAGGCGGGATCGCCATCACCACCGGTGCCACGCTGGCACTGACGGGTGCGGGCAGCATCGCGAGATCGAGCGGCGTCAGCAACGACGGCACGTTCGACATTTCCGGCACCACCGCGGGTGCAGCGATTCAATCGCTGTCTGGCAATGGCACGGTCGCGCTCGGCGGCCAGAATCTCGCACTTACCAATGCCGCAGGCACGTTCTCCGGCGCGATCGGCGGCACGGGCGGCCTCGCACTCACCGGAGGCACCGAGACCTTGACCGGCACCAATACCTACACCGGCGGGACGATGGTCAGCGGCAGCAAGCTCATCATCACCGGCGATGCGGCACTCGGCGGCGCTTCCGGCGCGCTTACGTTGAATAACGCCACACTGGAAAATGCCGCCTCGGTGGATTCGGCGCGCAGCATTACGCTGATCGGCAGCAACATCTTGAGCACCGATCCCGGCGCGACACTTACCCAGACCGGTCGGCTTTCGGGCGACGGTCACGTGACCAAGGTCGGTGACGGTACCCTGATCCTCGCCGGCGACAATCGCAATTGGGGACAACAAGGCAACACCACGGTCGGTGGCCTCACCATCAATTCCGGTTTGGTCGAGGTCGAGAACTCGTACGGCCTCGGATTTGGTCTCATCACCGTCAATGGCGGCGTCATTTCCACCACGGTGGATGTTCTCACCGGCCAGACCATCCAAATCAACGGCGCCACCGTGTTGAATGTCGATCCCGGCACCACGACCACGCTGACAGGCACCGTAGAAACCACGGGCACGGGATCGTGCTTCGAGAAAACCGGCACCGGCACGCTGATCATGAGCGGCACGGCGACCTTGAGAAACGGTACCTGCGTCGAGGAAGGTCAACTTTACGCCAATGGTTCCATTACCAGTGCGATGCGCGTCGATCCAGGCGCCATATTGCGCGGCGTCGGCACCATCACCGGTCCAGTTACGGTGCAAGGCATATTGGCTCCCGGGAATTCGCCGGGCACGCTGACGGTCGTGGGCAATGTGACCATGCAGGCCGGCAGCACCTATCAGGAAGATGTCAACGGCGTCGCTACGGGCGCGGGTCCGGGCAGTTATTCTCGCCTGCTGGTGGCCGGCGCGGCCAATCAGTTCATCGCCACCGGAGCGACGTTGAACGTCAATCTGCTCAATATCACCGGTACGACCGCTTACACTCCTTTCCAGCCGGCACTCGGCGACTCGTTTCGCATCGTGACGGCTGAAGGCGGCATCGTCGGCAAGTTTGCGGCCTTTGGCCAGCCCGACGGCCTTGCTGCCAACACACGCCTGGCAATTTTCTACGATCCGTTCGGCGACAACAGCATTGATCTTCGCGTCGTCCCGATTTCCTACACGAGCTTCCTGCAAGCGGCCGGCGCCAATAGCAACGCTCGCTCGGTCGGCAACGCCATGAATCAGGTCCTCAACGCCGATCAAGCCGGCCATGCGAGCGTGGCGCAGGATAATCTGGCGTATGCCCTCGGCGGAATGTCCGCCGCCGCGTTGCCGGGTGTCATGACTGCTCTGGCCGGCGAAGTGCATGCGGATCTCGCAGCGGTCGCACCCCAGGCGGGCCAGTGGTTGGCGTCCTCGGTGGCGCGACAGCTGGAGTTTTCGAGCGCCGACGGTGAAATGGGCGCACCGCTTCCGGGACAGGCATTTTGGTTCGACACGACGGCCAATCATGGCAAATGGGATGCAGACGATCGGGCGTCCGGATTCACCACCAACCGCACGCAAACCGCCGCCGGCTTCGACCTGCTGGTCGGACATGGGAATCGAGTCGGCGTGGGCTTTTCGCATTCGCTGATCGATGTATCCACGTCTGCGGGAAGCGGTTCGGTGAATGAAAACATCGGCTTCGTCTATGGCCAGTACTCATTGGCTGCCGTGATTTTCGACGGCATGTTCGGCGCAGGCACCAACCATTGGGAAACCGACCGTGCCGATCCGCTGGGCCTAAGCGCGGCAACTCTCGACACCAACCGCCGCGGCCACACAGCGCTCGCCGGCGCCGGCATTCGTTTGCCATGGAACGTCGGCGGCGTGGATTTGGAACCTTACGCACGCACGCTGTGGCAGCGACTAGCACGCAGCAGTTTCGACGAAGGCACCGCTCTGGACGCCTTGTCCGGACCCGATTATTCGGCCAACGGGCTGCGCACCAGCGCAGGAATCTTGATCGGTCCCAAAAATTCCTCGCCGCTGGCTGCGCCTTTTGGTTATCAAGTCAATTTAGGCGCTGGATACGATAGTGGAAGCCTGGTGCATCCGACTGTCGCTGCAACGCTCGCCGGAACGCCAACTGCAATTATGGCGCCGGACATCGGCAGGGCATTTGCGCAGCTCAGCCTGAACGGCACTGCTCGCTTAGGGGAGCACACCTATGCATATGCAGGTCTCACGGGTGAAGCACGCAGCGGCAAGGCAGAGGACGCGGGCATCAACTTGGGCGTAAGGGCGAGCTTTTAGATAGACAACATCTATCAATATCATCTGATCAATCAATTTCCACGCGTCTATGCGATAGCCTATGGTAGGGCCACACTCATCACTGGAACCTACCATGAGCAAACCAACCGACCGCGCATCCAAGGGACACGCCGATCAGCTGACTACCAGCGCCGGCAATCCGATTGCCGACAATCAGAATTCGCTCAGCGCCGGACCTCGCGGGCCCTTGCTGCTGCAGGACTATCAGTTGATCGAGAAGTTGGCGCATCAGAACCGCGAGCGCATCCCGGAGCGTCCGGTTCATGCCAAGGGCTGGGGTGCTCACGGCACGCTGACGATTACGGGTGATATTTCGAAGTACACCTACGCCAAGGTACTGCAACCGGGCGCCAAGACGCCCTTGATCCTGCGCTTCTCGACCGTCGCCGGGGAACTCGGCGCCGCCGATGCCGAGCGCGATGTGCGCGGCTTCGCGGTCAAGTTCTACACCGAGGAAGGCAACTGGGATCTGGTCGGCAACAACACCCCGGTGTTTTTCGTGCGCGACCCGTACAAATTTCCCGATTTCATCCATACGCAAAAGCGCCACCCGAAGACCAATTTGCGCTCGCCCACGGCGATGTGGGATTTCTGGTCGCTGTCGCCCGAGAGTTTGCATCAGGTGACGATCCTGATGTCCGACCGTGGCCTGCCGACCAGCGTGCGCCATGTCAACGGCTATGGCTCGCACACCTACAGTCTGATCGATGCTGCAGGTGTGCGCGTATGGGTGAAGTTTCATTTCAAGACCCAGCAGGGTCACCGCTATTGGACCAACGCGCAGGCCTCCGAAGTCGTCGGGCGTACGCGCGAATCGACTCAGGAAGATCTGTTCGAGGCAATCGAAAAAGGCGATTTTCCGAAGTGGACGGTGCAGGTGCAGATCATGACCGACGCGCAGGCGCAGGCATGGTCCGAGCGCACCGGTTGGAACCCGTTTGACCTGACCAAGGTCTGGCCGCACGGCGACTGCCCGGTGATCGAGATTGGCGTGCTGGAATTGAACCGCAATCCGGACAACTATTTTGCCGAGATCGAACAGGCTGCATTCGCCCCATCCAACATCGTTCCCGGCATCGGCTTCTCGCCGGACAAGATGCTGCAGGCGCGCGTGTTCAGCTACGCCGATGCGCACCGCTACCGGCTCGGCACGCACTACGAGGCCTTGCCGGTCAACGCGCCGCGCTGCCCGGTGCACCACTACCACAAGGACGGACCGATGCGCTTCTTCGACAACAACACGAAGAACCCGGATGCCTACTACGAGCCCAATTCGTTCAACGGCCCGAAAGAGGACAGGCGCTTCGCCGAGCCGGCCCTGGCATTGCACGGCGATGCCGACCGCTATAACCACCGCGACGGCAACGACGACTACACGCAACCCGGCAATCTGTTTCGCCTGTTCGATGCCGAACAGAGGCAGCGCCTGTTCAGCAACATCGCCGCGGCCATGCAAGGTGTACCCGAGGAGATCAAGCGCAGGCAGATCGCGTTATTCGCCAAGTGCGATCCTGCGTATGGCGCCGGCGTCGCGAACGCGGTGAAGCGCGAAGGGCAAGGGGACGACCGAGTCAAAGGTACGAGCGCAACCAGCATGCCGGAGGAAGTTCCCACCGCAGATTGAGTCTGGGACCAATTCAGCGGTTGTCGTGACGGCTGTTGTGCCACCCGCCGCCGAGCGCCTTGAATACCGCGATCTGGTCCTGAACCAACGCGGTATCGGACAAGGCGACGGAGGCGTCGACGGAGATCAACGACTGCTCGGTGGTCAGCAAGTCGAGATTGGTCAATGCGCCGGCGAGAAACTGATCGTCCGCCAGATCGAAGGCTTTTTGCGCATGGTCCTGCGCATCCGCCAAGGCTTGGCGCCGATCGAGTTCGGCGCCATAGGCCGATAAGCTTTGCTCGGTCTCTTTGAGAGCCCGCAAGACCGCGGCGTCGAAGCCGGCGAGCGCGGCGTCCGCATTGGCCTGGGCCTGACGCACGCGCGCGCGCGGGACCGCTTGGTTCGGAAAACTCCACACAATGCTCGGGCCGACGCCCCAGGCCCGGGCATCATTCGTGGTGAGATCTGGAAACGTCGCACTGATTCCGCCGAAGAACCCCGTGAGGCTGATGCGCGGATAAAGATCTGCCGTGGCGACACCAATGCGCGCGGTGGCGCCGGCCAGGCGACGCTCGGCTTGGCGAATGTCCGGGCGGCGTCTGAGGAGTTCGATGCCGTCGCCCACGGGGATGAGGGCGTCCAGATGCGGCGGCCGAACGCAGGCCTGCGCTTCCGTCGGGGCGTGAGCGGGCGTCCGGCCCAGCAGCGCACCGAGTTCGAACATGGCCGCTTTTCGTTGGCTTTCCAATGGAGGAATGCTCGCGCGCACTTGCGCCACCAGTCCCTGCGCCCTGACGACGTCGAACAACGAATTGGCGCCGGCTTCGTGGCGCTTGACGGTGATATCGGCTTCGCGGCTGACGACGTCGAGCGAATGGTGGGCGACCGCGATCTGCTCACCGAGCGCGCAGATCTGCGCGTAAGCGCGCGCGGTCTCGGCGGCGACCGTGATTTTAACGGCATCCCGGGAGGCGGCATTGGCTGCGGCGTCGGCGCGCGAGGCTTCGATGGATCGCCGCACGTGGCCGAACAGATCGACTTCGTAAGAGACATCCAAGAGCGCGTCGAAGACCCAGGTATTGGCGGGTCGATGGCCGCCAAGTTCAAGAATCTCTTCGGTGATGGGATCGCGGCCGTAAGTCCCGCCTGCCTCGAGTTTTGTGTCCGGGAAGCGTGCCGCTCTGGCCCCTTCGAGAATTGCACGCGCTGCCGAAAGATTGGCTTCGGCGATTTTAATATCGGTGTTCGCCGTGAAGGCTTCCTGGAGAAACTGGTCGAGCAACGCATCGTGATACAGGCGCCACCAGTCATCGGGGGGCTGCGCGGCTGTTTCAGCCGTTGGCGTCAATGACACCAGCGGGGCCTGCGCACCGTCCACAGGAACGGGCGGCTTGTAGTGCGGCCCGACAGCGCAGCCGAGCAGCGCAGCGAGCGCGGTCAGGAGCGGGACCCAACGCACACGTGACATTGAAGGATGACGGATCATGGCGAGGCCGCATCGCGCGCCCCGAAAGGCGACTCGTGAGAGGCGGGCCCCGGGGGAGCAGCCCTGCGGGTGACGATCACGATGAGCGTGACGGCGGTCAAAGCGGCAATGACGATGAAGCCGTCCATGATTCCCTGCGTGATTGCGGCGCTGCGAATCACCCCGCCGAGTACCGCCGCACCGCGAGCCGGTGCGGAGCCCGGGTCACCCGCGCGCGCCGTCGCTGCGGCGTAGGTTTGTAGTCTCTGTATCACCTGCGCATCGCCGATCTGCACATGCAGACCGAGAAGATTTGATGCGATTTGCCCGCGCACTCGAATGAACGTCGCGATAAACGCCTGACCGACCTCGCCGCCCATCAGGCGTGCGACTTGCGTCGCCGCACCGAAAGTCAGGGCGTCCTGCGGCCGCAGATGCAGCACGGCGAAGAATATCGTGCCCGAGAGGGCAAAACTCTGGCCCACCGCCTGCAATAGCTGAGAGGGTAGAAACTGGTCCGTCCCCCAAAGCGGCGTGAGGCCGTAGGCCACCATGAGACAGGCGATGCAAACGCAAATGAATCCGACTGAAGCGACCAGCCGCGCATCGGTCCGGCGCAACAGAAAGCCTGCCGCCACGCACACGAACATTTGTGGCACGGCAATCCACACCAAGGTCTGGCCCACCTCGAGCGCGCGGAAGCCGCGCACCACCTGGAGAAACAGCGGGATGGCATACGCGGTGGACAATATGGTCAGGCGCAGGAAGGCGATCAACAACAACAGGCGCGGAAGGGGTGATGCAAGCAAGACCTTCAAATCAACACCCGGGTGGGGGGTACGTGATTCGTGAATCAAGAATGCAATCAGAAGCAGGGCGCCCGATAACATCAGACCCCACACCAATCCTGAATTGCTCCAGTCGAGCCGATTGCCTTGGTCCAAGGCGGCATAGATCAACGCCAGGCCGATGCCGCCTGAGGCGAGTCCGAAAATATCCGCCGGCGGCCGATTCGGATTCACTGGATCGGGGGTGACGCCGAAGCGCAGACACAAGGCCATGCCGACGGCCAGCGGTACGTTTTGCCAAAAGATCCACACCCACGAAAGATGCTCCAGATACCATCCCTCCAGGGAGGCCGAGACATTCAGCGACACCTCCAAATTCAATGCATAGATGGCGACGCCGTAGGCCCATACTTTGGGCGGCGTATTTCGCAGCAAGAAGCTCAAGGTCAGCGGCACGAAGAAGCCGGACGCAAGACCGCTGGCAAATTGCAGCGTCAGAAGCGTGTGCAAGTTCGTTGCAAAGGGCTCGATCGACGAAATCACCGCCAGCGCGATGGCCGCGCCTATTAAAACGCGTCGAGGGCCGTAGACTCCGCCGACCCAGATGGCGACGGGGGCGATGAGCATCTGCCCCGTGCTGAGAGCCGTCGTGATCCAGGCGCCCTCATCGAAGCCGGCATGGACGGAGCCGCGGATATCCGCGAGGCCAAACGTGGACAGACGGGTGTTCAAGGTGGAGATGAAGGTGCCGAGCAATACCGCTAACAAACCCATCCAGGGAATGGTCGTGGGCGGGGCCGGTGCCGCAGGCTCGCTCATGGGCGCTGTTTGGAATGGGTGTCGATCCGAGCAACGACCGACATGCCGGGACGCAGCAGGTCAATGAGGCCATCGGCGTCGTCAATCGCAATCTTGACGGCGATACGCTGAACGACTTTGGTGAAATTCCCCGTGGCATTGTCCGGCGGCAGAAGCGCGAACTGTGAACCGGCACCCGGAGCAAACGCGAGCACATGGCCACGCAGCCGATGGCCGGGAAACGTATCCACCGTGATGTCGGCGCTTTCGCCGACGCTCATGTGAGTCAACTGGGTTTCCTTGTAGTTCGCAATCACCCAGACATGCGGCAGCGGCGTGAGTGTGGTGATCTGTCCTCCGACTCCGACGAACTGCCCCGGCTTCACCTGGCGCTGGCCGATGACGCCGTCCTGCGGGGCCACTATGTGCGTGTATGAAAGGTTGAGCTGTGCGATTTTCAAATTCGCCTGTTGCGCGGCCACCGCGGCCTCAGCCTGGGCTTGTTGGGCGGCGAGGACGTCGAGCTGGCGGGCCGCGGCGCTGTGCTGTGCGCGGGCCTGATCGGATTGCGCCGCGAGCTGCGCATGCGTGGTTTGCAGCTTCTCCCCGGCCTCGGTCGATGAAGACCCGGATTTGAGGAGCCGCTCTTGGCGCGCCAAGTCACGAGCGTTTTGCTGAAAATTGGCGGCGATCGCCTCGACCGTCGCCTTGGCAGCGCGCACATTGGCCTCCTGCAATGGCCGTTGCGCCTTGAGCGCCTCGACTTGAGCGGCAGCGGAAGCAATGCCTGCATCGATTTGCGCAACCGCGGCTCGGTAATCATCATCGACGATTTCAGCCAACACTTGGTCGGCACGAACACGGTCGAAATCCTGCACGGGCAGAGCCCGGACGTAACCCGCGACTTTGGTCGCGATGGGGGTCAGGTCCGCCTGCAGATAGGCATCGTCGGTGGACTGCCATTGCGCGTTGCCTTCCCAGCGATTCCAACGGGTCGTGATGACGATCAGCACGGCCAATGCGACCAGAAAAATCAGCGCGCGCCAGATGAAATCGCGCCGCAAGGCTGCTTTGAAGCTTGTTATGGAGAATCTTCCCGCAATTTGGCGATCGTGGCGGCAGTCAATTGGGAAGGGCCGGCGCCGAAGCGCGCAGTCACATAATTTGAGACGCCGGCAATTTCCGCATCGGAGTACGCGTGTCCGAAGGCGGGCATGTTTGCCGTGTCGCCGGCGACACGTCGCTGCGCGCCCGACAGAATGACCTGCGCCACATTGATCGCGGTTCGATCGTTCACCGCGCGCGCGCCGGTCAACGTCGCGAACGGGATGACCGGACTGACACCGCTCCAACCGTGACAGCTTGCGCAGGCGCCCTCATACACGGCTTTGCCGAGCGGATCCTTCGAGACTACGCCTTCGGCGTGGGATGATGGCGCGGGATTGACGTTGGGCTGGGGTAGATCGACAGTTGTCACCGCAGGCACGGACCGCAAATAGGCCACCATGGCGCTGACGTCGCCCGGCGTCAATTCGCTCAAGCTGTTGTCGACTACCTCACCCATTGGGCCTGAGGCTGTACCGTGCCCGTCGGCGTGGCCCAGCGACAGATAGTGCGCGATATCGGCATCGTTCCATGCACCCAAGCCGCTGCTGCGATCGGCCGTGATGTTGTAGGCACGCCAGCCTGCTTGCACGGTGCCTGAGAATCTCTTGCGGGTATTGAGCGCCTGAAAAAGATTTCGCGGCGTGTGGCACTCGCCGCAATGACCCAGGGCCTCCACCAGGTATGCACCGCGATTCCATACCGGGCCGCGCTCGACGTGCGGCCGGAATCGCTGATCCGAATTGAAGAGAGCGGACCAGATGCTCATGAGTCCGCGCTGATTGAACGGAAACTGAAGCGTATTTTGCGGCGCCGACGCGTGCACCGGTTTGAGACTGAACAAATATGCCTTGATCGCCAACGCATCGGCATCCGTCATATAGGTGTAACTGGCATACGGCATCGCCGGATACAGCCGTGTCTTGCCGCGGCCGACGCCTTTGTGCACGGCGTCCAAGAATTCTGCGTCGCTGTAGTTGCCGATTCCGGTTTCAGCATCGGGAGTGATGTTGGTCGAATACAGCGTGCCGAACGGCAGCACGAAAGCCACTCCGCCGGCAAAGGGCGCGCCGCCTTTGGCCGTGTGGCAAACCATGCAGTCGGCGGCACGCGTCAAATATTCACCGCGCTGGACGACGCTTGCCCCTTTGAGTTCCGGCGGCGCGCCGGTCGGGTCCTGATCATGATAATCGGCGAGCGCCACGCGCCGGCCGCCGGCAAAGTCGGTCGGTCCAGGTGCGAACACGATCCATGCAAATACGACCACGGCGACGCCCACCACCGCCGCGAGGAACCATAGGAGGTAGCGCTTGGCGCGGCCCGGCTGTTCCGTGCTGCTCATGCCGGCTTCCTCCCGGACAGTACGTCGCGGTCGATCGGCAAGCGGCGCAACCTTATTCCCGTCGCGGCAAACAGTGCGTTGCCGAGCGCTGCGGGCGCCGCCGTGGTTCCGGCCTCGCCTATGCCGCCCGGAGCTTCTCCGCTCTTGATGACATGCACTTCGATTTGCGGCATTTCATTGATTCGCAGCATGCGGTAATCGTGAAAATTACTCTGCTGCACGCGGCCCTTTTTGATGATGATGTTGCCGTACAGAGCCGCCGTCAATCCGAATACCATGCCACCTTGCAATTGCGCGATCACGGTATCCGGATTCACCACGATCCCGGTATCCACTGCCATGACGATCCGTTGCAAGCGTACCGCGCCGTACTCGTCCACCTCCGCTTGCGTAACCGTGGCGATGAAACTACCGAACGCCACCTGGACGCCGACGCCGCGTCCTGTGCGAGCGGGCAGGGGAGTGCCCCATCCGGCCTTTTCAGCGGCAAGATCCAACGCCGCCCTGAGGCGCGGCGCCTTGCCAAGATGGTCTCGGCGAAAAGTGACAGGATCCTTGTTGGATTTCCTCGCCAATTCGTCGATGAACGTCTCGATGGCGAACACATTGTTGTTAGGACCCACGCCGCGCCAAAAGCCCGTCGGTACCGCAGGCGGCTCGTCGCGCACATACTCGACGCGCAAATTCGGAATGTCGTAAGGTATGTCCGCGGCGCTGTCGATGGCGTCGATATCGATTCCCTTTTGGAACGCCGGCGGCAGCCAGCGAGCAATCACTGCAGATCCGGCGATGCGATGCTTCCAACCGACGATTCGTCCATTCAACAGGCTCGCGGACATTCGATCCAGCTACACCGGCCGGTAGATATCGTGTTGGATGTCCTCCTCGCGGGTATAGACCACTTTCACCGGACCGTCGACCTGTTTGGCGATGCGGACTGCTTTTTCGATGAAGTCCACCTCGAGGCGTCTGCCAAATCCGCCGCCGATGAGTTGGTTGTGCACCGTCACCTTGTCCAGAGGCAAACCGGTGACTTTCGCCGCTACCGCTTGCGCCCTCGACAAGACTTGGATGCCCACCCAGACCTCGCAAGACGTCGGTGTGACATGTACCGTGCAATTCAGCGGCTCCAGGGTGGCGTGCGCAAGGAACGGCATTTCATAGACGGCCTCGTGCAATTCGCCTTGGGACAATCCCTGCGCCGCGTCGCCTTGCGTGTTCGCAACGGCACCTTCCTTAAGGCTGGCTTCGCGTATTTGTTTCCAAACATCGGCGGAGGAGATCGCGGCATTGGCGCCCTCGTTCCAGGTGACGTTGAGCGCCGCCAGGCCTTGTTTTGCCGCCCACATATGGTCACCGACAACGGCAACCAAATCATCGAGCACCACCACTTGCCGCACACCGGGCAGGGACTTCGCTTTGCTGTCATCGACGGTCCCTACCTTCCCGCCAAATACCGGGCATGCCGCGAGAGTTGCGAACCTAACCCCCGGCGGCATGACATCGATGCTGTAAACCACTTTGCCGTTGACCTTGTCCGGCGTGTCAAGCCGCTTCAACGGTTTGCCGATCAGCTTGAAATCCTTCGGGTCCTTCAGCGTGGGATTTTGCGGCGCCGTCAGGTTGCCGGCACGGTCGACGAGGGCCGCATAGGCGAGTTGCCTGCCGCTGGCATCGTGGAACGCAGTGCTGCTGTCGGTGCGAATGCCGGCCGGGTCCACTTTCCAGATCTGCGCGGCCGTCTGGACCAACAGCGCACGCGCGCCGGCTGCCGCTTTGCGCAAAGGCATCCAAAATGCCCGAACAGAATTGGAATTGCCGGTGACCTGAAGGCCGAACGTTGGGTTGGCATAGAGCTTGTCGTTGGGCGGTGCCGCTTCCAGCACCACCTGATCGAAAGCGGCATCCAACTCCTCCGCCAAGATCATCGCGACCGCTGTGTATATTCCCTGTCCCATCTCCACCTGCGGCATGATCAGAGTGATCTTGCCCTTGCCGTCGATACGAATGAAGGCGTTGGGGGCAAACGCCGCCTT
>Ga0193728_1000453_pt1 | contig 19750 bp, 17 predicted proteins | sample U1c1metaG_FD_143037 | JGI IMG/M metagenome (GOLD analysis project Ga0193728, IMG submission 143037) | Soil microbial communities from a riparian zone of the East river system, Colorado, United States - U1c1 | ecosystem: Environmental > Terrestrial > Soil > Riparian zone | place: USA: East River...
AGTTAAGCGCGTGGCGCATTCGTCTAGCGGCCTAGGACATCGCCCTCTCAAGGCGGAGATCACGGGTTCGAATCCCGTATGCGCTATTTTGTAAGAGACAAGGGGTTTATCTCCTTGTCTCTTTGTTATCTTGAAGACATTTTGCTATAGTAATACTGTCCCCTACGGGGGTGTTCTCAAATCTCATCTAACAATCCGCAGGAGACAACACATAGAGTACTCAGGAGGATTCCAGCCAATACCAGTCAAGAACCCCTGGCTAAAGCCTAGGGGCTTGCGAAACGGCTAGCGCAACGTAAGTTCTTGTCTAGAGGGCTTTCTCTTTGGAGAGAGCAGCAGCGATACGGGCTAAGAAATAGCCAAATCCCAGGCTCAAGTGCTAGGGAGAGTAGCGAAAGTATGTTTGGATGCCACCCTAGTCTAAACCACTACCTGTCACGCCGAAACAGAAGGTCTCGGACCTATGCCTGTATTGCAGTCTCGAAGGGTCTTATCACCCGTGCTTAGACACGGTGGCTCGCAATCGAGCAAGAGTTTTCTGGGTCTTTCTCCTAAAAAGGCCCTCCCGCAAGGGAATAACAACAGAAAGGAGAGCAAGAGAGGGTGCTAAGGCACAAGACAAGCAGGCTTACATGTCCGCCACTTGTCTTCCCCACATCCCTATGCGTACAGGGAGCAATTCCTCTCCTGTCTCAAGACGAGAGGGGTCTCCTTGCACACAACTCTATGAATAAAAAGTTCTTATTTGGCCTTTTGGGCTGTATGCTTTTGACTATCTTGTTCTCTGCTTGCCGCATTGTCGATGCAAGCACGCTTCCCAAAAATCCAAAAGCGCTCATGGGAGCATCGCAGTTTTTAACTACAGATATAACAGTCAAGAAAGGGCAATCACTTGATCTTGTCGATACCGTGTCAAATCCGCACGTGATCGCAAACGGCTTCTACGATGCGAGCGGGAAAGTAACCAAGCCGCCGGAGTCAGATGCCCCTCAGATTGGTACCATTAGCTTCAATGGGAGTGATGCACAGACCATTGGACCGTTCAATGCTGCTGGTGATTTCCACTACTACTGTACCATTCACCCAAACATGAATCTACTCGTCCATGTCACAGCATAAAAAGAACAATAAAGAGCATATTACTTATAGGAGAGTAATATGCTCTTTTGCTGTGGCCCTTTTCTCTCAAAACTTCATAGACAAGCCACTGCACTTCGACCGCTTGCTTTGAGAAGATTAGGACTAGTACTTTTATGGATGTGTATCTATAAATTTCATTCTTCATCATTCTGCCTGTGCTATACTTTGCGACAGGACCAGAAATTAGGTGAGGGTTAAGCCAAAGTCATGAAAACAGAAGAGCAGCAACAGCGAACAACCAAATCTCACTTATCTCTCTGTCTCAAAGCTAGTACTATTTTTCTGCTCTTATTACTCAGTGCTTTGGTCATTGCCTGTGGTGCAGGCAATACTCCCACTACAGCAGATCTGAATGATCCACAAGGCAGTGTTTCTATCCGCTTTAATACTAATGCGTCAATCCCGACTGTCGCTCCCTATTTGTGTGGTGCCTGGATCACCAATACCACGCCAGCCTTCAAGCCGGGAAATAAGTTTCCTGTGTATGCTCACTTCATTCATAATGTGGATGGGAATCCTATAGGTGTCAGTGGAGCCAGTGCGCGAGCAAGCGTTCAATGGGCTGACGGTTATACAGATAGCAAGGTTGCAATGACTACGCAGGATGGTCTGGCGGTCTTCTATTTCGCAATACCCAACCGACCAGATATGCTTGATAAAAATAATCTGGTTATCGTCTCTTTCACAGGTCCCAATGGTGAGACCTGCAACGTCAATAATCAGCCTCAGCCTGCTGCCTTCTTTACATTTACCAATGGATCGTCAACTTCCAGTGCATCTCCAGGCACTCCGCTACGAAAAAAGCGTAAGAAAGGTTGATTGCTGCACACACTAGAAAGAGAAGCATAATAGCATGTCCGACATTCGTATCGACCGCTGGGCGTACACCCTCGTCCATTATTGTCTCTACCTCAAGCCAGGAGATGTTCTCGCTATCAAGGCAAAGTCGTTGAAGCCAGTGCGCGACAGGGAGGCAGATGCTCGACCTGGATGCCGGAGCACGTTACCTGGGCGAGTTTGCCTTTGGCAATAATCAACGTGTCAATCGTGCCATCAGGAATATTCTCTTCGATGAAAAAATAGGTGGGACGGTGCATATGGCTCTGGGGGCTTGCTATCCCGAGACCGGGGGCGTCAACCAGTCAGCATTGCACTGGGATATGATCTGCGATCTACGTACTCATGGCGAGGTGTGGGTTGATGATACACTATTCTTGAAAAATGGTGCCATCCTGGTATAATCCTGAGTAGATACAATGTTGGCCTATAATGTGGGGTACTTCACTGTCTAATCCGTAACTTCTGTTAGCCTCTTTCGTCTTTATTTGAGAAGCATTTTATTTGTTATCGCTTTGTAATGCTCAGATAGGTCGCGAGAGAGCCGTCTGCAATGATCGAATATGTTGTCAAGTATGCCCTAGAAAAGGATAAGCACAATGTCAAATAATAATGTCAATCCTAATGATCCAACTTGGCGCCAGCCATATCAATATCCACCTCAAAAATCCCAGTCCCCACAAAATCAGCCTCCTAACTCACCTATGAGGCCAGAGCAACAGGGACAATATAAACAAAACGAACAGCGACAGCCATACAGACAACCTAGCCAGCAGGGGTATTACAATCAGCCAATGCCGACGGCCTATCCCGACTCGCGGCAAGGTGCGCCGCTACGACCCAAACGTCGTCGCAAAGGCTTCATGATTGGGTGCCTTGGCGTCCTGACCGTTTTGGTTGTCTTCGTGATACTCGTCACCACCACGGTCTCAAAAGCTCTGGCATTCGGCTCGGCTATCTCTCCTAAAGCGCCACTTAGTACAGATACTGGGTATATGACTACTAGTGATCGTACAAACCTTCTTGTGATGGGCTATGGTGGTGGTACGCACGATGGAGCCTACCTGACAGACTCAATGCTTGTGATTAGTGTGCTTCCCCAGAGTCATCACACATCGCTTGTCTCTGTCCCGCGAGACCTTTGGATTCAGTATCCTCCAAATTCAGGGAACTATACCAAAATCAATTCAGTCTATGAGTTGGCTTCCAGTAATAACAACGATCCCCAAGCAGGGGGTCAAGCAGCGGATCAAAAGGTTTCGTTTATCACGGGAATGCAAGTCAACTATTGGCTAACCATTGACTTTACTGGATTTAAAAAGGTAATTGATTCTATCGGTGGTATCGATGTTTATGTCCCAGATTCGTTTAATGCGTGCTATCCGAAGAACGATGATGCATCAGTAGATGCAAGCTGGATTACAGTCCAATTTAACAAGGGCATGCAGCATATGGATGGTAACACAGCTATCGAGTATGCTCGTGCGCGTGAGCCCCTTGAAGTGTGTGGACAAGGAACATCTGAGAATCTCGCGGAGTTGAGCGATTTTGGACGTTCTGCACGACAACAGATTATTATCAAAGCGGTGCTAGCAAAAGTCAAGCAGATATCAACCTTACCTCATCTTTTTGATGCGATGGGTGCGTTACAACAAACGATCCATACAAACATGTCTCTAGCGGATTTGTCTGCATTTGCATTAAAAATGGATCTCAATGATCCAAAAGCAGCCCGCATTGGTTTAAGCAATCAAAATGTGTTGGAAGATGGCCAATCTAGTGATGGGCAGTACATTCTCACAGCAGCAAATGGAGACTGGAATGCTATTCCTACATATATACAGCAGCACCTGTACGCGTGAGGGGGATACATTATGCCACAACGTGATGCTCGAGTAATTGGCGGAGTCTACCGTACAGGGCAACTCATTACTGCAGGCGGAATGCTAACGACTTATACTGCCTATAACCATAACACAAATGATGTTGTAGGGCTCTACGTCATAGAACTTCCGCCTTCTGGACAGATGCAGATAGTACAACAGCTCCAGCCTGCCCTTGACAAACGGCGGCAGGTACGTTCTCCCCATGTAATTCGAGTCTATGACTGGGGTATTGATGAGAACCGTATCTTTATTGCTACTGATCCACCACGCGGAGTAACGTTACAGCATCTAGTTGATCATGAAAATATTGATATTCCCCGTGCTATTGACCTGACTCGTCAGCTAGCTGTAGGGCTACAGGCATGCCACGAGCAGGGTATTGTCGGCTTGGATCTGCGCCCGCAACTTATCACAGTCGATACTGTTGGTGTTACTGATCGTATCCAAATAGATGACATCGGGCTACGCTCATTGTTGCGAGCACTTGGTTACGTCAGTAGTCGGCGCAATGATGATATTGGCTACCTTGATCCACGCTATGCACCTCCTGAGTATATTCGTGGTGGGCAGGTCGGCCCATGGAGCGACATTTATCAGGCTGGCTTGCACTTATTTGCCTTGGTCACCGGACGCCTTCCATTTATTGGGAGCACGCCAGCAGAAACTGGCATCATGCAGAGTACCAATCCGGTTCCTCCTATGAGCCGATACGAGCATGCAACACCTCCCATGCTCCAAGGCCTAGTAGAGCATGCTCTGGAAAAGGACCCTGCTAAGCGCTTTGCCTATGCTGTTGCGTTCTTCAATGCGCTAAATGACGTTGGATCACCACTACGTAGCAAGGAACACAAAGATACTCCTAGTTCTCTCGCGCCTTCACCATCAGGTACCAAGTTGACTGGAGAGATGTCACTGCTACAGGATGATGTCACAAAACGCGCAACACATATAGAGCGTTCTTCAGGCATTCCTCAGGCGGCAACAGAGAAGCCTATTCCCAATGTGCCAACGGAAGAAGGCGTTTATGCTTATCTCTATTATGAGGTTAATGGAGACCAGCCACAACGCTTCGCTCTCACGCAAAAGAGCATGATTGTTGGACGCTTGGACCCCAAGCGTGGTGTCCGTCCTGACATCGATTTGACCCCATTAGATCCAACCATGACGATTTCAAGGCTACATGCCCGCATTCGCTTTGAGGAAACATTTTTCTACATTGAAGATCTCAAGAGTCGGAACAAGACACGACTTGGCGAATTAATGCTTACCCCCTTAAAAGCTGAGCTGTTACAGCATGGTGATAGGCTTCAATTTGGGAGCGTGCATACGATGTTCGAAATACCTGGTATGGGGAAGGTAGCTGTGTTCAAAAAAACGCCAAATGTATAGAGCAGACATCAATACTTATAGAAATGCTGAAATGCTTCTTCCTCTGGAGATTTATCTTTGAAAAATGCCGCTTCATTGCGTTTCACAGTAATATAAGATTTCGCGAGCAGAGGTCCCAGCGCATCAAGCAGCACTTGGTCGCGTTCCAGCTCATCCAGAGCCTCATCGAGTGAGGTGGGTAGGCGACGAATCCCGCGATGCTTACGCTCCTCGTCGCTATAATTGCCCGGATCGATCTCCTGTGGTTCACCCGCATCAATGCTTTTCTCGATGCCATCCAAGCCAGCGGCAATAATCACTCCTAGGGCCAAGTAAGGATTGCCGCTATGATCTGCACATTTCAGTTCCAGATTAGCAGCCTCTGCCTCGCGTCCCCGGAAGAGTGACGGAATGCGAATGGCACTTTCACGGTTATCAAAGCCGTAGGCGGCATAGGCTGAACTCCAGAAATGTGGGAGCAAACGACGATAAGAGTTAGGGCTTGCACAGCTGATAGCTACAAGCGCATGGATATGATGGAGTATCCCACCAACAAAGTATTTCCCAAGTTGACTCAAGCCACCACGTGCACTTGCATCGTAAAAGAGGTTCTTATCAGGGTGCTCACTATTGGTTGTCCCCCACAGGCTCAAGTGAATATGGGCTCCACTCCCGGCTTGATCGAGAAAAGGTTTGGGAGCAAAGGAGGCGTAGAGATCAAAACTTCTAGCAACGCCGCGTAGCGTTTCACGAACGAGACACACAGTGTCTGCTGCACGTAACGCATCGGCCTGATGTAGCGAAAGTTCTTGTTGAGCCGGACCAAGTTCGGTATGAAACAACTCGATCGAGCATCCCTGCGCTTCTAGATCCGCCAGGGCGGTATCTATAACTTTAGCCTGTTCGTCCAGACCAATACTGCTATAACATAGGCTACGGTCCGCTGGCACATACTGCCCGTTCTCTTCACGTGCCAGATAAAATTCATGCTCAAAACCGACCTCGGCTCGCATTCCCAACTTGGCGAGACGAGCAATCATGCGCTTAAGAAAGGTGCGAGGGCAAGCTTCCCAAGGGACTCCATCAAGACGTACCATATCGCAGAGTAGACTGCCGGTATGGGGAGCATAAGGCAAAATGACAAATGTCTCGAGATCAGGGATTAGGCGGAATTCGCCAACCGGACTCATCCCGTCAACGGAGGCCAGAGTTTCAACGCTAGTAAAGGCTTGCATTGCCAATGACTGTCCAATGCCTTCGTGCATGCGGGTTGCCAATTTGCTAGCATGAGTAGCCTTGCCACGAATAATACCACCATTGTCGCAATATAAAAAGCGTACCAAGCGTAAATTCATAGCTTGCGCTCGCTGCACCACATCTTGAATCTTCATCATGCCAGTACTCCAGTCTAGTAGATACGTATTTCGGAAATAGAGGTTGTTATAGCTTGTATAGATTATAAGCAGTATTGTGTAGAACCTGTTGAGCAAGCTGATATGCTTGTTCTTGATCAATTTCGTCGGCAGTGATCATTTCCTGTAAAACCTGACTGACAACACTCCGTCCACGCAAGGCACTGGCCCAGTGCATCTCCGGGACATAAATACCGTCCGAACTATACAGCAGCTTGCTGGCAGGAGCAATACCCAAAGCCTGACGAGTGAAAGCAACCATTTCTAGCTTATCAACAAAAGGAATAGCATATGATAGATCAAAATATACGTTTGGATAAATAGCTGCAAGATAGGCTCCAAGCTGGCAATAAGGATAACTTTCGTGGAGTAGTATAATCGGTGCTGTCTGATAGTCACTACACTCAAGTATGTTGCGTAGGTGTAATGGATTACCCAGGCGCATATCCGTGGTGCTATCGCCATAACCTGTATGAAACTGAATGGGGATATGCTGTTCTGCTGCCTGTCTGAAAGCGATGTGGAGCAAGTAGTCGATAAGCGGTTTGTGAGTAAGTCGGAGATGTCCCTGCCGTGCAGCTTCAGCTCGAGCTTCTGTGAAGGAGGCTACAGCCTTGTCTTTGCTCCATGTCTCAATATCCAAACCGCTGCGATAAGCGACGATACTCTTAAGCGCACAGTAGCCATTTTCGCGAACTTTACTCACTTCATAAGTAAAACGATCAGCCATCTCAGAGAAATCAGCGTACTCAACAACCAGACGTTACATGAGCGTCTCAAGACGCAACATTTGCGCAACTCGACACTGTCCAGCCTGACCGATGCGCTCTGCCTCGTAACACGTTTCAGGTAGCGGATAGGCTATATCAAGGATCAGTGTATCAATATGGGCTGCCTGCACTAGCTGATTGATCAATGAATCTGCCGGTATACTATTGCGTGTAGTAATAATCGCATCCTCTGTGCAATCACAATCATAAAAGGCTGCTAATTGGCGCAACATCCACAGGTAGTAAACGGTGTTCGGCAGATGTGTTTGAGCAAAACTGGGATGTGTCGCTTCCGTGAAGTAGCTACGAAAGCGCAAAGCATCCATCTCTTGTTTCAGCAGTACAGGATGGCAGTGATTATCGACAACACGAATACCGCTTAGATCCAGCACAAATAAGCCCCTTGTTCCACCAGATGATCACCCATAGTGCAATACTAAAGCGTGCTATTCATAGAAAACGGGCTACAGAAATCAAATCCGACAGGAGTCCCTGCCCCGTCTGCAACCTGCCGGCTCCTGGCCCAATAACGGTTACATCAGAGAGTGTATCGGTCTGAAAAGTGATAGCATTCATCACTCCATCGACACGTGCTAGTGCATCGTGCAATGGAAGAGCTATCGGCTCTACACGAGCTTCTAGTGCAGTAGCTTTACTATCAGGACCGGTTTGTAAGGAAGCAATCAGCTTGATACGTTTGCCGTCTTTGGATGCCTGTTGTACCTGCTCTTTTGTGATATTGGTAATGCCACGGCGTATTACCTGCTCGGGTTTGAGTGTCTGACCAAAGACGAGAGAAGCTAGGATCAACGTTTTGGCGACGGCATCGTAGCCTTCAACATCAGCAGTGGGGTCGGCTTCAGCATAGCCTTGAGCCTGAGCTTCCGCTAGCACATCAGCATAGTCGCGTCCGCCAGCCATAGCGCTCAAAATGTAGTTTGTTGTACCATTGAGGATGCCGCGAATAGCATGTACCTGTGTCCCAGCCATACCTTCACGAACAGTACTAATCACAGGAGTACCAGCCATGACGGTCGATTCCATGCGCCACTGCACTTGGTGCTGCTGTGCCAGGGCAAAGAGTTCTTGTGCTGCTAAGGCGGCAGGGCCTTTATTGGCTGTAATCACATGCATACCCTGGGTCAGTGCTGCCCGAATATGGCTTATACCGGGTTCTGCATCGTGCAAATTCGTGCCAGTAGCTTCTGCTAAGACGTCACCACCAGTTGCACGCAACCCTTCAAGTGGATTGGCCCAATGTTTTACACCAGGATGTTTCGTGAGTGGTTGACGCTCGGCTGCCAGATAGAGCAAGGTAGGAATATTGAGCCCTTCCTTGCGATAAATGAAGCCATGATGAGCATTCGCCACACTTATCAGGGTTACCTCAAGGTCAAAATCGTGTCGTAACACATCCTTTTTGGCGGCCAATAGTTCCGCTAGACCTTGACCAACAACCCCAAAACCAATAATGGAAAGACGTATCTGTTTCATAGTAATATAACCTAAACAAATCTTTCTAGATCCAGGATAATTTGAGACGATCAAGAACCCGCTTGAGCGGAGTTAGTTCTTCAAGGTTCAGAAAGCGTGCTACGCGAACATAGACAAACACGCCGACGAATAGCTCGATCAGCAGTTTGATAGTAGCAAGAAGTGTACCACCAAATTGCAATGTTGGCTGCGTGGTCGTTACTAAGATCAGATCTAGGATAGTACGCACAACAACCAGACAGATGCCCATCACCAGAGCCGTAACCAGGACACGAATGATAAATTTGCCAATTACTCGCAGATGTAGATCTCCAAGACGCCGGTGCAAAAGCCAGCATAGTGCTACTGCCTCAAGTAGTCCCGCTATCGATGTCGATAACGCTAGTGCTCCAAGTCCCCATTGAGTTCCCCAGATGGCTGCATTAATCAATATCAAGCTCAAGACAATCTTGATGCCAAATTGGGTCACACTTACTACTACAGGCGTGAGGCTATCACGGAGCGCATAAAATGCTCGTGTCAAAATTTCAACTGCGGCTAGCCCAGTCAGACCAACGGCAAAAAAGGTCAGTGGGACAGCTGTCGATTGAGCCTCTTGCAGACTATAGTGACCATGCTCGAGCAAGACTTGGATAATCGGGAACCCAAGTACGATCAAGCCAACGCTGGAAGGAATCGACATGAAAAGAATACTACGTAATGTCTCCAGAATCGTATTCCGCACACGGTCCATACGTTCTAGGGCAACATTCTCGGCCAGTGTCGGGAAGGCAGCAGTTGAGACTGCCATCCCAAAGATACCCAATGGTAACAAGACAAGTTGAAACGCCTGATAGTACTGTGTAATGAAGCCATCGACACTCGCTGCTCCGATAAGAACAATCATCAGTTGGATCAGGCCTCGATCCACAAAGATCGAGAGATAGAGCATAGCGGCATTGATAACGCGAGGAACCATCTGACGAGCAATCTGTAATACACCTGGATGATGCCAGTCAAAGGTAAAAGAGTAAGGCATACCGACCTTGCGCAATCCTGGGACCTGGACGCCAATCTGGAGTACAGCTCCCAATACGACCCCCCATGTTGCTGCATAAATGGCAAGCTGGTCATTGCGCTGATCGAAGAGCATAAGTGCCACGCCTGGCAATAAGCCGACAATCAAACCGACGTTATATAACACTGTCCCGATGGCTGGTAAACGGAAATCTTGCTTTGCATTGAGCACAGAAGTCACAATCACCCCAGCTCCTAGGGCAATCGATTGCAATAGCATAATTCTGGTTAGTGAAACAATCAGGTTAATTTCAACGGGATCATGCAATCCCGGGTTATAGAGTGGGACAAGTGCAGGGGCGAAAAGAATGGCGAAAAGAGCTAATCCACTCATCACTGTAATAGCCAGATTGAGCGAGCTGTTGGCAATGTGCCAAGCCGTCTTCTCGTCATTCTTACTCGTCATGTAGTTGGTAAAGACAGGAATAAATGCGGAGAGTAGAGCGCCTCCGGCAATAATATTGAAGATAAGGTCAGGAATAAGAAATGCTTGCAGATAGGCATCTGAGGTGCTGCTTGTCCCAAAGACATAGGCAAACAGGGAGGTACGTAGCAGGCCTAGAACCCGGCTGGCGATAAAAGCGCCAGTGAGAACCAGTGTTGCTTTGCTGATACGAACTCGCTGCATCATCCCTGTATCTTCTTTTGATGATGCCATTGCTCCAGCACTCTCCTCCTGCAATCCTGCTTGGGCAGGGAATTGGGATGAAATAGCATTACCAGCATTTTTTAGAGGAGATGAGAGCAATGATGATCTCTGCTGTTGCCGGGACACAGGATTTGCAAACATTTCGTCTAATGGTGGGGTCTGCCCTCTGAGAGATATAATCCTAGCAACAACATTTTCTGTGAACCACTTGCTCCATTTCTCCATGCTAGGAATGAGAACGTTGGCTTCCTGACCAATAGGTCGCACTCGACCTTGCAAGCGCTCTTCACGCAGCCGCTGCAACCGCTCCTGGCGTAATTTCGCTATCGGTTGAGATGGCTGAGGAGCATCAAAATACTGATGAGCCATACCCTGGCCATACCCAAGAGACGTTCCCATATCCTCTACAGGCTGGTAGTCAGCTATGGGCTGGTACTCAGCTTGAGGTGGGCTCGAGAGCTGACCACCTTCAGGGTATTGTGCAGGCTTTGAGGCCGGGGACGACTGCCGAAGCTGTCGTTCCAGATTGGGGAGAAACAACCGAGGCAGAGCTACTGGAGGCAATGGCTCTGGCCCTATCTGATCTCCCTGATCATCATTATCATACTGCCAGCCAAAATATCCTGGTTGTTCTGCTTTCCTCTGCTCAGGCAGAGGTGCTTGCTGTTCTTTAGGTTCCACAAACTTCTCGTTTCAATCTCGACAGAGCCTCATCCACCCTTTCTACGTTGCGGGTCAAGCATAGCATAGTTCCAAAAAGTAGAGCGTTCTATTGACCGCTAGCTTTGTGGGTTCGTACGGGAACGACCATCCGTACAGGATGGACTACCAGAGATGCAAGCACCTCTTTCCCATCCTCTACCCCATTGTTCCGAAAAACGTTTGGGGATGCTTTACGCATGATATTATAGCTTCCATTCACATCAGCATTAATCTTGCGCTTATCACTAGTTTTGTACATGCCGCGCTTGACACGCCTTCCACTGAATACAGGTTCACTTTCGACATTGCCATAGGTCGGTATCGGGTCAAGATCTAGGAACGAGGCTTGACTCGTGTAGCTTTCCTCTTGCAGAATGACCTGTATTCCAACAAGCTTGGCTTTGTAAGAAAGCATATCGATGAAACGGGCATGAGGCAACTGCACAAAGTGTTGTTTGTCTGATCGGCGCATCGTTGGGTCCTGCTTCCAGAAGGGATTTTTGCCAATGATAAGTGTGCCTATTCCCTCTGCTATCAACAGATCAATAACACGTCGTGATGTTGCGTGCATGTAGTGGTCAATGCGTCTCGTTCGCTTGTTGGTAATCTTTTCTAACTCATGTGAGGTATAGTGATTCTTACTCATCTTCTTCTGAAGATGCTCTCGTTGCTTGTTATAGATTTGGTTGACACTCTTGATTGGTCTCCCGTTAACAAGATGTGGGATGAAGCCCACTTTGTTTGATGTTAGAGCCACAAGATTGTTCACGCCAATATCTACTGATGCCATGAGAGCAGGATCTACCTTTGTTTGCGCTTTTTCTTGTTCATAGACAACTTCCACCACATAAAACCCGTTGCGAGGAACAATACGAACTTGATCAATATCTTTCCGTTTGGTTCTGATCTCAATTCCAAGCTGAGATGGTTTGATGATCCCGCATGCCAAAGCTGGTTTAGAAAGTGCCTGAATGGTATAGACAAGAATGTTCCTCCCTTGCATCTTGTCTTTATATCCGGGTAATTTAGGACGCCCGAGAAACTTGGAAGAATCTTCCCTATATGCTTCTAAAGCCTTAAAAAAGGCTTTCCAGTTCTTGTCCAGAAGCTTCAAAACCTGCTGAGAAACCTTACGAGGGAGTGCTTGATACGCTTCATGCTTTTGCATGATCTTATCCATCTGGTTATAAAACAGATATACATCTTGATGGATGAAAGACTGCCTGATTTCATAGAGTGCCGCATTGTAGAGGTTCTTAGAAGCAAATGCTGCCCTGTCGATGGCAGCATAACGAGGATCAGTCTTGCTGATCATGTGCTGCTCAACTAATTGCATCATCATCTCCATTTTTCTCTAATTGCTCTACAATTCGTTGTGTTTTGGAAACGTTTCATTGTCATGCTGCTATGTATAGCAGGTATTCCACTAGTATGCAAGCCACTAGTACCCCTGTGCCCAAGCCCCCAAAAACGGAAACGCCTTGTATAGCTAAAGTAAGGGGTTTTACGGCGTGAAATGATAAATATGTTTGATAGCTGGAAAAAGAGTATTAATGTATTTAACAATTTTTATTTTTTCATCCGCTGGTATCTGGTATCTCTTTTCACTATCGGTCGCAGTGGCATCAGGCATGAGGGAGACTATTGGTCTGATGCTTTTGTGCCATCGCCTTCAGGCAGAAGTTTGACATCGTAGTTTGATGACTTCGTCAAGGGCAAAGTAAAATAAAATGTGCTGCCCTCTTCCTGACTGCTGCGAACCCAGATACGCCCACCATGCAGAGTGACAATTTCGTGCGAGATATAGAGACCTAATCCTAGGCCCGCTAGTGGCTTACGCTCAGCCTTATTGACTTGATAGAAGCGTGAGCATGTTGCGCAATGACACGTCGTACTAGGACCTTCCTGCTATGACCTTCGCGGATGATGTTTAGGCAGATTGTGGAAGACTGATGATGATATGCCCTGGCTCAGTCGTTGTCGGCTGGCGGAAAGTTGCTACATTTGTTCCTAGCCTTACCACCATCAGGACAAGACTCTGAAGTGAAATTTTGCTCAAGCGGGCCTCAAGAAGGAGACGAATCTGGGACCGTGACACGCCCAGTAGGGAAGCGGCCTGACTCTGGGAGAGACCACGCCGTTCTATCTCTGTTAGGATATACTTTAACAACTCCGCCTGTATCAGACATTCCTCAGGGTTGGGGAGACCGACATCAGCAAAAGGGTTGTCACTGCTCATGAAATAGCTTTCTTCTTCGTTCGTCATGATCCTTCCCTCTCAGGGAACTCCAAAAAGTCCTTGCGGGATGATCCCACCCATGCCAGCTTCCTTGCCACTCTACACTCCTGAGTTCTATAAATTTGCATCGACTGTAGTGTACCAAAATGTATTGCCCATGTCAAGAGGTCTTGGCGTCAAGGCGTCAAAAGGGTCAAAAGGGGGAGTATTATGGCGGTCCCATATGTCTCTCATAAGTACAGGTGAAATTGACATAATCAATCAACACCTATACAATCCTATATGAGTGTAGCAAAGATATTTATATCTTTGAGATTTGGGAGTCGCTCAGTAACTGATAAAGTTCATCTACTAAGATATATGTCTTAAATCGCTAGAGAGGAGATAAATATCAAATGTCATCAATCTTTGAGGGAACATCACCAAGCAAAGAAACCGCGTCATCCAACTCGCAAGCTCAACTCAATAAAGTTATCCCCGAAATGCTCCTTTTTGACATTGACGGAGTCATTACTGAACCAGTGACAGGTGAGGTAGAGTTTGAAGTTGTGAATATAATCGTCGAGATACTTGAAAGGGGCAAACCAGTAGCATTTAATACAGGAAGAGGAATGAATTGGGTTCTTCGCGATATTCTTCCCCATTTTGAGGCAAGGCTCTCAAAGAGAAGTGTAATGGATAAACTCTGTATTGTATATCAAAAGGGGGCATTTCGGCTCACCTTTAATGAAAAAGGTGAGCCGGAAAGGTCAGTTGCAACTCCAAGTATATCATTACCTCCAGATGCTCTGCGAACCGAAGTGCTAGAACTGATTAACACAAAATACTCGGCCAGCATGTTTCCTGGTGAAGAAAAAGAGGCTGTGCTTTCCCCTCAAATGAAACTTGGAGTAGATTTTGAAACATACAAAGCAGATCAGGCAAGATTAGTAAATGACTTACGAGGAATGTTACTGCGACACGGTTTGGATACTCAATTTAGGGTTGACCCGACGAGGATCGCTACCGATGTTGAAGATAAACGTCTTGGGAAAGCTCTGGGCTCTCAACAGGTTTTAACCTGGCTGGAAGAACAGGATCTACAACCACAATATTTTATTACCTTCGGGGACAGTAAATCAGATGTTGGCATGGCAGAAGAGATTTATCGCAATGGTTTTCCTGTCGAGCTTGTATTTGTAGGAGAAAAGGAGCAACTGAAGGAAATGCATCTCCCATTCCTTGTCAGCTTTACACAAGCCTCCTGTGAGAAAGGGACAGTAGAATACCTGAAAAACAGACCTCGGCGCATACAGAACCTTTAACCATTATTGCTAAACCTTTTTAGATGGACATGTTTCTTCTGCAGCGATATGGTATACTGGCGCCAGAACAATTATCCCCTGGAAGGAGTACCCATGAAAGCTGCTTTAGACAATTTCAGAAATGCAATCTATAGTCCTGGTGAAGCAGTACAAATTAGCAATACTGATTTGCAGCAATTCGCAAAAAATTGTGTTGTAGCCTTAGCTGTAGGTGGAGAGGGTTCCAGGCTCAAAGCTGCAACCGAAGTCAAGCAAGTCCATAAAACAGCATTGCGTTTACCCAATGGTGACACAATGACAGAGCGAACAATTCGCATGTATAAAGAGGCGGGCTTTCATGACTTTGTGGCCTTGGTATTTCACCATGCCCAATCTGTAATTGACGTGCTAGGAGATGGAAGCCATCTTGGTGTTCATATCACTTATAGCCATGATCCCGAGCATCCAGTCGGTAGAGGTGGAGCTATACGCAACGCTCTTGACAATGGTTCTATATCCAGGACAAAAAGCCTTCTCGTTCACAACCCAGACGATCAGATTATCAAATATGAAGGCAGCTTCCCCCGAGATATAGTAGCAGGGCATTTAGCAGGTCTACAAAAAGGAATGCTAGCCACAGCAGTTGTGGTGGATGGGACACCTTATACGTACACGGGCATGAAGATTGATGATGGTGTGGTAGATCAAATCGAAATGTACCCTTACATACCGATTCCGACTCATGTTGGTGTCACTGTCTTCTCACCCAATGTCTACGACTACTTCAGGAGGCTTTTTGACCTGACCAAAAAGGTAGACTTCGAGAGCGTATTGTTCCCTATTCTGGCCAAAGAGAGGCGACTGTATTCATTTATGATTCCTGGAAAATGCTGGCTATCTGTAAATGATCCAAAAGCCTTGGCCAAGTTAGTCGAGTTCATTCAATAGAAATGAATGAGTCTCTTCTATTTATACCAAAAGGCACAGCTCTCCAAGAGGCAGGAGAAGATGTTTCTGCGTTCTTTTTGTTCGGGCAATGGCTGACATGGCTGTAGAGAAAATCTGAATTGTGGTATAATAGGGATGGATTGACCGAACCTTTTCTAAGAAGGGAGTTATCTGTAGTGCTCTCTGAATAGTCAGTGCTTGGCACGCATGGAATGATTGCTATTGCTTATCTATTGCAACCCATCTCGGTCGACATATCCCCGCCCAAGGTCAGGAACCCGCAGGAACGGCTCCTTGCAAGGGGACAGTTCAGGCACAGAGGTTAACCCCTGTGCCCAAGCCCCAAGAAAGGTAGGGCAATTCATCTCCCACATCAATGACAGAGGCTTCCTTGCCCAAGTTAGGTGAAAATGCAAGTGTCTTGCCCACAACGTCATCAGTGCAGTGATTGTGAAGGAGAGTTTCTCTCCAACAACTTCCCAGCTACTTAACTTTCTCAGTCATCGCACCTTTATTAATAGACTGCGGGAGGATAGCATGGGATATGCACGAAACATAGTCATTAATTCAGGTACTCATATTTTTGAGGGGACTACCAACCTGCGCCGTCATGGCTTAGCTTAGCGCTCGTTTGGTAGTGGTTTTTTGTGGATAGAGTTTAGCGTAGCAAGGAAGGAATAAAAAGTATGGCTACACGTCCATATCGTCATAGTATCCCCGCAGAAATTTTGGCGCTTTCACATGAACGTGATCTCTTACGTCGGCGTGGTCGGTACGATCGGGCGGATAGACTCAAGCGAGAAATCGAGGAGGCTGGCTATGCCATCAGAGATAATCCACGTGGGGCTCACCTTGTTATCCTACCCAGTATCGAAACCGATGGGAAACTGTATCGTACCGTGAGCCAGTTCCCATCGCATCTGGATGAAGCTGACCTCTGTACCTTCTCAGTCAATATCCTGGCACAACACAACGTTGAGCAAACTCGCCGCTGTGTTGAGAGTGTCTTCCGCTTTGCTGGGGATGCCAGTATTGAGGTCATTCTGGTCGATAACGCCTCGCAGGACGGTATTGATCTCTGGGCCGAAGTATTCAAGCGCGATGAGCCACGTTTACGCTTCCTGCGTGCTTCACGTATGATGGGAGCTGCTGAAGCACGTAATATCGGTTTGAAACGAAGTAGAGGCCGTTACATTCTGCTGCTTGACTCCAATGTAGAACTCACTGGTGACATTTTCGCACCTCTGGAGAAAACGTTCAAAGATCACAAGGTAGGTCTGACTGGCTTACGCGGTTTGCGTACCGATGATCTCCGACACTTTAAGGAAAGTGAGCAGATCGAGGTCGAGGTTGTTGACGGCCTCTGTATGGCCTTCAGACGTACATTGCTCAAGCAAGCGGGCCTGTTCGACGAGCGCTATCGTTTTCCGCAGTACATGGATATCGACTTCAGCTTTGCCATACGAGAGACGGGAGCGCAAGCCGTACGTACACCTTATCTCCCTATTATGTGTCATCCAGAGCAGCTGGACTCCGGCATATCTGATGCCGAATGCACACGTTTGACCAAGCGCAATTTCTACCGTTACCTCCAGAAGTGGGGGGATCGAGACGACTTGCTGCTGGAAGAGGAGTAGGTTGTTTCTCCGCCTTCCATAAAAATCCTTTCTGGGGGCCTATCCCGATAATCGGGATGGGAGGAAAGAAAGCTGCCGATTTTTGTGAAGGGATTAAAGGCTTCTGGCTCAAGCCACGGGCAAACCCGCCTATCCGCCTGCGATGAATCCACAGCGGCTTGCAGCGGGTTCTCTTGTGTCAATCCAAAGGACATTTCCTTGGGCATGCGAACCAGAGATGTATCACTTCGTCGTGATCCCGAAGGCATAGAGCTTGTCATCATAGGAGCCGATATAGACGACACCGTTGGCAACTACTGGCGAGGAGTCGATAGGCCCTTCCGTAGCATAGGACCAGAGAGGTTGGCAGGCACTACGGCAGGTGGCATCAAAGGCATACAGTCCGTCGTCGTCAGAACTGACATAGACGATACCATTGGCGACCGTTGGTGAGGAGATGATAATGTTGCCCATCGCGTAGGACCAGAGAGGTTGGCAGGCACTACGGCAGGTGGCATCAAAGGCATAGAGCTTACCGTCCTCAGAGTTAGCATAGACGAGGTCGTCAGCAATGGCTGGTGAGGAGCTGATGGCATCGTCTGTGGCATAGGACCAGAGAGGCTGGCAGGCGCTGCGACAGGAGGCATCAAAAGCATAGAGCTTGTGATTCCAGGAACCGAGATAGACCATACCGTTAGCAATCGTTGGTGAGGAGACAACAGCGTTGCCCGTGGTATAGGACCAGAGAGGCTGGCAGGCACTGCGACAGGTGGCATCAAAGGCATAGAGCTTGTGATCATAGGAGCCGACATAGACCATACCGTTGGCAACCGCTGGCGAGGAGTAGATATAATCGTCCGTAGCATAGGACCAGAGAGGCTGACAGGCGCTACGGCAGGAGGCATCAAAGGCATAGAGCTTGCCATCATAGGAGCCGATATAGACAAGTCCATTGGCAATCGTTGGTGAGGAGACAACAGCGTTGCCCGTGGTATAGGACCAGAGGGGCTGGCAGGCACTACGGCAGGAGGCATCAAAGGCATAGAGTTTGTGATCATAGGAACCAACATAAACGAGACCGTTAGCTACTGCTGGTGAAGAGTAGATGATGCCGCCCGTAGTATAGGACCAGAGGGGTTGGCAGTCACTGTGACAGGAAGCATTAAAGGCATAGAGCTTGTGATCCTCAGAACCGATATAGATCATGCCGTTGGCTACCGCTGGTGAGGAGTAAATTGCATTGTCTGTAGCATAGGACCAACGTGGTTTTAAATGGCGGACAGTGGCCTTGCTGAGCACCTTTTCGTGCGGATTCCAGCGTGTATGGGCTGGGTCGAAGCCAAACATGAAACCGTTCTTCTTCGTATCAGTGGTATAGGCAACGTAGGCACGTGCAACAGCGGTTGCAGTGACATATTTGGGCGCGAGGGGTGGAGTAGTTGCCAAGAAGGGGAATTTTACTAGCTTGATGCCCATAGCAAGAGTGAAGAGCATACTTCCTGTTGCCAAGAGTAGAAGCAATCCAACAGAGAGGAACTCCATCTTTCTTGTCAAAGCGCGACGAGCAATAGGAGGTTGAGAGGGAACAAATCCATGCCGTGGTGGAATAGGAGGACTGGCGAGTGAAGAGGAAAAAGCAGCAGATTCTACAGCTGTTGGTAGAAGTATTGAGCCGTTATAATACATAAATTGACTAGATGCATGTGGGTTCACTCTTTCTGAAGGCCACTATAAGGTGGAAGCAGAAACAGCCATAGGCAGAGACGGGGTGGGAGATATGGCAAGTGAATCTGGAGGCGACGGTGCACAAAGGAGAGAATCTCTCTGCATTGGAATGGCAGACGTGTCTTGGACCTGTATCAGTTGTGGGAAGGCAGTCGTTGATGGCAGGCTCAATGAAAAGAGAGCAGCAGAAGGTCTTCCAACAGGGATGATCTGTTGGAGGGCGGCAGCAAACTCCTCGGCCAGAGCAAGGCGGTCTTGTGGATACTTAGCCAGTGCTTTGAGAGGACTCTTCTGGATCGGCGTGCCGTTGAAAGCATAGTCCATGATCAGGTAGAAAATATCATCGGCACCCATGCCAAGGGCTAGCAGGGGCAGAATATGAGGATACTGCACTAATACCAATTTGCGATCCGTCATAGGACTTTGAATAGCGCTTTGATGCGTTCCTGCTGCACACAAAATTCTCCTATGGTACGCCAGTCGGTATAAGAGGCGAGTGAGACGATAGCTATCAATATCTCCTATGAAAATCCCCTCCCCAGTTGTAGGTCCTTGCAGAGTTGGTAGGAAAGATGAAGCTCACAGGTAACCTCTAACTCTGCTCTCACAAGTTGGTAGAAGAAAA
>Ga0193728_1000454_pt1 | contig 19733 bp, 20 predicted proteins | sample U1c1metaG_FD_143037 | JGI IMG/M metagenome (GOLD analysis project Ga0193728, IMG submission 143037) | Soil microbial communities from a riparian zone of the East river system, Colorado, United States - U1c1 | ecosystem: Environmental > Terrestrial > Soil > Riparian zone | place: USA: East River...
CTCGCGGCCACGCGCGCGGCGCTGGCCGGGCGGTATCTCGGCGACCTGGTTACCCCTCCCTTCGATCGGTTTCTGGCCGAGGTAGACAGGTGCCTGGCGCACGTCCGCGAGACTCGACCGGCACGCGAACTCCCCGTGCCGAGCGAGGTGGCCCAATGATCGGGGTGACTCAGTGAGCGCGCTAGGAACGTCCATCCGCATCATCCTGGGCAGGGTGCATGGTCGGCGCCTCGCGCGAGCCATCGCCACTCAGACGCCCGCGATCACCCCCGTCGCCGTCTACTTCGCGGACGGCCCGTCGAACCTGTATCAACTTCGCCGCTGGTATCACACCCTCGAGGCACTCAACCGGGTGCGCGCGACCGGGGTCATCACGTCAGACCCGTCGACCTACGAGATCGTTCGGCGAGAAACGACGGTGCCCGTGACGTACGCCTTCGGAGCGCCGGAGCTGACGCGAGTGCTGGCAAGGCAGGGGGTACGGCTGGTGCTGTATCCCAATCACAGTGCCGAGAATTTTCGTGTGCTGCGTTTCTCCTCGCCCGTGCACGTGTTCATCGGGCACGGCGAGAGCGCGAAGGAGTCCTCGGTGTCGCGCCAGCTCAAGGCCTACGACTTCACGTTCGTGGCCGACCGGGCCTCGATCGAGCAGCTGCGGGGAATTCGCGGCTACGACGCCGACGCCGCGGCGGTTGTCGTGGGCAACCCGTGGCTCGGATTCCTCGGGGCCCCGCCGCCGTCATGGATTCCGGATGGCCGCACGGTCGTTCTCTACGCGCCGACCTGGGAGGGCGATCGTCCGAGCATGGATTACAGCTCGCTCGAGACACTCGGCAATGCGATCGTGGCCGCGGTTCTCGCGGATCCTGCACTGCGGCTGATCTACCGTCCCCATCCGTGGCTCGGCAGGGTCCGACCGACCAGTGCGGCGGCGGACGCCAGAATCCGTCGGACCATAACGCTCGCGAACCGCGGCGACATCGTCGACACGGGCGAGTACGGGTGGTCACTTTCCGTCGCAGACTGCTGCGTAGCCGATGTTTCGTCGGTCGCGTTCGACGCGCGAGCGCTCGGCAAGCCAGTGCTCGTGACGGTGCCGACCAACGCATCCGTCCCGCCGATTTCCGATGCCGCTCTCGCGGGCATGCGGCGTCTCGATTCCGCGGATCCGGCCGGCATCCGCGGATTTCTCGACACGGTCAGGCCGAAGAACGCAGCCAGAGATACAACCCAGGCAACCTCGATGGATGCTTTCGTGGCCGCGATAGACGAAGCGATTCGCCTCGCGGCCGATCCCACCTTGTAGATCTCTCAGGCTCACCAGCCTCCTGACACAGAGTGCGCGCAGGGCCACCCGCAAGGGTTGGTTGCGTGATCGATACGAGTGTTCAGCGGCTCGTCGGCTATCCCAGGGGCACGCACGGCCGAGGGCACGCCGTCAGCGAGCAAGCCCCAGTCCCGGAACGCGGACGCGGCTGGATAGACCCGCTCTGGCTTGGCGTGCTCGCCACGCTCGTGTCCGCCATCGGTTCCTGGATCCCTTCGAAATGGAACGACGAGGCGGCAACCCAGACCGCAGCGCTTCGCACCCTGCCGCAGCTGTGGCACATGATGCAGCACATCGACGCGGTCCACGGCACCTACTACTTCCTGATGCACTTCTGGATCGGCGCATTCGGTACGTCCAACTTTGCCCTGAGAGCACCGTCGATGATCGCCGTCGGCGCTGCCTGTGCCGGTGTCGTCGTGCTCGGCCAGAAATTCGGTGGACGGCGGCTCGCGATCTGCGCGGGGCTGGTCTTCCTTCTGCTACCGCGCGTGACCTGGATGGGGATCGAGGCCCGTTCGCTCGCGCTGACCGCGGTCGTCGCGGTGTGGCTGACAATCCTGCTGCTGCGAGCCCTCGAACGGCGCAGCGCGGGATGGTGGGTGTTCTACGCAGGGCTAGCCGGCATCGGCGTGCTGCTCAACCTCTACGTCGCACTACTCGTCGTCGCCCACGGGGTCTCGATTATCGTGGCGCGCAAACGGCTGATGCGCCCGCGCCGCCTGTTCCTTGGATGGGCCGCCAGTGCGCTGGCCGCGGCTGTGCTCTCGTTTCCGGTCGATCGGCTGTCGCTCAGCCAGACGGGACAGCTGCCGTTCGGGCCGCTCACGCTGACGAGCACACTCAATACCCTGCTGTTCGAACAGTTCTTCACGGGGGCAACACCGACGGTTGCGCGCGGAGTTCCGGTGCCGCCAACCAGCCTGTGGTCGGTCGCGGTCATCTTGGTCGCGATTCTTGGCTGGTTGCTGATGGCCGCGCCCGTCATCTGGCGTCGGTTCCGTCCCGTTGCCTCACGCCGGATCCCCGTCGGCGCTCTCGGCATCCTCATTCCCTGGGTCGCTCTGCCGCCCGCTCTGGTCATCCTCTACTCGCTGGTCGCGCATCCGATGTACAGCGGGAGGTATTTCGCCTTTACGACTCCTGCGGTCGCATTGCTCATGGGCGCCACGATCGCGGCCCTGAGAGTGCCATGGATGCGCGTCGCGACGATCGGAGCGCTGGTCTTACTCGTCCTGCCGATCTATCTCTCGCAGCGCGGTCCGACCGCGAAGAACGGCACCGACTGGCAGCAGGCGGCCGCAATAATTCAGGCGCGCGCGACTCCCGGACAGGATATCTACTACGGCCCCGCGCGACCGGGATCGACGGTCTCGATGCACAAGATCAGCCAGGCCTATCCGTATGTGCTCTCGAGCCTGCACGATATCGACCTCAAGGAGTCGGCCGTCAAGGCCGGAATACTGTGGGGCACCGACTGGCCGCTGGCCCACGCGACGGCCACTCTCAAGACGACGCCGATCCTATGGGCCGTCATGGAGCATCCAGGCACCCCATCCCCCACATCGACTCCGCAGGAACGCTACATCGAGAGCGAGGGACTGCACCTCGTCCACATCTGGCGCGGGAGCGAGACGGACGTACTCGAGTTCGCCCGCTAGAAGATTTGCCCGCTGGAAGAAAGGCCCTAGGGCTTCATCTTTTCGTAGACCTCTTTGCAGGTCGGGCAGACCGGAAACTTCTCGGGATCGCGGCCCGGTGTCCATAGCTTTCCGCAGAGAGCGCGGACGGGCTTGCCGGTGAGGGCAGACTCGAGGATCTTGTTCTTGGGAACGTAGTGCGAGAAGCGCTCGTGATCGCCGTCTTCGAGCTGCTCGCTGTTGATGAGCTCCTCGAGCTCGCGATCAAGCGTGTCAGTGCCAGTACCGCCACCACCGACTCCTGGGCCCGTCTGCTCGGTCTCGCTCATGTTTCTAGTTTCGCACGCTCGCGCCCAAAATCTCAGGGGAACGTCGGTCGAAGATTCGGCCTCCCCAGGTCACTCCGAGCCAGAGGAACAGGCTGCCGAGTGCAAGTCCGGTAAGCAGGGCGCCCCAGGACCACCACCCTGGAAAGAACAGCGCAAGCGCAGCAAAGGTCAGCGTTGGCGAGACGAGCACAATCGTCACGAAAAATGACAACGACTGAATCAGGGACGAAGCTGTGCCAACCGCCTGCGGTGCGGCGAAGGGGCTATCGCCCGGGCGCACGGCCGGGTATGGGAACTGTGCAGAGCCGACACTCGACAGCCCGAGCCCCGTGAACAGCACTCCGAGCCCGACACCGAGGAGAGCTGGCAGTAACGACTCGGATCCGTAGACGGCCGCGCTGAGGATCGCGGCAACAACGATGAGCGGAATTCCCACCATGAGCGGCGGCACCACCCGTCCGAGCCGGTCCGCCTTGCCCGAGATTCCCGAGGCGACATGGAGCCAGATCGCCGTGTTGTCGTATGCCGTGTCGTTGTGCACGGACCAGCCCAGAAACAGTGCCATAACCGGCACCGGGATCAGCGCAAGAACCGGGGTGGGTATCCCGATGACGAGAAGGGGAACCATGAGGAGGAACGGAATGATCGGTATCACCAGCAGAGAGGTGTGATAGCGGGCATCCCGAATCCAGTAGGTGAAGCTGCGCTCCGCGATGACCGAGGTCGGAGAGACCGGCGCAACGCCGAACAGCCCGAGGCCGTGGTAGTTCCGCGCTTCGGCCGATTGCGGCTGCGTGACGAGCATGACCCTTACGAGGTTTCGCCAGGCCAGCCAGAGCAGAGCCAGAAAGGCGAGCGCGATCAGTTCACGAAGCAGCGCGAGGCCAAAACTCCCGGCAGCCGCATCCGCGGGCGCAGCCCAGACCGCACCGAACGGCGTCCAGCTCGCGACTCGAGCGATCGACGCAAACACCGCTGGCCCATTCTGCAGCCAGTTGGTTCGGTAGATGAAGGTGAAAACCACCGCGAAAGCGGCTAGCGCGACGAAACCGAGAAGGCCGGCTGAATCCCTCGATCGTCGTGACGAAAGCAGAAACGCGGCGACGGAAATCGAGACCCTCGAGCACAGCAGGCAAGTCGCGACAATCACCGGCGCACCGATGAGAGCGAGAAAGATGGACAGCGGATTCCGCGTCCACGTGACAATCTGCGCCAACGCAATCAGTGTCATTGCAACAGACGGGATGCCCAACAGCCCGCTGATGGCAAGCGAGGTCGCGAGACGGCTGGTCGGGATTCCGAACAGCGAGAACTTGCGGGGATCGAGAACGTCGTCGACTCCGAAGATCAGTGGGACCACGACGAATCCGAAGATCAGGATGGCGCCCAGGGCCTCGACGGCCTCTGCGGCAACTGAGACGCTGGCGAATCGAAGCCCGACCAGTCCAGTGACGACGAACACGGCCATCCCGAGTCCGGAAAGCAGGCCGAGTACAAGCCCGACGATTCGCCACGGACTGCGACGGAAGGCGTTACCGAGCAGGCGCAGCTTCAGTCGGAGAAGCTGTTCAACCACGCCATGCCCTCCACACTCGTACGACCGCCGGCCAGTTCGACGAATCGCTCCTCGAGCGTCTTCCCCTTGCGAACGAACTCCATCGTGCCGGAATCGAGGATGGCGCCGTGCACGACAACCGCGACATGATCGCAGATGCGCTGGATGAGGTCCATGCTGTGGCTCGAGACCACCACGGTTCCGCCCGAGTTCACATAGGTGCGCAGAATCTGGGTGACATTCGCGGCGGAGACCGGGTCGACCGATTCGAATGGCTCGTCAAGCACAAGGAGGCGTGGCGAATGGATCATGGCTGCCGCGAGCGCGATCTTCTTACTCATGCCTGCCGAGTAGTCGGTAACCAACCGATTGAGCGCGTCTTCGAATCCGAAAGCGTGTGCCAGGTCGGCGGTGCGAACCCGCACGGTCTCTTCGTCCAGGCCGCGCAGCGTTCCGGAATAGAACAGCAGCTGCGCACCGGTCAGCCGATCGAACAGTCGGAGTCGGTCCGGAAGTACTCCCATGTTGCGCTTTGCCGCTACCGGGTCGCTCCAGACATCTACTCCGTGTACGAGAACCCTGCCGGAGTCGGGCCGCAGGAGTCCGGTCACCATCGACAGCGTGGTTGTCTTGCCTGCGCCGTTCGGCCCAACGATCCCGTAGAAGGAACCTGCCTCCACGGCGAGATCGATACCGGCAACGGCGATCGTTTCGCCGAATCGCTTGACCAGCCCCTGAATCGAGAGAACGGTCTCGCGCGGCTTCGGTTTTTGCGCCCGCGGGGTCGTGCTGCGAGCAGGGGTCTTACGCGACGTGGACTTGGTGGCGGCGGTTCTGGCCGCGGCGGGCCGCTTCGTAGGCGTGCGAGGAACTGAGGCCGCGTCAGGTGCTGAATCCACTGGTCAACCGTACCAAGGTGCGCTCGACTGAAATCGCTAAGTATCACGAATCGACAACAACCCACCGAGAAACGGCCGCACTCTCAGGGGCGCCAGATAGTGTCTATTGAGAAGCACAACGGTGTGTCCAGACGTAATCCCCAAGGTAAACGATCAGCAAACTCTTAGGAAGATGCGATTGATTGGGTAGGTTCCACGCAGTTAGACCCCTGTGCAGAGATGCTTATTGGGCGGGCTCGCTGAGGACGGACCTGATCCGCCAGGGGTGACATACATAAGGAGACGAATCGTGAGCACGCAGGTCGTAATACTTGCCGCAGGCATGGGCAGTCGCCTTGGGCGCACCCTCCCGAAGCCCCTCACACCGCTGGCCGACGGCCGAAGCATCCTCCAGCAGCAGTTCGACAACATCCACCAGACTTTGGGCAAGAAGACGCCCGTGACCCTCGTCGTCGGCTACAAGCTCGAGCACATCATCGAGGCGTTCCCCGACGCGTCCTTCGTCTACAACGAGCAGTACGACCAGACCAACACCTCCAAGAGCCTCCTGCGCGCGCTGCAGTCATCGTCGAGCGGTGGCGTGCTCTGGATGAATGGAGACGTCGTCTTCGACCCTGCCGCTCTTGACCGGATTGCCCCGTACATCGAGCGCGACCAGTCATTCGTGTGTGTAAATACGGGCAAGGTCAACGAAGAAGAGGTCAAGTTCACCGTTGACGCGGAGGGCTTCATCATGGGTCTCTCGAAGACGGTGGCGGGCGGCCTCGGCGAGGCCATTGGCATCAATTACGTTTCGAGCTACCACAAGGCGATCCTGATTCACCACCTCAAGCGCGTCGCTGACCAGGACTACTTTGAGCGTGGTCTTGAGCTGGCTATTGAGCACGACAAGCTGCGCATTGAGCCCGTCGACATCTCCGACCTCTACGCCGTCGAGATTGACTTCGCCGAAGACCTCGAGCGGGCCAACCTGTTCGTATAGATTTTTGCGAGCCGGTCCCCACCCGGCGCGCTCGGCTGCCCCGATCGTCCGCATGACACGTCCCAGTCAGGTTCTCGCGCTAAAGTCGAGCGTTAGTTCGACTGAATGAGGGATCTTTCTTGACTGCCGTCGTTGCACCGCGCCGCGAGCGTTCCGCTTCACAGCGTTATCGGCATTCCCTCTGGTTGCTGACCAAGCGCGACCTGCAGGTCCGCTACACGACCTCAGCGCTCGGATACGTCTGGTCGATTCTCGACCCGCTTCTGATGTCGGCGATCTACTATTTCGTTTTCGTCATCGTGTTCAACCGTGGATCCGCGAGCGAAGACCCGTACATCGTCTTCCTGATGACAGCCCTGCTGCCCTGGACCTGGTTCAACGGCTCCATCAATGACATGGCGAAAGCCTTCATTCGTGACGCCAAGCTGATCCGCTCGACCAGCATCCCACGGTCGATCTGGATCATGCGGATCACGCTGTCCAAGGGCATCGAGTTTCTGCTCAGCCTGCCCGTGCTCGTCGTCTTCGTTGTGATCACACAGTTCACAACGACACCCGCCCACATCCGCTGGGACGCCTTCTACTCGATCCTCGCCGTTGTACTCGAGGCCGTCCTCATCATCGGGCTCGGCCTCATCATCGCGCCCATCGTCGTGTTCTTCCGCGACCTTGAGCGGGCCATCAAGCTCGTGCTTCGCCTGCTGTTCTATGCGACGCCCATCGTCTACGGCATCAGCCGGTTCGACAAGGACAGCGTCGTCAAGCACATCCTCGACTTCAACCCGCTCACCGGAGTCATGTCGATCTACCGGTCATCCTTCTTCGCCGGAAACCTCGACTGGCCCGCGGTCATCATCTCGGCGGTCGAGGCGATCATCATTCTTGGCATCGGAATTCTGTTGTTCCGCCGCAACATGCGTGCCGTTTTGAAGGAGCTTTGAGCATGTCCCAGGCAGGAATGCTGTCATCGGCTGCGGCCACGGCAAGCAAGCCCGTTATCGTCGCGCACGACCTCGGTATCCAGTTCAAGCGCAACCGGCGCCACCGGCGCAGCTTCAAGGATCTGTTTTCGGAGAGCAGCAGGCGCGCACGGCCCGACGAGTTCTGGGCACTGCGCAATATCAGCTTCTCCGTGCAGCCCGGCGAGGCGGTCGGTGTGGTTGGCCGGAATGGTCAGGGCAAGTCGACGCTCCTTAAGCTGGTCGCCGACGTGATGATTCCGGATGAGGGTCGGGTTGCGGTCACCGGCGGAGTCGCGCCGCTCATCGAGATCACCGGTGGCTTCGTGGATGACCTCAGTGTGCGCGAAAACGTGTTTCTCACGGCTGGTCTGCACGGGATGAGCGTGGAGGAGATCGAAAGCAGATTCGACGAGATCATCAGCTTCGCCGACATCGGCGACTTCCTGGACACCCCCTACAAGCACCTCTCCAGTGGCATGCGGGTGCGCATCGCCTTCGCCGTCATCTCTCGTCTCGAGGAGCCCATCCTGCTGGTCGATGAGGTGCTCGCGGTCGGCGACCGGCAGTTCAAGGAAAAGTGCTACGCGCGCATCGACGAGCTGCTCGCGGGCGGTCGCACCATGTTCTTTGTGTCGCACAGTGAGGCAGACCTGTTGCGGTTCTGCAAGCGCGGGCTCTACCTCGACAAAGGCAAACTCGTACTCGACGGCCCAATACAAGAGGTTGTCGATCGCTACAACGCCGACTACAAGTAGGAGCTATGACAATCGTTCCGAACGGTAAGGGCACTCCGCCAGCTAATTTTCCGGGCACGAGCGGCATTCCCGGTGGCGCGGCCCTTGGTCGGACCCTGGACCGGGTGTTGTCGGTGCAGCGGCCAGTTGTGCTGGCGCACATCCGGAGCCTTCGCCGGTCGAAGCCGGATGCGACGCCGGCGGAGATAATCCGCACGCTGGAACGGCGCTACCTCGCCGCAGTGACGACGGGTGGAGCGCTGGTCGGGGCGACCGCCGCCATTCCTGCGGTTGGCACCGTCGCATCCATTGCCCTCTCGACAGCGGAGACGGCCGGTTTTCTCGAAGCCAGCGCACTTTTCGCCCAATCCGTAACCGAGGTGCACGGCATCGCTGTCACCGACCCGGAACGGGCGCGGACGCTTGTGATGACCATGATTCTCGGCAGCGCGGGAAGTGATCTCGTGGAGCAGCTTGCCGGCGAAGTGGTGGGGGTCGGCCCCGCTCGCTCCGCGTTTTGGGGCGAGCTGGTCACCAAGAACCTGCCCAAGTCCGCCTTCAGTGGCGTTGCCCGGAGGCTACGAAGCTTCTTCCTCAAGAAGTTTGCCGCCAATGAGGGTGCCGGGATCATTGGGCGCGCGATTCCGTTCGGGATCGGCGCCGTCATCGGGGGCGTTGGCAACCACTTCCTCGGACGTCGGGTCGTCACGAGCTCGCGAACCGCGTTCGGTCCGCCACCAGTGCAGTTCCCGACTGCTCTCGACGCCACTCCTCCCCAGAAGCCTCGAAGTGCGGCGCTCCCCCAGTAGCCGCTGGGCAGTCGGATGCGGCAGCTAGTTTTTGGGCATGACCCGAACTCGCCTTGCCGCGCTGAGCACCGAGAGCGCATATCGCGTGCCGTGGCACTTCGAGCGCGGCGATGGTCACATGGCGCCGGTCAACTGCTTCAAGCTCCGTAACCTCGGGCCCGAACGCCTCGCCGCCGTGACTTTCAACCTGTACGGGTCTGGGGTCATGCCCGCATCGGCGCCTGCGACCCTCGAGGCCGGCGACGCGCTCGAGATCGTGATCTCGGGGCGAGACCTGGCCAAAGACACCATCGGCCTCGTCCGGTGGTTCCGGCCCAACGGGCAGGAGTACCTGTGGCGGGTGAGCTTCTAGTCCGCGCGCGGCCGCTTCGCGCTGGCTACGTCACAACGAGAGATGAAGTCGCAGGGCGTCATCGACCTGACGCATCTTCTCGGCACCCACGGCTCCTATTCGTCGCACGAGGCGCTCGGTAGAAACCAACCTCACCTGCTCCGCCAGAGCTTTCGAATCGAGCGCAAGCCCCGTGTCCTCACTCGGTAGCAGAACCTGAAACGCGAAGACGTGCCGAAGGCTTGCTGTTATCGGAACTACAGTCACGACGCCCCGGCCACGACGCTCGGCCGAGTCATTCGCCGCGTTGCTGGAGACAACAATCGCCGGCCAGGTCTTGCTCGACTCCGAACCGCGCACCGGATCCAACTCCACGAGCAAGATGTCACCACGGAGCATCAGCGCAGGCCGTCTGCGACTGTTTTCTCCCACACGACGTCCTCGCCGTCCGCTTCCCACTCATCCCACGCAATCGCGTAGGAGTCCTGGTAAGGCAGATCACGCAGCAGCCGGATGGCCGCGTGGATGACCGCGGAGCGAGAACCGTATCGCCCAGCGTGCGCCTCGTCGTCGACAAAACGAACGCCCTCATCGGGCAGGCTTACGCTAACTTTCATACCCCGATCCAACTCCGGTAGGAACAACGGTCGTTGCCAGCTACGCGTGCTGCTGCCACCACTGGAGATTCACGAAGACCAGAATTAAGGCAGCACAATCTCGATCTCGTCGATGCGCTGCGAGAAGTCCTCGCGGTTGTTCGTGTGAAATCGGTCGGCACCCCAGAGAATTGCGGTTGCCAGATGAAGAGCGTCCCGCGTGCGCAGGCGATACTTTCCCCGCAAAACTCCCGCAAGCTCTGCCGTTTCGTAGTCGACATCCTTCAAATCGAGAGCGCCCAGTATCTGCAGCAGCCTCTGCTGCTCCACTGGATTCACGCGCGCGGCGGGAAGAGCAAATACCTCGCTGATGAGAAGGACGGAGCCGATGCACTGAATAGCCGCGTCTTCGATTCGCCGCGCGACTACATTGCCGCGCACGTGGTTCTGTGCTGCGTAGATAAGCACGTCTGAATCGAACGCGTCCACTTATTCTCCGCGGTCCTCGGGATAGTCGCCCTTGCTCCATTGAAGCTCCGTAATGGCGGCTTCCACATCGGCCGGGTCGGCGGCGGGACCTGACCAGTCGATTGGCTTACTGCGGGCGGCCTCTAAGCGCCTACCGAGCTCACGCGCCTGGAGGATGACGTCGTGGGTCTTTGTCTTCATCCACCTATCGTGACCGACAAGCACAGCGACTTCGGCGCCGTGACGGGTAATCGTGAATGACTCCCCTGCCGCAACCCTGTCGAGGAGTTGCGGAAGTTGAGCACGGGCATCCGTGAGGCTGAGGCTTTCCATGACCCATATTGTACAGCGCTGTACAGATTGTAGGATAAGGGCACAACCCCGGCTGATACTCTCGAGACGTGGCCCGCTTCACGTTCGCGACTGGGAATCTCAAGAAGGTGCTGGCGCTCCCGCTTTATGGCCTGGGCATCCTCGCGAGCTTCGTCGTTCCCCGCAGCAACCACCTCTGGGTCTTCGGATCCGGCAGCGGGGTCGGCGAAGGATCGCTCGCACTGTTGCTTCACTCCCGAGGCGTCGATCCTGGGCTCAGGCCCGTCTGGCTGACGCGCAACCCATTCGATGAAGCAAACGCGAAAACGCTCGGCATCGAGACGGCCTCGAAGCGCAGCCCGAGGGGTTTCTGGCTGACGCTGCGCGCCCGCGTCGTCGTCGTCACCCACGGGTTCGGGGATGCCAACCGCTTCGGAGTTCACGGCGCGTACGTCGTACAGCTCTGGCATGGCATCCCGTTCAAGCACATCCATCTGGACTCCCCCGCGACCGTCAGTATCCCCGTGTTCTCACGATTCGGCCTCGCTCGACGAGCCATCCACGCGGCCTACCTGCGGTCGGCCCGCGGCATCCAGCTGTTCGCGACGGCGTCTCCGCTGGCCGCCGCGCGCATCCGCACCGCGTTTGGACTGCCTGCCGAGCGAGTCGTCGTGACCGGTGACCCGCGCGACGACGTTCTTGCGACCGAGACGCGGGATGGCGCACGAGCGAAAGTCTCCGCGCTGCTTGGAGAGCAGAAGCTCGCCGAGCACGTCCTTCTCTATGCCCCGACCTGGCGCGACGGCGCTGAGGACCCGCTCATCCCGACCTCCGCCGACTGGAGCCTGATCATCGGATACCTCGACGTGACAGAGTCGATGCTGCTGATTCGCTCCCATCCACTGGGCGCCGGCGACTACTCGGTGGGGGCAGAGCTCTCCCCGCGCATCCGGATGCTGGGGGCAGACCTGCAGGGCGATATCACCCCGCTGCTTCCTGCCGTAGACACCCTCATTACCGACTACTCATCGATCGCGTTTGACTATTCGCTTGTGGGCGGCCCGATGGTGTTTCTTGCTCCAGACGTGCTGGTCTACTCGTCCACCCGAGGATCGTACGAGCCGTTCTCCGATTTCACCGGTGGATTTGAGGTGGTTCACTGGGCGGGCGCTGTCGGGCTGCTGCGCGAGCGGGACACGAATCCCGCAACACGCAAACGGATGACCGAGCACACGCGCTGGCTCGCGCGCCGCGTCTACAGCTTCTCGGACGGCGGCAACACCGCGCGGGTCTACGACGAGATCGCGGCCCGGCTCGGAAACGCGGCGAAGCCGACCTACGCCGTGCCCGCGCTGCCACTCACGATCGCGACGGTCGACCTCTCTGAGGCAGCGTCGCCGGTACTGACCCTGACCGGTAGCTCACGCGAGCGACCTCCGACCGCCGTGCAGCTTGCCGGTCCGCGGATGCACCTTCCGGGCATGCTGAGCGTCACGGGCACGAACTGGACGGCGACTATTCCGCTCCTGACCAGTCGTTTCGGCGGCCCGGACCTGCCTCCGTCCAGCGGTCGCTATCGCGTCCGTTTCACCGACGAACTCGGTCGCGTCCTCGATGCCGACGTCGTAGCCGATCCGGTGCCCGCGGGCCTGCGGCCGGCGCGGTTCCGCTTTGCCGTTCCCGCCTACGACACGAGCGTCTCGATCGACTTCGCCGCACCCCTCACCGCTGACGAGGTCGGTGCCGCAAATCAGGCACGACTGCAGGCCGACTATCGGCGCGTGCAACGCGCAACACAGAACTCGATCTTCTTCGAGAGCTACTACGGGCAGAACGTGTCATCCAACCCGCGCGGAATCGATCGTGCGGTCGAGCGGATGCTGGCGGGCGTCGTCCGCTACTGGAGTGTGATCGACGGGTCGGTCGAGGTTCCGGATGGCGCTGTCGCGATCTACGAGGGCAGCGAGGCGTGGTGGGAGGCGCGGGCATCCTCTCGCGCGCTGGTCGTGAACGACTGGTTGCGCAAACGGTTCCGTCAGCGGGCAGGACAGACCGTGCTGCAGACCTGGCACGGGACGCCGCTCAAACAGCTCGCGCTCGACCGACCCGGTGTTCGCCTCCGCGCCGCTCTCGCGACCCGTCGGGAAAGGTCTCACTGGAGCATCATGCTCGCGCAGAACCAGTTCAGCGCGGACATCTTCCGCTCCGCCTACGCCTTCACTCGTCCCGTCTGGCAGGAGGGTTACCCGCGCGACGACATCCTTCGCGCCGGCAATGCAGCCGCGGTGCGCGCCCGCCTCGGCATCCCGAAGCAGGAGAGGGTGGTGCTGTACGCGCCGACCTGGCGGGACGATCGGCCGGGCAAGGTCGACCATCTGGATGCGGCGAAGTTCGCCAGGGATCTGGGGCCGGGTTTCGTAACGCTTATCCGAGGCCACTCGCGCAGCATGCTTCCCGGCGTGGAGGTCGTCGCCGACGGCGTGATCGATGTGACGAGCTATCCGGATATTTCAGAGCTGTTCCTCGTCGCGGACTCCCTCATCACCGACTACTCGTCCGTGATGTTCGATTTCAGCGTGACCGGCAAGCCGATCTATTTCTTCACTCCCGATCTTGAGCACTACCGCGACCAGCTGCGCGGCTTCTATTTCGACCTGCTTGCGGAGGCGCCGGGGCCGGTCCTCACCGATGTTGAGGACCTCGTCCGGCGGGTGCGCAACCCGGATCCGGCGGAATTCGCTGATCGGTATGCGGCCTGGCAGGCGCGCTTCAACCCCAACGACGACGGCCACGCGGGCGAGCGCGTCGTGACTCGGATGCTCGCCGAGGGCATCCTCGATCGGCCCTAAACTCAGAACTAGAGGTCGGTGCGCGAGGTGTCCATCGTGTCGCGGCCGCCGACGAATAGTCCGCGCAGGAAGCCCGCGCCCCAGCTGAGATGCATGGTCGGCAGCACAAAAATGAACAGCCAGCGGTCGCGCCAGGACTTGCCGTTCTCGTAGATCAATCCGAGGTAGATCAACAGAAGGATGTAGGCGGCGAGCCCGATGTGCACGAGCAGAGCGAGCATGCTGAGCTTGCCCCAGTGGATGACGTCGGTCAGTTGGAGCGTGCCGAATACGATGCTGATGATGAAGGCCAGCACGAGCAGCGGCGGTGCGAAGAACCGCAGCGGCGTGTGCCTCGGATGCCTGCGCACGAGTTCCCCGCGCCAGACGCCGGTAGTAAAGAACTGCCGGGTCAGCTTGCGCCAGTTCTCCCGCGGCCAGTAGGTCACCTTGAGCTGCGGATCGAACCACACTTTGTGGCCGGCCTCGCGGATGCGAAGGTTGAGCTCCCAGTCCTCGCCCCGCCGCAGCGACTCGTCGTAGCCGCCGACCTCGGCGAGGGTTTCGCGCTGGAATACGCCAAGGTATGCGGACTCCGCCGGTCCCTCCCTGCCACCGCTGTGGTAGCTGGCGCCACCCAGCCCGAACTTGCTGTTGTAGGCGCGGGCGACAGCGGTCTGAAACGGAGTCTTGCCGTTCGCGACCATGACGCCGCCGACGTTCGCCGCACCCGTTCGCGCGAGCGTCTCCACCGCGCGCGCGGTGTATCCCGGCGCTAGTTCCGAGTGGGCATCCACTCGAACGATGATGGGATGCGCGGTGGAGGCGATTGCGAGGTTGAGCCCAACTGGGATGTCGGTTCCGGGGTTGTGCACGAAGCTGACTCGGGCATCCTCTTTCGCCAGCTTTTCGACGAGCTCTGTGGTGCCGTCGGTCGAAGGACCGAGCGCCAGGACGAGGTCCTGTTCGCCCGGGTATTCCTGGGTGAGGACGGTGCGCACGGCGTCCTCAACGTAGGCCCGCTCGTTCAGTACCGGCATCACGTATGACACGCCGGGCGCTACATCGTGCTTGTTGGCCAAGTTCTTCCAATACGTCGTACGCGGACGGCCCAGCCTACCAGCGCACCCGAATTGGACTTACTTGAGCGTCCCCAGAGTCACGCTCCCCTTCGCCACCTTGTCGCCTCGCACGTAGGTGATGGATGCCTTGGCTCCCGCAGGAAGGACACGCACCTGAGCCTGCAGATCCGTTGCATCTGTGATCGGGATGCCGTTGAAGTTGGTGACGATGTCACCCTTCTCGAGTCCCGCGTTTGCTGCGGACCCACCGGCGGTGACAGAGGCAATCTTGGCACCCACGGTGTTTGAGGTGGTCGCACTACCGTCGGTCGTCACATCCTCGACGGATGCGCCGAGCAGACCGTGCGAGGCGCTTCCGCTCTTGATGATCTCGTTGGCGATGCGGAGGGCGACGTTCGACGGAATCGCGAATCCAACCCCGATACTGCCGCTCTGGCTTCCGTCAGTGGACGACTGCCCCGCGCTGGCGATCGCGCAGTTGACGCCGATGACCTTGCCGTTACTGTCGAGGAGCGCGCCACCCGAGTTTCCCGGGTTGATCGCTGCATCCGTCTGGATGACCGACAGTGCGATCGTGGCGGACGCACTCGGGGTCTGGGCCTGACTGCTGCCACCGCTGCCACTTCCGCTTCCATCGCCGAAGTTCCAGAAGTTGAAGGGGCTGCTGCCGTCACCGGAGCCGCCGCCCGAGCCGCCGGAAGAGTCTCCACCGGTCGGGGCCGCGGCAGAGGCCACGGTGATGCTGCGGTTCAGCGCGCTGACGATGCCGTTGGTGACGGTTCCGGACAGTCCGAGGGGCGCACCGATGGCAATCGCCATGTCGCCAACGTTGAGCTTGGATGAGTCGGCGAACTGAGCGGGCTGCAGGCCGCTGACGCCCTGCAGCTTGATGACCGCGAGGTCGTCGGTGGGGTCTGTTCCGACGACCTTGGCAGCAAGGAGCCGCCCGTCGTTGGTCTCGACCTGGATCTTGGTGTCGGAGGTGTCACCGTCGAGGGTGACCACGTGGGTGTTGGTGAGGACGTAGCCGTCCGACGTCAGGATGATGCCCGACCCGGTGCCCGCCTCATCCGATGCCGTCACGTTGATGGTAACGACGGATGGCGATGCCTTGGCGGCAACGGCCGTGATGGTCGTGGCATCTTTGGCATTGTTGACCGTGATGCTCTGCGGGCCCGCATTGGTGACCCCTGAATTGGCCGAGTTGTTATTGCCAGCGTCGACCGCGACGGCGATCCCCGCGCCAGATGCTCCGCCAACGACGGCGGCCACGGCTACGGCAAGGACGACCATGCCGACTCCGCCGCGCTTTCTGGGAGCGCCGGGCTCGGTTGGGGGCACAGGTTCCTGCGGCGCGGTGGCCGAGGTGTACTGCGAGACTGGTTGGGTGGGCTCCGCTGGTGCGTCAGACATGTAGAGCTCCTTTCAGCAGTGCAAGCTTCGACCGCAAACCTGAACATTCTATTTGCCTTGGCTGTGTGCCTGCTGTCGGGACTGCTGAGGGGTGGAACTCGTTCCTAGCAGCCGGGGCCGCTGGGGTTCTGGGCGCAGTCGTGATTCACGAGAACTGTCTTCGCGTCACCCGCGGATGCCTCCAGCCGATTCGCCGGAAGCGTGATCGTGCCGACCACCGGTGTCCAGTTGCCGGTCGCGTATTTGTACTCGGCACGGAAGGTGATGCTCAGATCGATGAAGTAGGTGCCGTCGGCCGTGTAGACGTGACTGGTCGGAGTCGGATCGAACTCGGGGATGCCCTGGGCCGCCCACGTCGCGCCGGGAGTGCTACGGGTAGCCGCGGTCGCGTCGCCGTAGGTCCAGTGCCACGAGATCGGTGTGAATCGGACGCTCGCGGACTGGCCGAGCAATATGCCGTTCTGGATTTCAACGCCGACGACGGAGTAGAAGTTGGTGTCGAGACCGACGACCATCCAGCCGTTCGGTTGCATGTGATCGGTGCCGGGTACCGGCCTGAAGTTCTTCAGGTCGTTGATCGTGACGGCAGGGTTGCCGGGCCCGCCGGGTGGGATGATGCTGAACCACGAGCACTCCACGGCCGGAGTGCCCGGAGGGCAGGTGTGTGGGTCGGGCTTACTCTTGCCCGTTCCTGACGACTTGCCCGAGCCGCCCGAACCGGGCGCGTTCTTGTGGCCGGACAGTGTGACCCCGCCGTCGTTGATTTGGCCGTCGATGTTGCAGGTCCCATTCAGCGCGTCCGCAGTACTACACCCGCCGGTGGGTGGATCAGAAGTGACGATGCCAGCCCCTGCGTGAATTCCCGCCGTGAAAAGCAGCGCCGTTACGAGCAGAAATCGGTGCCCGACCATGTCACACTCCGATCGATGATGAGGGACGGCGAACCCGTCTGGCGACTTACGAGCGACACTTCAAGCGGCAGGGTCAAGGGGCGACCGGAGCCGACATCTGTACCGGAATCGTCGAGCAAGGTCGTTTTTGAAATATCAAGGCAGACATAGACGACTACTTCAGCTTTCCCAGACGACAATTCCGAACTTTGCAATGCGAGATTCGAAAAAGTCGAGGATCCTGTTGTGCGATGGCCATCAGCGTGCATAGCGGCGAAGGATTTTTCGTCCCGCTTCAATTGCGCTTTTGAATCCCAGGTAGCGAGCCTTTCGGATTCGCTTCCGCCATCGTGCGCCACCGCATCTGATACCGCGAGGTAGCTCGCATACGCCTTCTTCGCCGCAGCGAGCGCCGCCGCATCGGATGCGAAGACCGGCGCCGAGCTCGGTTCCGACGTCGGGATGACCCGCGGTGGCGGCTGCACGCATCCGGCGAGCGCGAGCACGGCGGTCGCCGCAACCACGATTTTGACGACTTTTCTTCGCGTTCGCATGCGCAGAACTTAGCGCAGCAGGCGTGAATAGAGCACGAACTATCCACAGGTCACGTACCCGTCTACTTTCGCGCTATCTTTCATTTCATGGCAGTGACTGGCGCTTGGCAACGTACTGCACGCGGGGCAATGTTGCTCGGCGGTAACGGTCAGCTACGCCCGTCCATCTTCGCCGAGATGTCCGCACTCGCTGTCGCCACCGGCGCCATCAACCTGGGCCAGGGATTCCCGGATGAGGATGGCCCGACCGAGGTACTGGAGGCAGCCCAGAAGGCCATCCGAGACGGAGTCAACCAGTACCCGCCCGGTCGCGGCATGCCCGTTCTGCTCGATGCCATCGCCGAGCATCAGCATCGCTTCTACGACCTTCAGTTCGATCCCGGCACCGAGATCCTGGTGACCGCCGGGGCGACGGAGGCACTCGCCGCGACCATCCTCGCGCTCACCTCGGAGGGCGACGAGATCGTCACGTTCGAGCCGTTCTACGACGCGTATGCGGCGGTCATCGCACTCTCCGGCGCACGGCACGTGACAGTGCCGCTGCATGCTCCCGACTTTCAGCCCGACCTCGATGAGTTGCGCAGGGCGATAACCAAGCAGACGCGCTTGATCATTGTCAACGATCCCCACAACCCGACCGGATCGGTGCTGAGTCGAGAGACGCTGGACCTCATTGTCGAGCTCGCTACCCAGCACCGTGCGCTCATCGTCACCGACGAGGTGTACGAGCACCTGACGTTCGGCCCTCCGCACATCCCGATCGCCACCCTGCCGGGCGCACGTGAGCGAACCATCTCAATTTCGAGCGGTGGCAAGAGCTTCAACACAACCGGATGGAAGGTGGGCTGGATCACGGCACCGGCGGATCTGCTCAACGCGATTCTCGCCGTCAAGCAGTTCCTCACCTATGTCAGTGGCGCACCGTTCCAGCCCGCGATTGCCGTCGGACTCGGCCTCCCCGACACCTACTTTCGACATGCTGCGGGCGTGCTGCAGGGTAAGCGTGACCTGCTCGCCGCAGGTCTCGCGCGCGTCGGCTTCGACGTAACACACCCCCAGGGCGGCTACTTCGTACTCGCGGATGCCGCGCCTCTCGGCTTCCCGGACGCGGCGGCCCTGTGCCGAAAAATGCCCGCCCTCGCCGGTGTCGTGGCGGTTCCCGTCTCAGCGTTCGTGCGCGATGACCACGCCGGAAGCTACGCCTCGCTCGTTCGCTTCGCCTACTGCAAGAAGATGGAGTCCCTCGAGCGGGCCAGCATCCAGCTACTCGCTCTGCGAAAGGCCTAGCGGGTCTTCACCGCGGCGACCTCGCCGGCGAGCGGCAGGCTGACGGTGAACTCTGTTCCGACGCCCTCCTCGCTGATCACGCCCATCTCGCCGTGATGCGCCGTCACGATCGCCTTCGTGATGGTCAGCCCCAGTCCGACACCGGGCACCGCGTTCCTGGTCGCCGTCGTCGCCCGGAAGAACCGGGCGAAGAGCTGGTCGAGCTCTGACGCCGGGATGCCCATGCCGGTGTCGCGAACGGTGACAACGGCATCCTTCTCGTTCCTGGACAGCGTGACGGTGACGGTTCCACCCTTCGGTGTGAACTTGATGGCGTTGGAGATGAGGTTGTCACAGACCTGGCCCAGACGCACCGGATCGCCGTAGGTCACCGGGGTCGAATCCATGACTTCTTCGTTGATCGTGATTCCCGCGGCAGTGGCCGCTGGACGGGCGGACTCGACCGCCGCCGTGACGATGCGCTCGAGTTCGACATCCCCCCGGTCGAGCGGGAACTTGCCAGACTCCACCTGCGCCGTGAAGAGCAGATCGCCCACGAGTCTGAGCAGACGGTGCGCATTGCGTTCGGCGACGGCGAGGTACTGCTCCTGTTCCTCGGACAGCGGGTGCTCCTCGTCATCGCGCATCAGCTCGAGGTAACCAAGGATCGAGCTCAACGGTGTGCGCAGTTCGTGCGAGATGAGTCCGACGAACTCGTCCTTCAGTCGGGCGACCTCGCGAGCCTGGGTCACGTCG
>Ga0193728_1000455_pt1 | contig 19690 bp, 15 predicted proteins | sample U1c1metaG_FD_143037 | JGI IMG/M metagenome (GOLD analysis project Ga0193728, IMG submission 143037) | Soil microbial communities from a riparian zone of the East river system, Colorado, United States - U1c1 | ecosystem: Environmental > Terrestrial > Soil > Riparian zone | place: USA: East River...
CAGGGTGACCAGCGGCGCTGAGCACCCTGACGGGTCATGCCACAGGCGCGCCCGATCTCCTCCCAGCTCGCGCCGGATTCCCGCAGATTCTCGATCAGAGTCATCCGCGCCAATTCCAGGAGACTGATCGTTCGCGTCACGCGGCTGAGTCCATCGAGGCCGCCGGTGCCGGCGACGGAAACCGCGACCGCAACCTCCTCGGGCGACGATGACTGCTTCGTGGTTCCCCGCGCAGTGCTCACGCGGCTCATTTTAGCCACGGCACGCCGAAGTGCGATGCGCCGTGGTGTCCAGAAAGTCGCATCTGCACGACGATTGTGCCGCGAGCAAAGTCATCGCTCGACAACGATTCCATCCTCGTCGCTGTAGAGCCGCGCGCCCGGGCGGAAGCGGACACCGCCGAACTCCACCACGATATCGGTGCTCCCCTTTCCGGTCTTCCCACTCGTCCGCGGATTCGTGCCCAGAGCCTTGACGCCGAATGGCAGCGTTGCGAGCGCCACCTGGTCGCGCACCGCACCGTAGATGACGGCACCGGCCCAGCCGTTCTCCAGGGCGATGCCGGCAATGACATCGCCGATCAGGGCGCATGTCAGGAACCCTCCACCATCGACGACGAGCACCGCTCCGCCGCCCGATTCGGAGACCGTCGCCTTGAGCAGCGCGTTGTCTTCACGACACTGAAGCGTACGCACGGGTCCCTCGAACCATGGGGTACCGAAGTTGCGGAACGGGATGGAGATCGACTGCAGCTGTTCTCCGAGTTGATCGAAGAGATCGGCGGTGGCAATCACGATATTAATCCTCCAGGATGTGTCTCCAGTGTATCGGCAATGTCAACATCCGCTCCGATCGGGCCACCGTCAGTACCCCAGTTTGCCTTTTATCCCCTGGCACTACCGCCCGCTCGGCTGCAACAGTCAATGACGGCCGGGGATCGTGGTGTCAGAGCAGGCCGGCGGTCGCCGCAAGTTCGTTGATCTCGGCGAGGCCCAGCCCGAGAAGCCCCTCCTGGAAGCGCTGGATTTCTTCGTCGGACGGCATGAGCAGGGGCTCGCGAAGGCCGCCTCGCCAACCGGGAAGCTTGAAGATCTGCATTGCCATCTTCTGCCACCGGGGATTCTTCCAGGCACCGTGATCGACGAAACGGCTGAAGCGCTGCAGGTCGGCGTAGACCGTCGCCAGTTCCTCCCGATCGCCGGATTCGTACAGGTCGACATAGCGGCGGACGGTCTTCGGGATGAGGTTCGAAAGGTTGCAGATCAGTCCTGTGGCACCGAGGTCGAGCATCTGCAGGGCCCCCGGCAGTGGAACATTGAGCGCGATCCTGTCCTGGATCATCTCCCGCAGTTCAAGGAAATAGTCGTCACCGTCCAGACCGACCAGGTTGACAGCGAACACCTGCTGGTGTCGGTTAGCGACGTCCGCGATGACCTGTGGGCTCGGCTTGTATCCCTGGCTGGGATTCGGAGCGATCAGCACGGGATGTTGAATCTCGTCGAGCACGACGTCGAAGTAGCGTGTGAGCTCGTTGTCGAGCGGATGATATCCGTGCAGGGCCGCCGGCCCATAGAAGTTGACGGCATCCACGCCCGCCTCAATCGCCATGTTGGCGAACGCGATGGCATCGCGAGCGTTTCGGGTCTCCGGCACGTTGGCGTATACGGGCATCTTGCCTTTGAATACCTCGACCCCGATCTCATAGACGCGTTTGAGCTCGTCCACGGAGAGCGAATTCGCTTCACCGGAGCCGCCGCTGGCAAGAAAAACAATGATCCGCGAGTCCAGGAATGGTTGGAGCGATTCGCGCAACGCCTCCTCGTCGAGTTCCTTGTCCTCGGTCCACGTGGTGGAATTGCGGCTCACGATTGAGATCTCGGTTGTCATGCTTCTTGCTCCTTTGTGCCGATTGTCATTCAGTGTCGAGAACTTGTTGTGCCGCGCGCCCGTACCGCTGACGCGAACGCTTCTCGACTCGCGTCGCGATTTGAGACAGCAGGATGTTGATAACGATGTAGACGACCGCGATCTCCGTATAGACCGGCAGCGCGTACAGCGTGCCGAGATAGTTGACGACGGCGTTCCCGTCGCGCGCGAACTCGGCGTATCCAACGATGAAGCCAAGAGAGCTTTCCTTCACGATGACCACGAGCTGGCTGATCAGGGCGGGGAGCATGCTGCGGACGGCCTGGGGCAACAGGATGTACCGCATGATCTGGCTGGAGCGAAGGCCGAGCGACTCGGCCGCCTCGGATTGCCCGTGCGGCAGCGCGTTAACTCCCGATCGGAAGATCTCTGCGATGAGCGCACCGTTGTAGAGCGAGACGCCGAGGACCAGTGCCCAGAACGACGAGATCACGATGCCGATGAGGGGCAGAGCGAGGTAGATGAAGAAGATCAGCATCAGGACCGGAAGCCCCCGCAGCAGTTCGACCGCGACCCGAGCGGGAACCCGCAACCAGACCCTTCTGGACAACCTGCCGGCGGCGAGAATCACTCCGAGAATGAGCGAGAGCGCCATGGCACAAACGGCCACCAGCAGGGTGGCGCCGAGGCCATTGATCAACAGTGCGATCACCGTGGGATCGCCGATGATCGCCCAGTGCGCGGCGCCCAGTTGTCCCTTGCTCGCCAGCTTGATCAATATCCAGATGATGCCAGCGGCGGCGGCTAACGCCGCAATGATATTCAGCAGGAGGGAGGTACGTTTTGCCCGTGGGCCCGGCGCATCGTGAAGCAGAGTGCTCATCGTGCGAACACCGCCTTCTTCTCAATTCGGCCGAGTAGCAGACCCGACGGGATGGTGATCACCAGATAGAAGACGCCGGTCAGAAAGAGGATGAGGATGACCTTGTCTGCGTTGTGCTGGATGACTCCGTTCATGCTCGCGTAGAGTTCCGTGACGCCGAACGCTCCGGCGACCGCCGACGCGCGCACGATCTGGATGACGATTCCGATGAGGGGTGGCACCGTGCTTCGAAGCGCCTGCGGCAGTACGATCCGAATCAGCGTTTGTCCGGACGAGAGCCCAACACTTCGCGCTGCCTCGACCTGCCCGAGATCCACCGAGTTGATGCCCGACCGCACGGTCTCGCAAAAGAACGCGCCCCAGTAGACGACGAGCGAGGCGAGGGCGAGCACGAAGAACGAGGTGTCGACGCCGAGCTGGGGAAGCACGAGCACCGAGAAGAACATCAGAACGGGCAGAGGAATGTTCCGGAAGACGTTGACGTAGACGGTGCCGACACCGCGCAGCACGCCAACGGGTGAGACTCGCATAATGGCAACGAGCACGCCCAACGGCAAACCGATTACAAACGTCAGGGCGACGAGCAACAGCGTCTGAAGAAAACCTGACGCAAGGGCACTCAATATCTGCAGCATTGATACGGTCTCCCGAAACTTCCTCTGTCCGATCCCTATGTGTCTACGCGCAGGGGATGAAGTTCGGCTTTTGCGGAGCAATCCCCGTTGTGGTCTTCAGTGTCTTGTTCCACGACTTCTGGAACTGACCATCGCTGTAGGCCTTCTGGATCGTGGTGTCGATGAACTGGCAGAACTTGATGTCGCCCTTTTTCACACCGATTCCGATGGGCTCTGAACCGTACACGAGCGGCGAGAGGCTGTACGCGTCCGGTTCCTTGTGGACGTAGCCACTCATGCTGCCAACGCTGCCTGCGACGAGGTCGACCTGCTTGTTCTTCAGTGCCTGGGCGCAGTCGGCGTCCGTCGCAAGTCCGACCTGAGTTGCCGTGGGTGCGTTGGCCGTCACGTCCTGGAAGTTGCTGGAGCCCGTAATCGCGCAGACTCGCTTGCCCTGAACGTCCGCCCAGGTGTCGATGTGCTCCGGGTTTCCCTTCGCGACGAGCATGTTCTGGGTCGTCGTGATGTACGGGCCGGCGAAGGTCACGACCTTCTGGCGATCCGGCTCAATCCCATAGGAGGCGGCGACGAAATCGACCTTGCCCTGCTCGATGAACGGCTCGCGGTTGGCAGAAATCGTCTCGGTGTATTGGATCTTGTTGTCCGGGATCCCGAGGGCCTTCGCGACCATGTTGGTGATCTCGATGTCCATGCCCTGGTAGCTGCCGTCGAGAGTCTTCTCCGAGAATCCGGGAGCATCGAACTTGATACCGACGGTCATTGTGCCCGCCTTCGCGAGTCGCGCCATTGTGGTGCCCGAGGCAAAGGTCGGTGCCGACCCCGGCGTCGTACCTGCGCTGCTGGAGCTGCACCCCGCTGTGGCGAGCGCGACGAGGACGGCTGTGGCCGCGGCGAACTTCCAACGCGCAGAACTTTTTCTGAACTTGGTGCTGTGGATGATATTCATAGCCGTATTTCCTTCCATTGGTGTGGGTACACGATTCATACTGCGGAGGATCGATCGTGATCGGTCCCGAGATCTCTCATCAGTCCGAGTGGAGGATTTGAGAGAGAAATGTCTGCGCCTGGGCCGTTTTCGGTGCGGAAAAGAACTCCGCGGACGGGGCGTCCTCGACGATTCGTCCCTCGCCCATGAAGAGCACCCGGTCTGCTGCGGATTTGGCGAATCCCACTTCGTGGGTGACGACCAACATGGTCATGCCGCCGGCAGCAAGCTCTCGGATCACGTCGAGGACCTCCTGAATCATCTCTGGGTCGAGGGCGGAAGTGGGCTCGTCGAAGAGCATCATCTTGGGGTTCATCGCGAGTGCGCGGGCGATCGCCGCGCGCTGTTGCTGGCCTCCGGAGAGTTGAGCGGGCATCTTCTTCGCCTGGTTCTCGATGCCGACCCTGGCGAGGAGTTCCAGGCCGTGTTGGCGCGCCTTCTCCTTGGAAACACCCTGAACCTTGATCGGTCCGAGGGTTACGTTCTCGAGGATCGACATGTGCGCGAAAAGGTTGAAGGACTGGAAGACCATGCCGACCTGAGTGCGAAGGTGCACGAGGTCCCTTCCCTCAGTCGGGAGGTGCTCGCCCTCGACGCTGATCGTGCCTTTGTCGATCGTCTCCAGGCGGTTGATCGTGCGGCACAGCGTCGATTTTCCAGACCCGGAGCGGCCCATCACGACGACGACTTCCTGGGGATAGATCGAGAGGTCAATGTCCCGCAAGACGTGAAGTTCGCCGAAATGCTTGTTCACTCCGTCGAACACGACGAAGGGCTCGCGCGAACTCATTGCTTCGCCTCACGGCGGTGAAATGATGCTCGGCTGGCTGGAGGCGCAAGCCGATTGGAGCAGGGGCGAGGGTAGGGACGACGTCGTCGCATAGGGGTCAACACCTTTGTTTCGACCTAATAGCGCAACAGTCGTTGCGCCTCATTTCGAGACATTAGCTTGAACCGCGAAAAGGCACAAGCATCAATTTGTCGCCGACTAGCCAGAGGAAAACGAGGAATAGCCCGAGATTGTTCGCCGTTTTCGCCGTTCGCGCACCCTTGATACGGGTGAGCCATGCGCCTTCAAACGCAACATACGTTGCCTCCTCGAAAGTGAGATACCTGAGTTCGCTAACGGGAATGGGCCGGGCTTTAGTCCTCGTCGGCGCCGTCGGATCGGCCGTTAACTTCGACAGCGAGGCGCTCAGCGCCGGCACGCAGCAGGGGCACGGCGCGATGGACGACCTCGTCAGTCAGGCGCGTCATCGGGCCGGAAACCGACAGGGCCATCCACGGCGTTGCGCCGGTGCCGACGGGAACGGCCACGCAGCGGACGCCGAGTTCCTCTTCCTGCTCGTCGAGAGCGTAGCCGCGACCGCGGATCTGGTCGAGCTCGGTCAGAAGGCCGGCCTCCGTCGAAATCGTGTACTGCGTGTGTTGCGGGAGACCGGTCTGGCGCAGGATGGCGCGGACAGTGTCGTCGCCGAGCTGGGCCAGCATCGCCTTGCCGACGCCGGTGCTGTGGAGGTCCACCCGTCGTCCGAGCTCGGTGAACATCCGCATCGAAAAGCGTGCCGGGGCCTGGGCGACGTACTCCGCCTTGTGTCCCGTGAGGACGGCGAGGTTCGCGGTCTCCCCGATATCGACAACGAGGTCGTTGAGCACGGGCTGGGCGTCGCGACTAATCAGGTCGTTGGTCGCATTCCCCAACCGGACCAGCCGAAATCCGAGGGTGTACGTGCGGTTGTCCAGCTGCCGCATGTAACCGCGCTCGACGAGGGTCTTGCAGAGACGGTGCACGGTTGGCGCGGGGATATCGGCTCGTGCCGAGATCTCCGCCAGGGACATCGCGCCTCCGGTCTCCGCCACGGTCTCGAGCACGTCGAGGGCCCGATGGACGGTGTGTACGCCACCGGCCCGCTGCGCCTCCGCGCGCTGTGCCTCGACACTTTGGGACGGCGCATCTGTCGACATGTCTGTTTCTCCGCATTTCATTTATTGATATGGTAATTCCACTGTGTAAAAGATCGTGAGGTCAGCGTGAATTCTCGTACCAGCGTTTGCGGTCTCAGTGTGGCCGAAAATCTGTTCGATTTTGTCAAAAACGAGGCGCTTCCCGGCTCGGGCGTCGATGAATCCCGGTTCTGGGCCGGAGCCGCGGACCTCATCGCCGAGTTCGGGCCGCAGGTGAGGCAGCTTGTGAGTTTTCGCGAGACTCTGCAGCACGAGATCGACGCGTTCCTCAAGAGCCCCGAGAATCGACCTCTCGACGCCGAGACCTACGAGCGCTTTCTTCGCTCGATCGGATACCTCGTCGACGAGCCAGCCGACTTCACCATCACAACGGATCGCGTCGATCCGGAGATCGCGCAGATCTCGGGTCCGCAGCTCGTCGTTCCTCTCCTGAACCCGCGATTCGCTACCAATGCGGCGAATGCACGATGGGGATCCCTGTACGACGCTCTCTACGGCACGGACGTCATCGGCGACGGTGACGGTCTGGAGCGCAGCCGCGGGTACAACCCGCTTCGTGGCCAGGCCGTAGTGGATCGCGGGCGGCAGTTCCTCGATGATCACTTTCCGCTCGCGAGCGGATCGCACTCTCGGGCTGCGAAGTACACGGTGACCGATCATCGCCTCGTCGTGGTGCACGAGAGCCAGGCAATCGCGCTTGCGGAAGAGTCCCAATTCGTCGGTTACCTCGGTGCACCGGATGACCCGAGTTCGATTCTCCTTCTGCATCACGGGCTGCACGTCGAGATCCAGTTCGATCGGCAAAGCCCCGTCGGTACGGCGGACCCCGCAGGCATCAAGGACATCATCCTCGAGTCGGCCATGACCACGATCATGGATCTCGAAGACTCCGTGGCGGCCGTCGACGCGGAAGACAAGGTGGAGGGCTACCGCAACTGGCTGCTGCTCATGCAGGGGAGCTTGAGCGCCGAGGTTTCCAAGGATGGCGCGACATTCACCCGCCGAATGAACGCCGACCGGCATTACACGACGCCGGCCGGAGACTCATCACTGACGCTCTCCGGTCGCTCCCTCCTCTTGGTCCGTCAGGTCGGCCACCTGATGACCAGCGACGCCGTGCTCGACCAGAATGGCACCCCGGTTTCGGAGGGCATCCTCGACGCGTTGTTCACCGGCCTCGGAGCCGTGCACGATCTCCGCGGTGCACATGCCGGTCGCAACTCCGCGACTGGTTCCGTCTACGTGGTCAAGCCGAAGATGCACGGTCCGGACGAGGTCACGCTCTCCTGTGGCATCCTGGCGCGCACAGAAGAGGTGCTTGGCCTCCCGCCCCTGACCATGAAGATCGGCATCATGGACGAGGAGCGCCGCACGTCCGTGAACCTGAAGGCGTCCATCTACAGTGCACGCGACCGCGTCTTCTTCATCAACACGGGCTTTCTCGATCGAACCGGCGATGAGATTCACACATCGATGCTCGCCGGCACCATGGTGCGCAAGGCGGAGATGCGAAGCCAGACGTGGATCACGGCTTACGAACTGGCCAACGTGGACATCGGACTCGAATGCGGCTTCCCCGGCCGTGCCCAGATCGGCAAGGGGATGTGGGCGGCTCCCGACAACATGGCGGAGATGCTGGATCAGAAGATCGCGCATCCTCTTGCGGGTGCGAACTGCGCGTGGGTTCCCTCGCCGACAGCGGCCACGCTCCATGCATTGCACTATCACACGGTTGATGTCAACGCGCGGCAGGCAGAACTCGGCGGACAGCGGCGCTCGGCCCTTCGCCAGCTCCTGACTATTCCGCTGGTCGATCCTCCCGAGTGGGATGCCGCGACCCGGCGCGCGGAACTCGACAACAACATCCAGAGCACACTCGGCTACGTCGTGCGCTGGGTGAGCGCGGGTGTCGGCTGCTCGAAGGTGCCCGACATCAACGGCACCGCCCTCATGGAGGACCGAGCAACCTGCCGCATCAGTTGCCAGCACGTCACAAACTGGTTGCTTCACGGAATTATCAGCACCGAGGACATAGAAGAGTCACTCCGCCGGATGGCTGTCATCGTCGATGGCCAGAATGCCGACGATCCGAGCTACCTGCCGATGGCGCCCGGTTTCGATTCCGAGGCTTTCCTGGCCGCTCGAGAGCTCGTACTCACGGGCGCGGATCAGCCGTCCGGCTACACAGAGCCGATTCTGCACCGGCGGCGCGAGGCGCAGAAACTCAAAGATAGTGGGAGGGTTCTTCGGTGAGCACACCAACAGGGAAGCACTTTCTCCAGATTCCCGGACCGACCAACGTACCGGACGAGGTGCTTCGGGCAATCGCTGCCGCGACGATCGACCACAGGAGCGATCAGTTCTCGGAGATGACCCTGAAGCTGCTCAGCGACATCCAACCAGTGTTCGGCACCAGCGGCCCTGTGGTCATTTACCCCGCATCGGGCACCGGTGCATGGGAAGCGGCGATCGTGAACACGCTGAGCGCGGGTGACGAGGTGCTGTGCTTCGAGACCGGGCATTTCGCGAGCCTGTGGTCGGAGATGAGCCGTCGTCTCGGGCTGGTCGTTCGAATGGTCCCCGGTGACTGGCGGCACGGGGTAGATCCGGCCGTTGTGGCCGACGAACTCGCAAAGGATTCTCGGCACCTGATCCGGGCGGTGATGGTGGTTCACAATGAGACCTCGACCGGAGTAGCGAGCCGCATTCCCGAGATTCGCGAAGCGATCGACTCCGTCGGACACCCAGCCCTGCTCATGGTCGACACCATTTCCTCGCTCGGAAGCGTCGACTACCGCCACGAGGAGTGGGGCGTCGACGTCACCGTGGCAGGCTCACAGAAGGGGTTGATGCTTCCGCCCGGCCTCTCCTTCAACGCCATCAGCGAGCGCGCCCTCGAGGCGCACCGTTCCGCGACGGCACCGAGGTCGTATTGGGACTGGTCTGCCATCCTCGCTGCGAACGAGCGTGGATTCTTCCCCTACACCCCCGCCACCAACCTCCTCTACGGGCTCCAGCAGGCGCTGGACATGTTGGCCGACGAGGGGTTGCCGAACGTCTTCGAGCGGCATCGTCGCCACGCCGAAGCGACGCGTCGCGCCGTACGCGGTTGGGGGTTGGAGGTGCTGGCGCTCGATCCTCGCGAGTATTCCCACACGCTGACCGCGGTAGTGCTCCCAGATGGGCACGACGCGGACGAGGTGCGAAGGATAATTCTGGACGGGTTCAATATGTCTCTCGGCGCTGGGCTCGGCAAGCTCGCGGGGCGTGTTTTCCGGATCGGACATCTCGGCTGGACCAATGACCTCACCATCGCGGGAACTCTCGCGGGTGTGCAGATGGGCCTGAAGCTTTCGGGCATCGCGGTCGACAGCTTCGGGCTGGAGAGCGCGCTCGACTATCTGCAACAGTGAAAAATGTCCATTTCACCGGCTCGTGCCGATCGTCGTTCATATGACTTTCGAAGGGGGAATGGGTATCCCTAGCCATCGCGCGCTCGTAGTTTTGAGTAATGACCGCGATTCGCAGTGCGACGCCCCCTCCCGTGAAGGGCACGCCTTTCCTGTTCCATCGTCGGCGCGGAGTGGTCGTCGTGCTGCTCTGCGTGATGTATTTCATTTCCTACTTTGATCGAAATAACATCGCCACAGCTGGTCCCAGCATCGTCAAGGAGTTCCACTTGTCGGCCGCGGAGTTCGGCTTGGCGGCCTCCGTCTTCTCGATCTTCTACGCCGTACTCCAGATTTTCGGAGGCTGGATCGGTGAAAGGATCGGGCCGCGTCGGGGTCTCCTTATCCTCGGCCTGCTGTGGGGGCTCTCGACGCTATTTACGGGTCTCGCCGTTGGGCTCGTCAGCTTACTGATTGCACGCGCGATTCTGGGATTCGCTGAATCAGCGACGTTCCCAACAGCCACCCAGGCGATGAGCCGCTGGGTTCCGCCGGATCGCAATGCCCTGGTTCAGGGCATCGTGCACTCCGCGTCCCGTTTGGGCACCGCCGTCGCGCCGATCGTGGTCGCTGCGCTCATCGTGTTCTCTGGTTGGCGCTCATCCTTCATCTACATCGGCGTGCTCAGTATGTTGTGGGCCGTCATTTGGTTCGTGATGTTCCGGGATCGGCCCAAGGACATGAAGGGCATCACCTCCACAGAACTCGCCGAAATTCCTGACATTCCCAAACCCGCTGACCGCCCGCCGGTTCCGTGGCGACTTCTAATTAAGACGATCCTGCCCGTCACGCTGGTCGACTTTGGCTATGGCTGGGTGGCGTGGGTCTTCTTCACCTGGATCCCTACGCTGCTCGCGACCACCTACCACCAGGACGTCGCAAGTTACGGTCTGCTGACCTCCCTCGTTTTGGTGGGCGGCGTGGTCGGAGACACCCTCGGCGGCTTTGTCAGCGATCGGATTCTGCGACGGACCCACAATGCACGACTCGCTCGGCGAACCCTCTTGCTCATCGGATTCATCGGTTCGTTGCTCTGCCTCACTCCGCTCGTGTTCACTCCACCTCTCGACGTCGCAGTGGTGTCTCTCGCGTTCTCCTTCTTCTTCCTCGAACTCACGAACGCCCAACTGTGGGCAATTCCGATGGATGTGGCCCCCACGTGGTCCGGCGTTGCGAGCGGCATGATGAACACCGGATTCGCGGTCGCGGGCATCGTGTCCCCGATAGTCGTCGGTGCCCTGGTCGATGCGACGGGCGGTTTCGCCTTCCCGTTCGGAATCTCGATAGGGATCCTGGTCGGTGCCGCAATACTCGCCGGCGTTATGCGGCCGAAGAAGATCGATCCAATTCAGGTGCCGGTTTTGCCGGACGAGGTGAGGTCCTGAACCAACGCCCACCGAACCGCCGGCCCGTGAGGGGGAGGCTCAGCGGAGTGCGACGTGCGATGTCGGTCACGATTATCGCGCCAGCGATCACGAGCAGGTAAACCACCAGGGTGAGCCAGGGTGACGGCACATTCTTCTCGAACCAGTCATTCCCCACCCACAGCAGCAGCCAAATGAACAGCGGGTGCGACAGGAAGACACCAAACGACCGATCCGACGCCACGTTAACCAAGCGTGTGCCGATACCGTTGGGTCTCCTTCGATCCGCCCACACGGTTCCAATGGCGAGAAAGGCGAAGCACACCGCGACTCCCCACACCATGACGATTGGCTGGAGGGGCGTTACTGCGCCGGTGTAGGAGTGTCCTACCGCGATTGCGAGAAGAAAGACGCCGATCGTCACCACGCCGGTCACCGCGGTCGACACCGCGATTGTTGGCCGATGAGCGCGAACCCAGCCAAAGAGGGCGACCAAGTGATCCGCAGCGATTGCGCCGGCAACAATGAAAAAGATGTAGCTGAAGAAGTATTCGTCCTTGTAAGCGGTCAGACCCGAAACTACGGCGGGGCTATAGAAATAGCAGCCAACGATGACGAGTTGCAGCACGCCGCTTAGCGCGAGCACCGCCACGTGATGGCCTCTCGTCTTCCGGACGAGCCAGATGACGAGAGGCAACAGCAGGTAGACCTGCATCGTGACCAGCAGGAAATACAGGTGGTACCACGCCTTGCCCGTGGCGATGTCGAGCAGCAGCTGTCCCACCGTCGCGCCCGGAGAATTGCTCGTGCCGGTATACGCGAGCTTGGAGAAGAAGTAGATCAGCGACCAGACAACGTAGGGAACGCCGACGAGCAGGAAACGGCGGGGCCAAAACTTCCGCAGCGGTACCGGTCTTGCCAGGTAGCTGTACACGAGAACAAACGCGGTCAGGGCGAAGAAGGTGTCTCGAGTGAAGTGCAGAAGTCCCAGTAACAGATAGAGGGGCAGGTTGGCCCCGGTGGCCGGTGCGGTGTGGCTGATCGTGTGCACGCCGATAACGCACACAAACGTCAGGATGCGCACGATATCGATTTCCCACAGTCGCTTGCGCGCGGGCGCCGCGACCGAATCGCTCAACTGGCGCTACTCGCCGCAAGGTCCCGAACCTTGCTGCGCTGTACCTTGCCCGTCGGTGCGCGAGGCAGATCCGCAACCACCGAGATCTCGACGGGGCGCTTGAATCGGGGAAGTTCCGCGACACAGCGCGCAGCAAGGTCAGCGACCAGGCTGTCATCCTCGGTGCCGGCTTCGAGGGCGCGGATGACATAGGCCACGGGAACAAATCCAAGCACTTCGTGTTCACGCGCCACAACCACGGCCTCCAATACGCGGGGGTCACCGAGGAGAACCTCTTCGACCTCCGCCGGATAGACCTTTTCTCCGCCGCGGTTGATCACGTCGTCGGAGCGCCCGACAAGATAGACAAAGCCGTCGGCGTCGACGCGCCCGAGGTCACCGGTGTTGAGCCAGCCGTCCCGGTCGAACCGATCCGCATTGCTATCGAACAGGTATCGCCGCACGATTCCGTCGCCGCGAATCCAGAGCGTGCCGACCTCACCAGTTGAAAGCGTCGCGCCATCCGAGTCACGGGGGACGACCTCTGAGCCGAGCGGCAACCCGACGGAGCCCACGTGCGCGGTGTCTCCGAGCGGTGTCGCCGTGATCTGGCTTGCCCCCTCCGTCATTCCCCAGCTGAGCACCAGTGGGATGTCGCCGAGCGCAGTTCGCACGGCATCCGGCAACGGTGCGGATGCCGACCGGATGAACCGAAGACGGGTCGCGGGGAGCGGATCTCCCCCTCGAGTCAGGACGGCGAGAATCGCGGGCACAGCGTTGACCCATGTGATCCGACGGTCGGCAATGAGCTCCCAGAATCCTGTGCGGTGGAAGGACGCATCGAGAACCAGGGTCGCGCCCGCGACCAGGGTTGAGAGCAGCCCGACGACCTCTGCGTTGATGTGAAACAGTGGGAGCGAGTTGAACCCGCGATCGTCCGAACTCAGCCGGTTGTTGTGCGCGACCGCACTGGCGACGAGGAGCAGTTGGCGCTCGCTGAGCTCCACACCCTTTGGCGTTCCCGTCGAGCCCGACGTGAACAGCACGGCCGCACCTCCCGTCGACGCGCTTTCGATGGGTCCGAGATGTGCGACCGGCGACGTCGACGCGTGCAGCGCATCCGGCTCAAATGTCCGCTCATCGACAACCGCGACAGCGAGGTCGAGGCCGCGCTCCTCGTCCTGTTTGCTCAGTACCACAAGGGTGGCGCCGCCGATCAACCCAGAGCTGCGCGCTGGCTCGCCATCCGGTAACTCGGGATTGATCGGTATCGATCGTCGGCCGCTTGCGATAACGGCGAGGTGCACAATGGCGAAACCCAGCGGATCTTTCACCGCCACGATGACAGGCGCACCGAGCGGCAACGCCATGGATTCGAACAGCGCCCGCCAGCTCGACACGGCACGGGCGAGGCCGGAATACGTGATCGTGCGCTCAGAGCGAGCGTCTTCAAGATAGACGTCGGATGCAGAGTTCGTTGCGCGATTCTCGATGAGTTTCGCTAAGGACTGGGGATCCCTGTCAGCGTTCACGACTTAACTGTACGTTTCTCGTTCGTGCACAACCCGCCCGCTTCCTAGGGATTTTCTATGACTCTTCTGATCGCGCCCGATGTTTAGGACGCGGTCGCCGCACCACGCGCGCGGTACGGCTGCGCAAGCATCCATCTCCACACCGCGGCGTACACCGGCTTACCCTGCTCCAGCGGGACGTTGTCCGTGATATCGCGAAGGTGCGCCTGCTTGGGAGTTCCCAGGTCGAGGTAACTAACGAGTTCGTGAGAACTGCCCGGCGTTCCGGAATCGGCATCTGCGACTGGACCGAGAGCCCCCATACCAAGTGCGTTCCACGATGCGATAACCCGAGAACTGAAAATGTCGCCGGAGTCGTCCAGTCCGTACATCCTCGATGGCGGTGTTGCGCCCCTCGACGACATCCAGGACGCGTTGACGCCCTGGTCGCTGTCGACCGGAGATGAGAACATCAGGACGCCACGAACAGAGTGGAGGTGCGAAATGTAGGCGGCTTCTCCCCCGCCCTGTGAATGTCCGGCGACAACGATGTTTTGCCAATCGATCGTGTTGCCGTGCAGAAACTGCTCCCAGTTTCCCGTCCTGTCGACGCGTTGAAGGTGCAGCAATGAGTCGCGCAGCCTGCTGACGATGGAATTGGCTGGGTTGACCGAACTGAATTGGGACGGGTTTGAGCCGTCGAGTCGGTTGCGTTGCACCTCGGTGTAGCAACGGGAGTTCGTTCCACACGTCCGCGCCACGGACATGCCGTTATTCCAGTAATCGAGCGCCAGCACGTGGTAACCGACGTTCCGTGCAGTGGCGAGAAAGTCCCTGTACTGGGAGGGATGATGACCCGTCGCTGCCAGAAACAACAGCAGCGGACTCTGCGGGTTTGAGCGCGCCGCATAATTGTCCGCGTTGGGGAAAATCCTCTGGAGCGGCGAATCGCCGAGTCGAAAATGCTCTCGCACCACTCTGTTCGCGCGGGTAGTCGATGGGGGCGTCGGTGGGCGGGTCGCAGAGGGCGCGAGCGTGATCTCCGAAGCCGCAGGAGTCGGGGCGAAGGCGGAGGTCGCGGTGACTGTCAGGGCCGCGACGAGTAGGACGACGGCCGCGCGGCTAACCGATAGCACTCGACTCTTCACGAGGCAAGCGTAGGCGGCCGAAAGGCATTGCCTCTGGGAATCGCTCGCTAGTGATTGAGAGTCTGCTCAGGAGCCATCCCGAGTACACGCAAACGATTTCCACAAAGATGGGCCGCAGGACAACGACTTCACGGGTGCGGACACGCAGTATGGATAGGTGACCCACCCCGAATTGTCGACTGACCATGTCCTGGCGCGCGCAGTCCCCAAGCGTCCGGTCGGCCCTCGGGAAGAGTCGTCACGCCCCGCGGCGGCGTTTTGGCTGGCGCGTTCGACATTGCTGGATCCGCTATTTTTCGGGCTGCTTGCTGCTCTCGTGAGCGCCACCGGATCGTGGATTCCGTCGAAGTGGAACGACGAAGCAGCGACCCAGTCCGCCGCATCCCGCTCGCTCGCCCAGCTGTGGCAGATGATGCAGAACATCGACGCCGTGCATGGTCTCTACTACGCGTTCATGCATTTCTGGATCATCCTCTTCGGCACCTCGAACTTCGCGATGCGGGCGCCGTCGGTGATCGCGGTCGCCGCCGCCTGCGCGGGTGTCGTGGTGCTGGGCAGACGCCTGGGCTCCCGGAGGATCGGCCTGTACTCGGGAGCAATATTCATGATCCTGCCGAGGGTGACGTGGATGGGAATGGAAGCGCGGTCCTATGCCTTCACGGCCCTCGTGGCCGTTTGGCTCACGGTCATCCTGGTCGGGCTCATCGACGGAAACCACAGGCGGTGGTGGGCGGTGTACGCGATCCTGGCCGCGGTGGGCGCGGTCCTGAACGTCTATCTCGCCCTCCTCGTTGTCGCACACGGTGTCTCACTACTACTTGCGCGCCAACGTCGTCCCCAACCGTTCCGAGTCCTGCTTTCGTGGGCAATCTCCGCCGCGATTGCCGCACTGTGTGCGTTGCCGGTCGTTTTGCTTGTTGTGCGTCAGACCGGGCAACTCCCGTTCGGGCCGCTGACTGTGGGGAACGTCGCAAACAGTGTGCTCTTCCAGCAATATTTCACCGGTGCGGCCCCCACGGTTCAGCGCTCGGTGCCCTTCCCGCCGACATCCCTCTGGGCAACCGCGGCAATCGTCCTTGCCTGCTGTGGGTGGGCACTCATGATCGCGGCTGTCGCGTGGCGCAGAATTCGGTCGACGATCGACGAGAACAGGACCGTTGGACTCCTGGCGATGACGGTTCCGTGGATTGTTGTGCCCTTCGTCCTACTGATGGGATTCTCGCTCGCGGTCACGCCGATCTACACGGCACGTTACTTCAGCTTCACGACTCCGGCGGTCGCACTTCTCATGGGAACCTCCGTCGCCGCGTTCGCGAAGCATTGGAAGCGGATCGGAGCGATCGCATTGCTCGCAGTAATCGCTCTACCGATTTACCTGTCCCAGCGTGGCCCAACCTCGAAGAACGCGACCGACTGGGAGCAGGCGGCCGCAGTCCTCCAGGCTCATGCCCGCCCCGGCCAGGACATCTACTACGGTCCGATTGCGGTCGGAAGCACCCTGTCGATCAGCAAGGTTCGTGATGCCTACCCTGCCGCTCTTTCGCAGTTGAACGACATCACCCTCAATCAGACCGGTGTTGAAAGCAACACGCTCTGGGATTCGCAGCGGCCCCTGACTGACGCTCGCTCGACCCTGCGCACGACGGCCGCGCTCTGGGTCGTGCTCGAGCATTCCGGAACCGCGTCGCCCGTTTCGACGGTGCAGCAGAGATACCTGCAAAAAGAAGGCCTGCACCTGTCGCGGGCCTGGCGAGGGCAGAGCACCGACGTTCTGCTCTACACGCGATAGCTTCTGCCATCTCGGCCACGCTGAGCGGTCCGATGGTATCGTCGGCATAACCTTCCCGCACGGTTCCCGAACGCCATCGGGTTGCGGTGCGGCTTCGTACGGGAGCTCTGGTGCACATCTGGGCTTGGCTGGGTCGACACGACCCCGGCTACGGGGCGGTTCGTCGTGCCGGACGAACGGCCATAGTCATGCCGCTGCTCTTTGCCGTCGCGACAGTCATCTCCCAAGATGGGGACGTCGCCACGTTCGCGGCTTTCGGCTCTTTTTCGATGTTGCTGTTCGTCGATTTCAACGGGACGATGCGCGAGCGAGTGCAATCCCAGATTGGCCTCGCAGTTGCCGGTGCGATCCTGGTCTGTCTGGGAACACTGGCGTCCCAGGAGGTGTGGCTCGCTGCGGTATCCATGGCTGTGGTCACGTTCGTGGTCTTGTTCGTTGGCTCCGTCAGTTCGGTCCTGGCATCGGCGAGTACCGCGTTGCTGCTGGCATTCATCCTGCCCGTTACGCTTGCTGGCTCCGTGGCGTCGATCCCTCCTCGCCTTGCTGGTTGGGCCCTCGCTGCGGTCGTCAGCATCCTCGCAATCACGGTGCTCTGGCCCGCACCAAGGCGAGACTCATTGCGCGCAGGGGCAGTTCTTGCATGCCGTGCGTTGGCTGCCCGCCTCCGCGCGGATGTTGCCGTCATGCTCAGCGATCGGGATCCGGCGATGGTCGCGGACTACGAACGAGCCGTCGCCGACGCCGATCACGCGGTCGCTGCCTTGCACGCGGGCTTTCTGGCGACGATCTATCGGCCGACCAACCTGTCCACTTCAGCGCGAACTGTTGTGCGCCTGGTCGACGAACTGAACTGGTTGCAATCCGTCGTTTCGCAGTCCGCTCGCCAGGAGACTTCGCCATCCGCAGCCTCTGGGCGCGCGCACCGTGCCGCGTGCCGCGTCAAGACGGCCGCAGCGAACGTTCTGGACAACGGGGCCGAGTTGCTCGACCATCCCGGAGCCGAATCGATGGATCTCGAAGATGCCCTCGCGCGGCTCAAAGAATCGCGCCTTGCCGTCGAGGAAGGCGCGTCGACCGAACTTCCGATTCACCGCGGCAGTGCGGCAGATCATTCCAGCGGTACGGATGCGGTGGAAGAACTGGTCACGGCGCTCGACCCCGGTTTCCGCGCCCAGGAGTTGAGCTACGCCGTTGCCCAGGTCGCGGGCAACATTGCGCTGACTGCCGCGGCGGAGCGCCGGACGTGGTGGGAACGGCTCCTCGGGCGGCAGCCCGGCAACCTGGTCGGAACCCTCCGAGCGGCTATCCAGCGCGCCGGTGCGCAGGCCGAGCCGCATTCCGTGTGGCTGCATAACAGCATTCGCGGCGCGGCCGCGCTGGGAATTGCCGTGCTCCTGGCGGACCTGACCGGAGTGGAGCATTCCTTCTGGGTGGTGCTCGGCACCCTGTCCGTGCTGCGGTCGAACGCTTTGAACACCGGACAGAACGCGCTGAGGGGAGTGCTCGGGACAGGTGTTGGGGTTCTCGTTGGCGCGGGACTTCTGTTCGTGATTGGCACGAACGCGACGGTCCTGTGGATCCTGCTTCCCGTCGCCATTCTCATCGCGGGCACCGCGCCAACCGCGATCTCCTTCGCCGTGGGTCAGGCCGGATTCACGGTCACCCTCGTGCTGCTGTTCAACATTGTCGCGCCAACCGGCTGGAGCGTCGGTCTCTATCGAATCGAGGACATCGCACTCGGCTGTGGAGTGAGCCTTCTCGTGGGGTTGCTGTTCTGGCCGCGCGGAGCGATCGCGGCTCTACGACAAGCACTCGCCGAGGCCTACGCGGATAGCGCGGACTATCTCGAGGCGACAGTCGCGTTCGGGCTCGGGCGATGTGACAGTGCGGCGCTGCAGCAGCCGCATCCCTCGGTGCAGGCCTTGCGCGCTGCAGCAGCCTCTCGCCGCCTCGACGACACGTTTCGCACATATCTGGCAGAACGCGGAGCGAAAAGACTTCCCCTGGCGCAGGTGACTGCGTCCGTTACGGGAGTCGCTGGCGTTCGCCTGGTTGGTGACGCGATTTTGGACCTGTGGAAGGATCACAACATCGCCGCAGACGGTGATCGCTCCGCGGCGCGAGCGGAGCTGAGCAGTTCGACGAGACTTCTCGGTGACTGGTACCGCGATCTGGGTCGCCAGTTGATCGGCCAGCGTCCACTCCCGGATCCGTTGCCAAACAATTCGATCGCCGGCGGTCATCTGGTCGACGCGGTTCGCCGGGATCTCAGCGACGAGGCAGGCAAGGCCACCCCGACCGCCGTCCGCATGATCTGGACTGGCGACTACCTCGACTCTGTTCGCCGCCTACAGCCGGAGATCGTCGGCCCCGTGAGTCTCCTGGGCGACGACGTCGCGGCGCGGCAGCGGTTCATCCGATCAAGCTCGCGGCGGAGCCAGCGGTAATGGGCGAGCCCCCGCCCGCGGTCACGGAAAATCCGTTGAAGCTGGCGACCTCCATGGCCCGTATTCAAATGCAGTGTCGAGAGTGATTAGGTCGTCGGATCTCAGCTCGTATCGAACGCTGTCGATCGATGCGACGCAGAGCACACCGGCAGTCTGGACCAGGAAGGCGCCGTCGAATGATGACAAATGCTCGTTGCGCACAGGCAGGCGCACCGAGGTTACTCCTATGGCGTGGAAGCGATCGGCGATGGCCCTCTCGGTCGGCGAAAGCGGACCTTTCGAGTCTGGCCAGATGAATCGGTGAGCCGAGACGAAGCAGAGACTTCCCGCAGCGGGTCCCGAGATGAGTCCATCCACCGTAGCCAGATCATATGTATTCGAAGAGCGAGTCATTTCGAGTTGTGAGGCTGCGTCCGTAGGGCGAGTTCGGAGGTCGACGGGGCCCGCTGCGGCCTCATTGCTCAGTTCCGTCGCGAGGACCAGAACATGGGGTACCGGGCCACCATAACGTTCGACCCGGAGACCGAGGGC
>Ga0193728_1000456_pt1 | contig 19688 bp, 20 predicted proteins | sample U1c1metaG_FD_143037 | JGI IMG/M metagenome (GOLD analysis project Ga0193728, IMG submission 143037) | Soil microbial communities from a riparian zone of the East river system, Colorado, United States - U1c1 | ecosystem: Environmental > Terrestrial > Soil > Riparian zone | place: USA: East River...
GCTCGCGGGTACGACGGCCTGCGCGGTGAGCCGGATGCTGGCATCCAGGTCGACGAGGTCGATGAGATCCAGCACGGAGTGCAGGCGGCCCGCGGCGGCCGGAGCATGCCGGGCGAGAGCCCGGAAGGACTCGATTTCGGCGAGCACCGAGCTCACCCAGCCGAGTTCCGCCCGCTGGTCCAGCCAGTCACGAAGCGCACCGGATTCTGCCTCGGCGTGGGCAAGTTTCACGATGGTGGCTGAGTCCAGGTAAATCATCAGCGGTCGGCATCGCAAGGGCGCTGACGCGCCACCCGGAGCTGCCGCCTGCCCAGCTAAGGTCTTATTTTCGGACCAGGAACCCTCCCAGGTGGCGCGTGAGCGGCACGGCAGGAATCCCCGCGCCTCGAGGCCAGGGAGGACGTCAAATCGACAGCAGCTCGAAGATCTCCACGGTGCACTTCCCGTCACTGCCGGACAGGAACGGGAGGCCGTCGGTGAGCGCCTTCGCCGCCGCGAGATCGCCGGCCTCGACGATCGTGTAGCCGGTCAGGTCGCCGGCTGTTCCCTCAGTCCCGTCATCGCGAACGGCCGCGCTCGTCCCGAACGGGCTGCCGACGTCGACAAGCGCCGCGCCGGCCTTCTCCATCCAGGCGCTGAACGCGGCCATCCGCTCGGCGCCCTGCTCCGGAGTGAGGTCGGACATCGAGGCGGCCGGGCCGCGGTACAGGTAGATGAACCTCGCCATGTCAATCGTCCTTTCGGGAGATCCGGTGGTGACGGTCAGGCCCAGCGGCTGATCTCGCCCTGGGGGTAGGGGCGGAACCCGACGCCTTCGGCGCCGGTTTTCAGGCTGGTGAGGTAAGCGCCCCAGTTGGTGCTGCAGCCGCTCATGAACTCGCTCGCCTCCGCCCAGCGGGCGTGGGTGAACAGCAGCGTCGTCCCGCCGTTGCCGGACGGGCGCAGCGCGAACGTGATCATGGTGCCGATCCAGGTGTCGGGGCCTTCGAGAACACGCCAGACGACTTCGTCCGGGGCGTCGGACTGCATTTCCATGACGGCGGCGGGTGTCTCGGCGTCACCGAAGCAGATGCCGAAGCGGCTGCCGACGGTGCTGTCGCCCTCAAGCGGCCGGCCGGTCCACCAGCGGGCGATGCCGTCGGTGGAGGCGACCAGGTCGTGGACGGCTTTGCGGGGGGCGTCGATGCTGATGCGGTGCAGGATGTCCGGCATTGCGGTGCCTTTCGGTGGGTTATGCGCCGATGAGGGTGTCGGCCGCGGTGGCGTCGGCGTGCGTGCGCGACGTGCGCGAGCGGATGGCAGCCGAGCTCAGCGCGGCGAGCGTGGCGAAGACGACGCAGGACCACAGGGCGGGCCGGAACCCGGCGGTCACGGAGGCCGGGCTGCTGAGGTTTCCGTGGGCAGAGAAGACGGCGCTGGCGATCGCGATGGCGAAGACGGCGCCGAAGCGCTGGGCCATGTAGTTGATCCCGGAGGCTTTGCCCATCTCGGTCTCGGCGACCGAGCTGAGGACCGCCGTGGGGACGGTGGGCAGTGCCATCGAGACGCCGACGCCGGCCACGAGCAGGGCGATGACCAGCTCGATCCAGCTGGTGTGCAGTGACCCGCGGGCGGCGACCCAGGCGAAACCGAGCGCCTGCAGCGCGAGACCGGTGACCATGATCGGACGCCGCCCGATCCGGTCCGAGAGCGCGCCGGCCAGCGGCGAGACGACCATCGGCGTCCCGAAGAACGGCAGCAGCCGGAGTCCGGTCGAGACCGGTGAGTAGCCCCGGGCGAACTGGAACTCCTGGGTGATCAGGAATGCGGCGGCGAAGGTGGCCCCCGACATCAGGAACATCGTCACGTTGCCCACCGCGAACGTCCGGTTCTGAAGCAGCCGCAGCGGCAGCATCGGCGCCTGAGCTCGCCGCTCCCAGCTGACGAACATCGCCAGCAGCACGCAGCCGGACACCAGCGTGCCCACGATCTCCGGGCTTGACCAACCGGTGTCATTGGCTCGCACCAGGGCCCAGACCAGGCTGACAACACCCGCGGTGACGAGCGCGACGCCGGGAAGGTCGAGTCGCTCCGGTGCGCCGTGGCTCTCGGGCAGCAGGCGGGTGGCGAGCGTCGTGGCCAGCAGCCCGATCGGGACGTTGAGCCAGAAGATCCAGTGCCAGCCGAGTCCCTCGGTGACCACGCCGCCGATGACCGGACCGGCCGCGACCGCCAGGCCGGCGAGCCCGCCGTAGATTCCCACGATCAGCCCGCGCCGCTGCGGCGGATACGCCGTGGTGAGGATGGTGAGGCTCAGCGGCAGCACCGCCGCCGCGCCCAGCCCCTGGGCGGTACGCGCCACGGTCAGCTCAGCGGTATTGGGCGCGAGGGCGCACGCGGCCGAGGACAGCGTGAACAGGGTCAAGCCCAGGTTGAAGACCCGCCGTCGTCCGAACCGGTCACCAAGCGCTGCGGCGGTGATGATCCCGGCAGCGAATGCGATGCCGTAGGAGTTCACGGTCCACTGCAGCGAGGCGAGGTTGGCGTGCAGGTCGCGCTGCATCCGGGGCAGCGCGGTGAACAGCGCGCCCGTGTCGAGGATGACCATGAAGTACGCGGTCGAGGTCAGGACCAGCACCCAGCGCAGCTGAGTGGCCCGTGCCGTGGGCGGGGATTGCCTGTTCGTCATCGGTCCTCCAGCAGGTGGCCGCCGCTGTGGGCGGATCTGCCGTAGCGACGAACAGCCCGGCCGCGAACGGACAGCCGGGACGACCTGTCGTCCCTCGAAGATTTCTTCCGCCGCAGCTGTCCGTCGGCGAGGATGCCGTTCGTCGCATACTCGAACCGGTATCCATCAGTGACTGGAGGGGTTATGCAGTACGCCTTGCTTGCCTACGGCAGCCAGCGCAGCCACGCCGGCCCGGTCGAGGGCGCGATTGCCGACGTGCTCGCCCGGCCCTATGTGACCGGCTGGGCTCGCCTGCACGCCGACGGGTCGGCCACGACCGTGCGAAACGGCGAGGGGCGGACGCTGCTCACCGACGGGCCGTTCATCGAGACCAAGGAATTCCTCTCCGGCGTCATCGTGGTGGAGGCCGACAACCTCGACGCTGCGCTCGCCATCGCGCAGGAACTGCAGGACACCCGGACCAGCGGTGCGATTGAGGTGCGGCCCATCCTCGAAGCGTTGTTCCATGGCGCTTGACGGCGTCTTCCGCGAGCACTGGGCCCGCGTGCTGGCCACCCTCGTGGGGATCCTCGGCGACATCGAGCTGGCCGAGGATGCCGCTCAAGAGGCGTTCGCGATCGCTGCCGAACGCTGGCCACGGGACGGGGAACCCGACAATCCCGTCGGCTGGCTCATCTCGACCGCACGGAACCGGGCAATCGACCACATTCGCCGACAACGCGTGCTGACCGAGAAGACGAAGCTGCTCGCGCGCGAGCTCACCATGGAAGCGGAGGCAACCGTGCATGAGTCTGCCACCTTTCCGGACGAGCGGCTGGAACTGATCTTCACCTGCTGCCACCCCGCGCTCGCGCTCGAGGCACAGGTGGCGCTAACCCTGCGCACCCTCGGCGGCCTGTCGACCGAGGAGATCGCGCTCGCGTTCCTCGTCCCGACCGAGACGATGAGCAAGCGGCTGACCCGGGCGAAACACAAGATCCGCGACGCACGGATCCCGTTCGCCGTACCGCCCGACCACCAGCTCCCGGACCGGCTGGCGGCGGTCCTCGCCGTGGTCTACCTCGTGTTCAACCAAGGCTGGGGTGCCGGCCGCGTGGACCTCGGCGGCGAAGCGATCCAGCTCGGCCGGGCCCTGTCCGAACTCATGCCCGACGAGGGCGAGGCCCTCGCACTGCTCGCGCTCATGCTGCTGCACGACGCCCGCCGAGAGGCCCGGACCCGCGACGGTGAGATCGTCCTGCTCGACGACCAGGACCGCGCGCTGTGGGACGAGCAGCAGATCAGCGAGGGCCGACGGCTCCTGCAGCAGGCAATAGCGCGCGGCGAGACCGGTCCCTACGCCGTGCAGGCCGCCATAGCGGACCTGCATCTGCAGCAGCCACGCGACTGGCGCCAGATCGCCGCGCTCTACGACACCCTCTCCGTCCAGACCGGTTCCCCGGTCGTCGAGCTCAACCGGGCCATCGCCGTCGCCGAACTCGACGGGCCCGCGGCTGGCCTGGCGATACTCGACGGCCTCGACCTCGACCATTACCGCTACTTCCATTCCGCCCGCGCCGACCTCCTGCGCCGCGCCGGGCGAGCTGACGAGGCCCGCCACGCGTACCAGCGCGCGCTCGAACTCGCCCAGACCGACCCCGAACGGCGGTCCCTGGAAGAGCAACTCGCCAAACTCTCGCCCTCGGACTGAGCGCACGAGCAGCTGATTCTGGGCAGGAAGGCGCTCACTACGCGCATGCCCGGCCGGCGCCCGTCGTCTGGAAGATCGGCCAGCCGCCTCCGTCCGATGCGCCGACTCGTCGTAGCCTGCGTGTCGGGGGGCTTTTCTATGCCCGGATGCTGCCAGACTTAACCGCGCTGAGGAACGCGCGCCACGAATCCTGAGGGAATCGGAGTATGGGTCCCTCAGGGTCCTTGGAATCGCGTACCGCGTGGCTGCTATCGGGCATGTCGGCAACTTCAACGCAGTTGCCCTGACCGCTCGTGTAGCTTGACTTGTGCCAGTCATATGTAGCGTTCATTCATCACACCTCTTATCAGCTCTGCCGATTGCTCGTCATCGAGTGCGCAGGCTCTCAGGAAATCGAATGTCACCGAATATGCACCTACCTCATCTCGCTCACGCACATACCGCGCGCCGCGCATGTCCTCAAGGTACGCCATCGGCGCACGTGACTTGAATGTCAGGATCATGAATTGCTGGCCGTAGGCGCATGCAGCCCCCTTGCTATCGGGTATGACCTGAATAGCGACGTGTGACCGCCTGCCCATGGCGAGCAGGTGCGCGCATTGCTCACCCATGATTTTCGGGCTGCCTACCTGCCGCCTGAGGACACTCTCGTCGATGATGACCCAGAGTCGCGGGGGGTCGTCCTGATTCAGGATTTCCTGACGCGTCATCCTCAGCACAACAGCGCGCGATATGTCCCCATCGGGCAGCAGAGGGCGCGTCGCGCTAACGCTATGCCGCGCATAGTCCTCTATCTGCAACAGCCCCGGCACCAGGTACGACTCATACGTCTGTATGCTGAGCGCCTTGCGCTCGGTTTCGACCAGGTCCCGAAACCACGGGAGCACGCTCGTGGCCTGCACTAGATCATGCACTCTTTGCAGGTGGCCGTCCGAGTTGAACGTCTTATCTGCTCGCTCGCTGAATTCCTTGGACGGGATAAGCCGGCATGTCTCGATGGCCGCCACGGTGGCAGAACTGTAAACGGTCGCTTCACCTAACTGCTCCTGCGTGATGCCAGCGATACCGCGCAACCGCTTGACCTCTGACGCGAAAAACGCCAGAGGGCTTGAGCTTGGCTCAGTGTTCACCGTGCGTGACGCCTCCCTTGCCCGACCACCCGCCGTTCTTAGCGGACGTCTTCCGATCTTAGTTACCTGTCTCTCGCGACTCCACACCTGCGACGTGTGGGGCTGGCAGCGCACGATAGACACGATCGAACGCTGCTAGACGATCCCGAACACTGCCGGACTCCTGCCGAACGGTCAAGATCAATATGCCAAGCCAGCTCACGTACTCCGCTGACGACGTGTACTCCATGGCCCGTGCCATGCCCGAGGGCGCCTATCTGGAGCTGGGTGCCCTCAAGTCCGCCGTCCCGACCTCTCGCACGTGGGCGAGGGTGGTCTGGTCAGGGTGGGGGCTAGCGTCACTGTCCGACGATGCCAGTCTCGTCTTAACGGAGCTAGTCACTAATGCCCTGCTGCACGCGAAGGGCGAGACGCTCCACATTTTCCTGCGGTCCGACCGGCAACGGCTCGCGATCATGGTGGGCGACGCGTCCCCGGAAATGCCCGCCCGCGCAGACGCGCTGAGCGATGACGACCTGTGCGGCCGGGGCCTGGTCATCGTGGAGTCGCTGGCGCAGCACTGGGGCGCCTACCGCGTGCCAACGGGAAAAATCGTCTGGGCAATTCTCGCTTAGAATGGCCTCTGAACTGGGACGATGCCAGGTCCGGCATGTAGACGGCCGTTTCAGCTTCTGCGCTAACGAGGTGGTCGCGCTGGCGTGCGTTCTGGAGGATGGCCGGGAGCGTGCCACGTGCTGGACGCACTTAGCGAAGGTGCTGCGCCAGATGCTCACGGAATACCAGGCCAGCGACTTTGGCGTCAGGTTCGTCACCCGTCAGGACGAGCCACCGGCCGTCGGCTGGCGGCAGTACCGTGACCGGTTAACGGAGTAGCCGGACGCGCAACCCCAGCAATCTTGGCCAGAACGGCTCTCCGCGCCGAGGGCTGCTCCACAGCCGGACATGCCCTCTGACCTTTACGAATCCCGCGTGGCGCGCCTGAGTGTCCGGACAAGCAAACGGGGGCCGACGTCTCAGCTTACGGCCACAGAGCTGTACAGGACGGTAGTCCGGAATGTCCGTATCTCGCTTGACGATAAGGAACGGGAAGTTATGCGAGCAGCACCGCATGCACCGATGTAGTTGGAGATAGTCGGCGCGCGACTTGGCGCGGACGCCGGCCGGCACTATGACGACAAGTGCAGGTGCCGGAACTGCCGGCGCCAGCGGGCGAAGAAGGCAGGAACCGCCAAGTCCCGTACGTTGGCTCTCACGCAAACCGCAGGTCGCCGACATGGGAGCGTTGTGCCCGTGAGCCTTTGACCGTTCCTAGGGTCCGAATCCTGTCCCGGAGGATCGTTCTGGGCAAACAAGCAGGTCAGAGCACTCTCCCTCCCATAACCGGAGGGTCAGGGCCAGGCCAGGCCAGGCCCGGCCGGGCTAGTCCTCCCGTTCCAGGACGGCCCGGAGCGCGATCATCGCGCGGGCCGTGTGGCTTTTCACGGCGCCCTGGCTGATGCCCATGGCTCCGGCGATCTGGGCTTCGGAGAGGTTGCCGTAGTAGCGCAGCACCAGCGCCTCGCGCTGGCGGGGCGGCAGGGTGCGCAGGGCGGCCACGACGGCCGAGCGCTCCAGCAGCGCGATGGCGCCGTGCTCGGCGCTGGGCATGTCCGGGGGAGGCTGGGGCGCGTTCCGGTCGACCACCGCCCGGTGCCGCAAGACGGTGCGGGACCGGTTCACGACGGTCTGCCGCAGGTAGGACAGCGCCTTGTCGGTGTCACGGAGCCGGCCCCACCCGCCGTGCATGGCCACGAACGAGTCCTGGACCACCTCCTCCGCGGTGGCGACGTCCCGGACCAGGAGCGCGGCCAGCCGCACCAGCGACCGGTAGTGCTCCTGGTACAGCGCGGACACGGCCCGGTCGACGTCCCACTCGCCGGCTTCGGCGCCAAAGAGGGCCTCGTAGCCGGGACGCCCGGCGTTCGCCGCGATGTGCCGGAGCCGCGCCCGCACCTCCTCCGGAGTGCGCCGCGAGGCCGCCTGGCCGGCGAGGTCGAAGACCGACCCGAACAGTTCTCCCAGGGGCTCCTGCTCGGCCGGGGCGCCGAGCACGAGGTCGTCGCCGCTCATCTGTCCTCCCCGGGTGCGGGGGAGCGGCCGGATCCGGTCGCGGCGAGGTAGCTCACCAGGCTCTTGCGGGCCGCGTGCAGGTTCTGGCGCACCGCCGCGTCGGTCTTCCCGAGCAGCTGCGCGATCTCCTTCCGGGGGAACATGTCGACCATGCAGGCCAGCACCTCGCGCTGCGCCGGGGGCAGGGACTCCAGGAGCTGCATCACCCACTCCTGCTCCTCCCAGACTGTCAGGCCGGGATCGGTGTCATGCCCGATCGGGTACTCGCCGCGCTGGATAATCCGGTCCCGGATCCGCTGCTGCCCGCGCTCCTTGTTCTTGATCAGGGCTGATGGTCGCCTTGCGCGCATACGCCCGCGGGTTGTCGATCCGGTCCCACCGCCGGAGCACTTCCTCCAGCGCCGCCGACACCGCGTCCTCAGCTTCATGGGGGTTGCCGCCCGCGAAGATCGCATCCCGCAGCAGCGCCTGGTAGGCGTCCCGGAACAGCTCCTCGAAGGGAGTCGTTCGCACGGCATTCCCCTCCGTGTGCGCGCGGCCAGTGTGCTGATTCGGACCTGCTTGTCGATTGGTAGGTCCGGCCGCCGGCCCGGGCGTGAGGTGGGCGGCCCACCTTTCTCGGCCGGCTGCGCCGGACCGGGCTAAGCCGAGGAGCCGGCCACCGCCGTGATCTCGGCGTGGTGCTTGAGGGCGAAGTACGAGAGCGCGTCGAGCCCGTCCTTGATCTGGCTCGAGGTCAGCTCCTCGGTGGGCAGCTCGACGGTGAGCACGATGTCGCGGCGCTCGAGCGCGAACTTCGCGAGGTTGATGCTCCGGTTGAGCTCCAGCAGCCGCCGCAGCACGGCCGTCTCGGTGGCGGGATCGTCGGGCAGCACGGCGAACGGCGCGACCGTCAGGAACAGCCAGTCGTCGGTGAGCCGCAGGAAGAAGGTGATGGGGTCGCCCAGCCCGGAACTCCGCTGGAACGCCGAGAACCACGTCGACTCGCCGGCCCGCTCGAACGGCCAGTCGTCCGCGGCCAGCACGGCTTCGAGTGCTCTGTCAGTCAGCGGCATGTCCCTGTCCTATCCAGGCCGCCGCCGCTCGTCAACTGAGCTTTTTCCCGGGCCGGTCAGGGCGTGATGCGGTAGTGATACCGCTGATGGCCGGCGAAGCCCATGCCCTCGTACAGGTTCCGCGCCGCCGCGTTGCCGTCCTCGACCTGCAGGTATTCGATGGCGGTGATCCCGGCCCAGCCCGCGTCCGCCGCCACCCGCCCGATCGCGATCGTCTGGCTCACCGCCGCCGGGCTCAGGGCGATTCCAGGTAGTGCTCCAGCGCGTCCATCTTTCCCTGCAGCGCCCCCGTGACCCCGGGCCGGATATCGGCCTTCAGCGTCACGCTGACCCGCGGCGCCCGCGCCGCCACCGCGTCGACGGCCTGCTTTACGACGGCCATCACCTCGTCCCACTCGCCCTCGATAATGGTGAACATCGCGTCGGTCTGGTTGGGCAGCCCGCTGTCGCGGACCACCCGGACGGCGTCCGCCACGTACTCGGCGACGCCCTCCCCGACCCCGAGCGGCGTCACCGAGAAAGCGACAAGCATTCAGGTTCCTCCTCTGGCGGGACTCTGCGCCTACCGTAACAGTGCTAGTCTTCTAGAACTCTAGAGGCAAGGTGATGAACATGCACACAGCTGAGATCACGCCCCCCGCGCCGCCCGAGCTCGCCCTCCCCGCCGACCAATCGCCCGCCGGCCACATGCCCGCCGATCCCGGCCCGCGCGGCCGGTTCGGCCCGTTCGGCGGCCGTTTCGTCCCCGAGGCCCTGGTTCCCGCGTGCGAGGAGCTGGAAGCTGAGTTCCGGTCCGCCTGGCCGGACCGCGGCTTCCGCGCCGACCTCGACGCCATGCTCCGCGACTACGTCGGCCGCCCCACCCCGGTCACCGAGGCCGCGACCCTCTCCCGCGCCCTCGGCCTCCGGGTCCTTCTCAAGCGTGAGGACCTGGCCCACACCGGCAGCCACAAGATCAACAACGTGGTGGCGCAGGGCCTGCTGGCCCGGCGGATGGGCAAGACCGAGCTGATCGCCGAGACCGGCGCGGGCCAGCACGGCGTCGCGGCCGCCACCATCGCCGCGCACCTGGGCCTGAGCTGCACCGTGTTCATGGGCGCGACCGACATCGCGCGGCAGGAGCTGAACGTCTTCCGGATGGAGCTGCTCGGGGCCACCGTCGTCCCGGTGACCACCGGCTCGCGCACCCTCAAGGACGCCACGACGGCGGCCATCCGCCACTGGGTCACCGTCGTCGACCAGGCGCACTACTGCATCGGCTCGGTGGTCGGCCCGCACCCCTACCCGTGGATGGTCCGGGAGTTCCAGCGGGTTATCGGCGACGAGGCCCGGGCGCAGTGCGCGCGGCTGCTGCCCGCCGCCGTCCCCGACGTGGTGGTCGCCTGCGTGGGCGGCGGCTCCAACGCCGCGGGCACGTTCGCCGGATTCGTGCCGACGCCGGCCCGCCTGGTCGGCGTTGAGGCGGCCGGCGGAGCCGCGGTGAGCCACGGCCGCCTCGGCGTGCTCCATGGCTTCCTGTCCACGTTCCTCCAGGACGAACACGGCCAGATCACCGAGGCCCAGTCCGTCTCGGCGGGCCTGGATTACCCCGGCGTAGGCCCCGAGCACGCCCAGCTCGGCCAGACCCGGCGGGCCGAGTACCACACCGTCGATGACGCCGAGGCGATCGCCGCCGTCGAGTTGCTCGCCCGCGCCGAGGGCATCCTGCCCGCCCTGGAATCCGCGCACGCGCTGGCCTGGGTCCAGCGCGCCGCGCGCCTCGGCGACCTGCCCGCCGGGGCCAGCGTCCTGGTCACCCTGTCCGGCCGCGGCGACAAGGACGCCGCCCAGCTGAAGGAGCTCACCCGTGGCCGCCGTTGAGACCGTGCTCGAATCCGCCCGCGCCGCCGGCCGGCCCAGCCTGGTCACCTACGTCACCGGCGGGGTCCGCGCGGACTGGACCGAGCTGCTCACGGCGATGATCGGCGCCGGCGCCGACGCGGTCGAGATCGGGCTGCCGTTCTCCGACCCGATGCTCGACGGCCCGGTCATCCAGCAGGCGTCGGACCAGGCCATCGCCCGCGGCGCGAGCACCGCCGCCGTCCTCGCCGAGCTGCGCGGGATCGACACCCGCGGCGTCCCGCTCATCGCCATGGCCTACGCCAACCACGCCTACGCCCGCGGCCTGGACCGCTACTGCCGCGCCCTCGCCGCCGCCGGGTTCGCCGGCGTGATCATCCCCGACATCCCGGCCGGCGAGGCGGCCGACTACCTCGCCGCCGCGGCCGCGGCCGGCCTCGACGCTACGCTGATGATCGCGCCGGCCACGCCCCCGAGCCAGCTGGAGGCCATCGCCGCCCGCACCCGCGGCTTCCTCTACGTGATGGGCGTCATGAACACAACGGGCACCACCAGCCAGAACTCCGACGCCCACCGGTGGGTCCTCGCCGACCGGGCGCGGTCGCTCAGCGCCCGGCCCACCCTCATCGGCTTCGGCATCGACACCCCCGCCCGGGCCGGCGCCGCCGTCCGGCACGCCGACGGCGTCATCGTGGCCTCCGCGCTGATGCGCCGCGTCCTGGCCGGCCAGACCCCCGCGCAGGTGGCCTGCGCCGTCGCGGACCTGCGCGCCGCCGTCGACGCGGCCCGGGAAAGCGTGGCTGGCGAGGACGCCGCCCCGGCTGACGCGGCGTGGGACGACGGAGCCCGGACGGGCGAGGCTGGCGATGACGCCGTCCCGGGTAACGCGGCCCGGCATGACGGGACGCGGGATTGAGGCCGGGTCCGGTCTCCGGGCCGGCCCGCCGCTCGGCGACTGAGCGGCAGCCGAAGTACCTGCGGATCTACACCGAGCTGCGGGACCGGATCATCGGCGGCCAGTGGCCGGCCGGAAGCTCGCTGCCAGCCCAGCGGGAGCTGGCCGACGAGTTCGGCGTCAGCATGATGACCCTGCGGCAGGCCCTGCAGCTGCTCGCCGACGAGGGCCTCGTTGGCACCCGGCACGGGCTCGGCACCTACGTGGCCCCGCGGTTCGCCCACGACCTCGGCCACCTGCGCAGCTTCGCCAGCGACCTTGCGGCCCAGGGCGCGGAGGTCACGACGCGGCTGCTGGACGCGGCCGCGCTCGCCCCGCCCGAGGCGGTCGGCGCCCGGCTCGGCGGCCCGGCGGAGGTGCTGCGGCTGCGCCGCCTGCGCCTGGTCGGCGGCCGGCCCGTCATCCTCCAGACGTCCTACCTGCCGGTTCCGCTGCCCGGCGGCGTCGACCCCCGGGACCTCGTCACCCCCACCGACCGCGGGGCGCCCGCCGGCGACCCGGACCGCCCCGCGGCCGACGGCGACCTGGGCCGCCACGGCGGCGACCCGCGCCATCCCGCGGACGGCCGCGACCCGGACCGCCCCGCGGACGGCGGCGACCCGGGTCTGTACACGTTGCTGGCCGATCGCGGCCTGGCCGTCGCGCGGGCCACGGAGACGATCACCCCGACGGTGCTGGCCCCCGGCGATGCCCGTGACCTCGGCCGTCCCGCGGGCAGCCCGGCCCTGCTCAGCCACCGGATCAGCTTCACGGCCGCCGGCGACCCGGTCATCGACGACCACGCCCTGCTCCCTGGCGACAGCGTCGCCATCACGGCCAACCGCTCCGCGGACCAGATCAAGGTCAGCTACACGCTCGCCGCGTCGCCGCCCGCGGCGCCGTCCTAACCGGCCGCACCGCTGTCACCGGCCGCGCTGCCGTCCCAGCCTGGCGCGCTGCCGCCCCAGCCTGGCGCCCGCTGATTCGGGAACACCCCCGTAGGGGTTCGGATCGTACCCTCGAAACGGCTTGCGATTTGAACCGCTGAGCCCTCGGCCAGGCGCCCGTGGGTTAGTCCCTCGTTTAGGCGTCCGATGGCCGCTGGGCGGTCCCTTGTGTCGGGGCGTTCGCCGGCGTCCCGGCGCTCGTCTGAGTCCCGGCCGGCGCAGGCGTCCCGCCGGGAGCAGGCCTCTCACCTGGAGCAGGCGTCTCGGCGGTCACGGACACTCCGTCGGCTGGGCGGCCCGGCTGGCCGCCGGCCGCGTACCCCTCGCCGAGCTGTTCTGCCCGGAGGGTCACCGCCCGGAGCAGCCGCGGGTCATCAGGCCACAGCCCGGACGGGTACGGATACTCGCCGCTGCCGCTGCCGCTGCCCGTTGTTGCGGCCGGCGGCGGCGGGGCGGCGCCGGCGCGGGAGTCCAGGTCGGCGACGGCCTGGCGGGCGAAGGCGGCGATCGCCTCGAGCAGTGCGCGCAGGCCGGGTAGTTCCGCGCGGTCGTCCAGGCCGGGCAGGGCGGCCGCCGCGATGTCCGGGACCAGGGCCAGGATCTCGCGGCCGCGGTTGCCCTGGGTGAGCGTGGCCCGCAGGTACCGGGCCACGTCGAGTGCCGGGAGCCGGGCGGCGTCGGCCCGCAGGTGCTGGAGCGTCAGTCTGATGGCACGGTCCCGGTGCTCGGCGTCCCAGGTCGGCGGCGGGTCGAAGACTGACTCCAGCCGCCGGTAGAGCGCAGCCAGCTCCGCGTCGCGCTCCCCACCGCGCTCCTCGTCGCCGGCGCCCGCTCCCCGCCGCAGGCTCAGCTCGATCAGGTCGTGGGCGACCGAGGTGGCCGGGCCGTCGCCGGCGCTGCGGAACGTCATGAGGCCGGGTCCCAGCCAGCGGAACACGGGCTCCATGGCGTGTCGGATCATCGAGTCGTTGGTGCCGGCCGAGAGGTCCAGCTTGTGATCCAGCTCGTCCCAATAGCCGCGGTGCCACTCCGAGCGGCCCCGTTTCGGATGGTCGGGCGGATACCAGAAGTGCCAGTACAGATCGACGGGCTCAGGGGGCCGCGGGGTCGCGCCGGCCAGGCTGATCTCGAGGTCGCGCGGCGACCCGGCCCAGGTACGCCGGAGGTTCAGCGCCAGGGCCAGGTCCGTCCAGTCCTGCTCGCCCAGCGCCGAGCGCCACAGCAGCACCGTGCCGCGCCACCGGCCCGCCGGATCCCGCGCGCCCGGGAACAGCTGGCTCCCGGTGACCGGGCCGCCCACCGCGAGGATGAGCAGCACGAGGTTGGCGCTGTAGATCGCGTGCCGGGCGGCGGTCGCGCGCGGCGCCGGCGCATAGTCCTCGTGCCGGTGCCCGGTCCGCCGGCGGCTGTCGTCGAGCACGCCGATGAGCAGCCCGGCCAGCTGCGGCCGGTCGGCCGGGGCCACCTCGCGCAGGCAGCCGCCCGCGACGAACCGCAGTATCTGCCGCGAGGACAGCGGCGCGAAGGACTGCAGCGCGTAGAGCAGGTCGTCGTCGGCCGGCGCATGGCCCACGGTCAGCGCGGGCCGCCGGTCCAGCAGCCCGGCCGCGAGCTGGACAGTCAGCCGGGCGGCCAGGTACTCGCCGAACGTGGCGTGCAGGAACTCATAGGTCTGCAGCCGGGTATCCGCGCTGATGGCCTGGCTCCGCTGCACGAAGAAGAACCGGCCCACAGCGATCCCGGCCGGCGAGAGCGGGATCCGGAAGTCCGCGCGGTCGGTGGTTCGGCGGCCCAGCAGCGCCGCCAGGTCGGCGTCCAGTTCCGCCTCGGTCACCCACTGGCGGCCCCGGTTGATCATGCTGAAGGCGGTCAGCGCGAGCCGCTGCATCTCCTGCTCGACCTGGGCCGCCAGCATGCCGTCGGGTGCGCCAGGGGCGGACCTGGCCACCTCCCGGGCGGCGAAGGACCGCAGCAGTTCCTCGTAGAGCTGCGTCTCGTCCAGCGGGCGGCCGTCGGCCGCGCGCTGCAGGCCGTTGGCGTCCGCGTCGTACAGGGCCAGCATGAGGAGCAGCAGCGGCTCGCCGGCCAGCGTTCGGTAGGGAGTGAGCACTTCCGGGGCGAGCGGCGCCAGGCCCCGCGAGCGCAGGTGCAGCGCATTGCTGCCGTTCCACAGGTCCAGCCAGCGCCGGACCTGCTCGTCGCGGAACGGCTCCAGCCGCAGCGCCACGGTGCCGTCCGGGTAGCGCGCCCGGTCGGCCACCGCCGTCCGGGTCGTCACGATCACGACCGCCGGCCGGCCGAGGTCAGCCTCCCGCTGCTGGAACTGGGCCACCTTGAGCAGGTAGTCCGACTGGGCCACGCCGGTGGCCTGGAGCAGCTCATCAAAGCCGTCCAACAGGACGACGGGCGTCGCGCCGGGCGCGGCGGTGGCCACGGCCGGCCATTCCAGCCGCAGCCCGGTGGCGGCCCGGATCGCGTGCTCGACCTGATCCTGGATGTCCGCCTCGGCCGCCACCTCGCGCAGCACTACCCGCACCGGCAGGAACCCGGCGGCCGGCAGCCGCGCGGCCAGGACCTTGGTCAGCACCGACTTGCCCGCGCCGGGCTGCCCGAGCACGACCAGCGGCGCGGCCGTGGCTTGTGGGGAGGTCAGCGCCCCGGCGAGGTATTCGGTCAGGTCGGCGCGGACCGGGATGTCGGGCCACCAGCCCTCGTCGGAGGGGAGTTCCCCGCCGACGACCGCGCTCACCCGGAAGTCCGGGTCGAGGTAGCCCTCCTCCAGCGTCGGCAGGCGCATTCCGCTCGGCGTCTCGCCCTCGGCCAGGATCGGCCGCTGCAGGACCGCGCGGTAGGCCGCCGCCAGCGCCGCGGCTCCGCCGGCCCCGGCGGCTCCGCCGGCCCCGGCGGTCGCGCCGACCCCGGCGGTCGCGGCTGCGCCGTCCGCGACCAGCGCGGCCAGCAGCGTCTCCACGCCGCCCAGGGCGCGCCGGACCTCCGCGCGGGTGGCCTGGTGCTCGGACTGTCCCGCCCAGAACCGGAACTCCGGCACCTCTACGGCCAGCTGGGCGTAGAGCTCGGTGTACCGCCGGACCGCGGCCGCGGCCAGGACGGCCCCCAGCGCCCGCCCGGCGGCCGCGCGCTGGGCATCGTCCAGGCGGTCCCACACCGCCAGCCCGCGAGTGAACGCCAGCAGGCGGGCGGACAGGCCCTGGTACCACTCGGCCAGCACGATCTCAAAGCGCTCCGCGGGCAGGTCCGGCGCTGGCTGCGGCGGCGCCCCAGCCAGCACGGCGTGGAGGAAGTCGGCGGCGGCCGGACCGCCGGCCGCCAGCTCGATCTCGTCCTGGCCGGTCAGGCGCAGGTCATGTGGGGCGAAGGGCAGCTCCGCCGCCGCCAGCGCCTCGAAGTACGCGGTGATCACGATGACCGCGTGCGCGGCCGCCAGCCGCTGGGTCCGGTCCGCGCGGCTGGTACCGTGCAGCCGGTCCCGCAGTTTGTGCACCAGGTCGCGGCCGAGCAGCACGATCCGCGGCTGGGCGTCGAAGACGCTCACCGCCACGTCGCTCACGCCGCCGGTGCCCAGCGACAGCGCGCCGGCCAGCACGCGGTCGAGCGCGGCCAGGGCAGGCGGGTCGCCGCCGAGCAGTACCACGGCATCCCGGTAACTCACGGCCCTGCGCACGGCCCAACTATAGGGAGTGGCCAGTGCCGCCCGGCGCCGGAAATGTCGGGTCCCGGAAGGTCGGCCGCTGGTGAGATGTCGGAGCTGAACCGAGCCAGGGGAGGGCCTGTTTCTGCCCAGTCGTTCGTCATCACGCCGCGCGGGCCGTTCTCGCTCGCGGAATCGGCCACGTTCGGGTTCGGCCAGCGCGACGAGGGCAGCTTTGACGGCGTCATGCGCCTGGCGTTCGGCCTGGACGGCTACGACCAGCATGTCGGGGTGGAGCTCCGGCAGGACGACGGCGCGGCCGTGCACTGCGTAGTCCATGGTGACCGCCGTGATCTGGATCTGGCCGCCGTCCAGCGGCAGGTCGAGCGGGTCCTGTCCCTCGACTTCGACGGCGGGGAGTTTCTGGCTGTCGGCGAGCGGGATCCGGTCATCGGCGCGCTGCAGGCCGCGGCGCCGGGCCTGCGGCCGCCGCTGTTCTACTCGCCCTACGAGGCGGCGGCCTGGTCGGTGCTGAGCGCCCGCCGTCCGGCTGACCAGATGCGGCAGGTCCGCGACCGGCTCTGCCAGGCCCATGGCGCCGTCTTCGACCTGGCCGGGCAGCAGCTCGCCGCGTTTCCTGCCCCCGAGGCACTGCTGAGCGTCGAGTCCTTCCCCGGCCTCCCGCCGGACAAGATCGACCGACTGCACGGCGTGGCCCGCGCCGCTCTCGACGGGCGGCTGGACCCGCCCCGCCTGCGGGAGCTCGGCCCGGAGCGCGCCGTCACCGACCTGCAGGCCATCAAGGGAATCGGCCCGTTCTACAGCGAGCTCATCGTGATCCGCGCGACCGGTTTCGCCGACGTCCTGCCGACCAGCGAGCCGAAGGCGCTGGACCTGGCCGGACGCCTCTACGGCCTCGGCGGGCCGGCCACTTCCGAGCAGTTGCGCCAGCTCGCCGAGCCCTGGCGGCCCTTCCGCACCTGGGCCGCCGTCCTCATCCGCGCCGTCACCCCCCGCCTCTGTTCGGAGAAGCTGGCCGCCCTGGCCAGGCTGGGCGAGATGGCCGATCGTGGCGATTTCGACGAGTTTCTCGGCGGCAAGCCAGGCACTTGACCGTCGAGCCGGGTGCCGGGTTCGACGGCACGGGTCTTCGAACCCGGCGTGGGGCGGTTAGACGACCCAGGCGGGGATGAGCTTGTCGCCCTCGGGCAGTGCGCAGTGCGGGTCGACCTGGACGGGGCCGCCGGGGGTGTAGGCACGGGTGCCGGCCGGGGTGATGCTGATCGCGGACACTCCGGCCTGCGGGTCGGCGATCATCTGGCGGGTCGCCCCGGCCGGGATCACCAGCGTGTCGCCCGGTGCGACCGTGACGGCGCCGCCGTCGAGTTCGACGGTGGCCGCGCCGCTGATGACCGTCCAGACCTGCTCGGTGTCGTAGGCGTGCACCGGCCCGGCCGCGCCGGGCGTGATGTCCATCCGCCACACGGCCAGCCCCGCGCCGCCCTGGGTCGGCGAGGCCAGAGTCGTGACGAGGCCGCTCGGCGCCTGGGTCCGGCGGCTCTCTTCGGCCCGGATCACGGCGGCGGCAGTGGGACCGCTGGCGAATGCAGCGTTCTGGGTGACAGTCATGTCCTGATCTCCTAAGATTGACAACGTGGTTGTCGAAACAGTAAATCAGGTTGTCGATCGTGTCAACTGACCCAGCCGATGCGTCGGCTGGCGTGTCCGGGGCGGCTGGCGTGTCCGGGGCGGCTGACCCGCCGGGGTTCGAGCTGCCCCTGCGCCTGTTCCTGGGCTTCCGCACCCTCATCGACGGGGTGCACGCCGAGCTCGCGCGGCAGGGGCATCCCGACCTGCGGCCGATGCACGGCTTCGTGCTCCAGGCGGTCGGCCTCGACGGCACCACCGCGGTTGACCTCGGCCGCCGCCTCGGCGTTTCCAAGCAGGCGGCCGGGAAGACGATCGACTTCCTGGAGCAGTTGGGCTACCTGCAGCGCGCCGCCGACCCCCGCGACGCCCGGCGCAAGATCGTCCGGCTGACCGACCGGGCGCTCGACGCCCTGGCCCGCTCGGCCGCGATCTTCGACGACCTGCGCGCCCGCTGGGCCCAGATCCTCGGCCCGGACCGCCTGCGTGCCCTGGAGGACGATCTCCGGAAGGTCACCGACTCCGATATCTTCCGCCTTGACGTCCCCGGCTGGTTCGGCAGCTAGCCCGGGGAAGGGAGCTCACCGCCCGCGCGGTGGCGACGATCTCCCAATCGCCCTCGACGTCCGCCCCGGCCCCGTCGGCGAGGCAGGCGCGGCGGGAAAGGCTGCTGTGACTGCCGAGACAGCTGAGATCGGTTCCAGGAGGGCCGCCGCGCCGGAACCCGCGGGCCGGCTGCCCAGCCTCAAGATCATGGGAAGATTGCTCACCCCAGGATGTGAGCAATCTTCCCATGATCAAGGAATCCTTCCGGCCAGCGGGTCGAAGGCGCGGAAGGGCTGCCCCACTAGCCTCTCCGACCCCTAACACCCCAGAGCCCCGTCCGCCGGCCCCGCCCGCGCACCCCGCGCCCGGCCAGCTCACCCACGCCGGCCAGTGCACCTACGCCCGCACGGTGCACCCACGCCCGGCCGGGGCCGCCCGCGCATCCCAGTGCCGGCCCCTGCCTCCGCTGGCGCCGCCCGCCGGGGGAGTCATGGGGGAGCAGTCGGTAGCTTGAGTGGTATGAGCCCACATGACGGAACCGGTCAGCTCCCGGCAGCCGATGAGTACGGGCCGGGCCAGTATGCGGCGGCTGTCGGCCTGGTTGAGCGGTCGGCCGCGGCCCAGGTATCCGCCATTCCGGACCAGCCCGCCGACGACGGCTTCTTCGGGCCCGGCAGCGTGGCCTGGCGGCTGTCGGGGGACCTGTCCGGGGTGATCGCGGGCCTGCGCGCGCTGCTCATGCAGGCGCTGCACCCGCTGGCCATGGCCGGCGTCGACCAGCACAGCGACTGGCGCCAGGATCCGGTCGGGCGGCTCGCCGCCACCACCGCCTACACCACGACCGTGACGTTCGGCGAGCGGGCCGCTGTCGAGCGGGCCGCGGCCCGGGTCCGCCGCATCCACGAGCGCGTGACCGGCACCGACCCGGTGACCGGCCGGGCCTACGCGGCGGGCGACCCCGCGCTGCTGCTGTGGGTGCACGCCGCCCTGGTCGACTCCGCCATCGCCGCCACCGACCTGTTCGGCAACGGGCTGGCCGCGCCGGACGCGGACCGCTACGTGGCCGAGATGGCGATTGCCGCCGAGCTCCTCGGGGTCCCGGCCGACCAGGTTCCGCGCAGCACGGCCGAGCTCGCGGCCTACCTCGGCCGGACGCAGCCGGAGCTGCGCTGCACCCCGGCCGCCGCGGAGTCCATGGCTTACCTGCTCGACCCGCCGGGCCTGGACCCCGACATCGGCGAGATCTGGCAGGACATCCGCGAGGGTGCCGTCGCCTCGCTCCCGGCCTGGGCCCGGGACTTGTACGGCTACCAGGCGCCGCCGCTGACGCCGGCCCGCCGGGAGGAGATCCGGCAGGCGCTCGGCGTGCTCGACGTCGTGTACCTGGGCGAGCCGGGCGTGCTGGAGGCCCGGCAGCGGGTCGCCCTCCGGATGCGCGCCGCCCACCGCTCATGACCCGCACCCTCACTCGACC
>Ga0193728_1000457_pt1 | contig 19641 bp, 19 predicted proteins | sample U1c1metaG_FD_143037 | JGI IMG/M metagenome (GOLD analysis project Ga0193728, IMG submission 143037) | Soil microbial communities from a riparian zone of the East river system, Colorado, United States - U1c1 | ecosystem: Environmental > Terrestrial > Soil > Riparian zone | place: USA: East River...
CCGGCGTCAACGGCGGACATGTTGGTTGGAACTGGGAGAATTAGTTTGGCGTTTCCAATAAAGTGCCTTTTGCTCGCCGTGGCTGCAGTTATCTTGCCTGCGTGTGCGACGCAGAACATCAATTCGAGCAGCGCAAGTACGCCAAGCGCGCAGGCGACTATTTCCGCTGACTCCAAAGTCTGGGCCTTCTCATTTCTTCCCGGGAGTTTTATTGCCGTCACGATCGACAGTGTGGACGGGCAAAAGGTGGGCTCTGGAACCTCGAAAGTGTCTGTTGATCCTGGCTCCCATAAGATCTCGGTTACCTGCCACGCGGTAGGAGCTGAAAACACCGAGGAGATCAGTGTGTATGCGTTCGCGGGGGCCCATTACCAGTTGTCAGCTTTAGTTGGGGGGAATGGGCCGGTACCGTGCACTTCCATCGTGCAACGGAAATCGAAGAGCTGAGCCTTGTCATCGCGGGGAGAAACTTCAGCGCATGTGGCGTACTCTAAAAATCGGTTCGAGTGATCGCGGGCGCAGAGTTGGATCGTAACAGGGAGGGTTGTAGATGCTACGGGCAACCGGATTGGTGATTCCCGAAGGGTCCGAGCGCACCAGCAAACAAGTGGCTTCTGTCGTCGTATGCGGTCGGTCGCAGAAGTTTTCCATTCGGCGCAGTCAAATCAATGCGGATAGTATTCTGATTGCCGCGAAGAAAATATAACGGCGACTGGCGGCGCAATGTCATCAAACGATGCGGAGCAGCAAATTTCGCTATCGCAATCCGCCGCGATTTAGAGTAGAAAAAAGCGGGTTATGAGCAGAAGCCTTGCTGTCAACCACTTCCACGACAGAGGAACACCGACATGAACACGCAACAAATCGCCGCCCGTTTGACCGAACTTTGCCGCCAAGGCCAGTTCGAGGCCGCTCAGAAGGAGCTGTTCGCCGAAGACGCGGTCAGCATCGAACCTCGTGAGACCCCAGACTTCCCCAAGGAGACAAGAGGACTGCGCGCAATCATCGAGAAGGGTCACAAGTTCGGGGCGATGGTGGAAAACATGCATGGAGTCAGCGCTTCCGCACCGCTGGTAACAGGCAACGCCATCGCGCTTGCATTGACCATGGACGTTACGATGAAGGGACGCGGGCGCGTGAAACTCGAGGAACTGTGCGCCTACGAGGTCAAGGACGGGAAGATCGTGTTGGAGCAATTTTTTATGTAGCGTGCGCCGCTAGAAGATAGTCTATGGGAATTGTAAGCACCCAATCATCGGGTCGAGCGATCGCGGGTGACGCCGGACGCCTTTCCGACGAGATAGGTAATCTCGTCGGACCGGCGGAACGCCGACACCACGGAAGTGTCGGCCACGTAGAATAGCCAGGGATGGCGTGATGCGGAAGCGAACGGACTTTTCACAAGGAGCGTGTCATGAAGCGATTCTTCGGTTTTGTCTTCGTAGCGGTATTGGCAAGTTGCGCGTCCACGCGGTCGAGCCCGGTTCGGGTAGACGGTTCCAGTCCGGCCGCCTGCCAGGCGTCATGGAAGAGGCTCGAATCATCTCTAAATGGCCAGCAGAGGCAGCAACTCGACATTGCGTTGTTACTGATCGGGTCAACCAAGCAGCATCGACTTGGAACCTTGACGACAAGCCCTGGCATCTCACCTGAGAATATCCGCGAGGAAATTGATGGGAAGGATTTTGAGGAAATCATCGCTGTAGGGAAAGCGACTGGAACGACGACTACCAATGTGCAGCATCCGACGAGGAAGTGACGAGGGGATCGTACAACGTTGAACCCGGGCCGCGGCGGGCTTGTGGCGGATCCACACCCTATGGTCTGACGCAGGTAACGGCGGCGATATTGGCAGCCAGCGATGACGCTTTCGCCGATGCCGGGCGAGGGCAGCAAGCCCGAACGGCCCGGCCAGACGAATTACAAGTTGCGAAGCTTTTCCTGTAGCCACACTTTGATCAGGGATTGATAAGGCACGTCTCTGGCATTGGCTGCTGTTTTGATGGAATCGAGAAGATGTTGCGGCAGCCGCAATGAGATGGTTTGCGTGGAGGGTTTTAGATTCGGGAATGCAGTGCGTTCCGCTTTCTTCCAATCGACGTAGGCCGTTGAGTCATTCTTTTCCCAAAAGGCGCGCTCCGCCGCTTCGTTGGCGAATTTAGTAATGGTTTTAAGACGCTTGTTCATAGATCGCTCGCTCTTTTCGGTGCAGGTCGCGCGCTGATATCACGCGAATCAGTTGTTCCTCATTTCTCAATGTAAATGTAAGGTGCAATCGGCGTCCTTCATGGGTCGTTCCTAGAGCATGCAAGCGCGGTTCCGCCTCGCTGTGTTTCGGATCAGCCAATACGAGCAGCGGAAAATTGAAAAACACTTGCTCCGCTTCGGCTTGCGTTACGCCGTGCCGCTCGTTCTTTCTGGCGTTGCCTTCGTCCCAGTCAAAGCCAATGACCTTTGAGAAGTCAGCCATATATGTATATTATAGTAATATACATAATTCGGCAAGAACACTGAAAATCGCCGGCAAATTCTTAGCGTCGGTGGGAGAAGAGAACCAGCCCGAAGCCGATGATGAGACCGGTGATGAGGGCGGGGAGCCATTTCAACAGCGCGTTGAGAAGAGAGAATCTCTCAGTGGGCGGTGTGGAATTGTTTTGCATGTGGCTGGCCTTGGTGGGTATGCGGTGCCATCTTGAACGTGGCGAGGGATTTTCGCAGTTGTTCGCGCTCGGCAAAGGTTGCAGTCCAATAGTGGTCGTGGCACTTGCTGTAGAGGCGGATGGCTTTGCCGATAAGCAGGGCGTTGGCGATCAAGGCGATGGGCATTTCCGCGAGAGACTCCAAGGCACAGTGGGGGCAGGTGACCGGGATTGTGAGGATGGGCTCGGGCATATCATTTCCCTTGGCATGGATTCACTACACAGACTATAGACGCGGCGTGTGTCGCTGTGTTGACAAGGAGTGAAAAGAAGCCTGAAGCTTTCGCCACTGCCGAGGCCGCGGGTCTAGGCGATCTCACAGCGAAGAAGCGCCCACCCGTGATGTTTGCGTACTCAATCGTAGCGTGCACTGAGTAGGAGCCTGCCGCGGACAGGAGAAATAAGACCGCGAGCCATAAAGACGGGCGTTTCATACTGGAACTTTGCGGCCATAGCGATAAACCGGCAAGGAGCGAAGGAAGAGGCGGCGGTTCGGACTCACAAGTGAGAGGTGGCTCATCTATCGGTTAAATAGAATCAGATGGGTGAGTTCCCGTGTGTATGATTGAGGGGGTCGCGCTTTGCGAATAATTCAGATTACTTAACGTAGAGCAAGCGCATGCCAGAAAAATAATTCGCTGCGCAATTTCGCCGGCGGCAAGGGATTGGTGCGTCGAGGGATATGACAACTCTGGGAAGATTCTACTTTTGCGCTCTGCTTGTACTGGCGCTATCTGATCAGAGCAGAGCCGACACGCGTTATGACGTCATCCGGACACCGGCGTGGGTCGTGCCCGCGGAAGTGCCGGCCGGCAAATCCCTTGATTCGGACTCGCACAAAGGCGGGGCTGACTATGTCCTGGTTGACCATCAGATTCGCTTGGACGCTGTCGAGTTTCATTATTCAAGGTTCGTGACTCGGCTGACCAACGTCAGCGGGATCGAGGATAACTCGCAAATCACGATCAACTTTGATCCAAAAGTTGAGCGTCTGCACTTGCACTCCATCTTGATAAGACGTGGCAGTCGGTCAATTGACCAACTGCAAAGCGGCCGGGTGCGCATCATTCAGCGCGAAAATAACCTCGAAGAGCAGTTGGTTGACGGTGCGCTCACGTTTCACCTGGTAATGGCGGACGTGCGGGTGGGGGACATTGTCGACTACAGCTACACACTGGAGCGGCGAAATTTGGAATGGGGAAGTCGGAATTTTGGCTGGCTCCAAACGCAATGGAGCGATCCCGTCGAACTGTTAAGAATCCGATTATTGTCCCCCGTCGGGGCACAGCTGAAAACCTTCAGCAATCCAGCCGAGAACCCTAAGGCCTGGGTCGCGTCGGGATTAAGTATTGTGGAATGGTCAAAGACTAATGTTGGGGCATTTCGTCACGAAAACGATGCACCCGCGTGGTTCCAGCAATATGGTGCGATCGAATATTCGCAGTTCTCAAACTGGGGCCAAATTGTCGAGGCCGCAATTCCATTGTATCGGGCTGCTGCGGCGCCATCGAGCGAGATTAAGGATTTAACTGCGCGCCTCGGGGCTGTCGGTCCAACCGATGCGCAGCGCACGATAGCCGTGATGAAGTTTGTCCAGGAGGAAATTCGGTACACCGGTATCGAAGAGGGAGAGGGTGCTTTTCGCCCCACATCACCCAATGAAGTTCTGGCTCGGCGCTACGGCGATTGCAAAGACAAGGCGCTGCTGGCGGTCACGCTCCTGAAAGCACTGGGAATCGAGGCGGCGCCGGCTCTCGTCAGCACGCGTTCGAAGGGCGAAGTGGCTAGTCACCTGCCGAGCCCGGGTTTGATGAATCACGTGGTCGTTCGCGCCGTCATTGCCGGCCAAGTCTATTGGTTCGACGCGACATCGACCGGGCAGGGTGGGCAATTGGCGAACTTTACCCAAGCGAGTTTTGGCAAGGCGTTGGTCATATCGCCGGGGAGCGTGGCCCTCGAGCCGATGACAGCGGTGGAATTCTCCAAGCCCCTCATTCGATCACAAGTCATATTCGACTTGAGAGCGGGCTTGTTTGCCGAGAGCGGCTTAAACGTGACGACGACATATTTCGACGCTGAGGCCGACAGGATGCGACGGCGATTGCGCTCGAAGGGAATCACGGAACTCGGGCAAAAATATCTGCATTACTACAAAGGCCAGTATGCCGATGCGCGAAGTACGGGACCGCTGCAAGTCACGGATAAGCTCGAAGAGAACGAACTGAGCGTCGCCGAATCCTATCGGATCAAGGATGGATTTGAAACCGATAAGCAGGGCAAGCAGAAATTCTATGTGAGTGCCGACACTATTACCGACGTCTTGGCAGCACCGGATCTGCCGGAGCGAACCACGCCGCTCGCGGTCGGGTTTCCTAACTATCTGTCGACAAAAATCCAACTGCTACTTCCGACCCCCTGGGATGTTGATGCGGAGGTCGTAAAAATCGATACGGCGTATTTTCGTTATGCCTCAACAGTCGGCTACCTCGACAAAACCATCACGCTGGACTACGAATTTAAGGCCCTTAAAGATCATGTGCCGGTAGAGCAACTACCGGCTTACATCAAAGAACTCGAACGAGCGCGAGATGACACGTATTTTCATATCTCGCGCAGTGCAGGCAAGACCGAACAACTTCAAAAGGACCCGTTTTGGGCGCTGAAGCTCGTCGCCTTGTTTGCCGGTCTGTTCCTGATTCTGCGATTCGGCCGGTATGTTCTGACCGTGCAGGCATATCTGGCCACCACGCTGCTACAGGTGCGGTCCAGCGACTGCGCCGGGACGGAGGTTCCAGAGAGCGAGCGTATGCTGCTCATGTCGCTCGATGCTGAGCTCGTACAACTCGGTTTCGAGCCAGTCGGGTTCGTCCGCTGTTCATCGTTCTACACGCGATACGACAAGCCGGATTATTTTCGGGTGCTGCATCGATTGGATTTGCCGGCAACCGCCTATGTCACGCGTCACCACTCGCCCGAATACGGTGTATACGTGAGAATGTGGTTTGAAACAGACTTTGTCGATGGTACACAGCTGCAAACCACGGATGGCGCATCTGACGCTAGCATCAGCCCACCGAAAGTTCTCGCAGAGGCCGTTCAGGGTGCTTCTTTGTCAGAACTGATCAAGCGACACGAGGAGAGACTGAAGGCGCTGGATGGAAAGAGCGTCGCTAAGATTGAAGTCTCACCGAGTGGTTTTGCAGGGCTGATGTCCGCCGCCTACGCTGCGATCCGTTCGGAGTGGCTACGCCTGGGTTGGATTCGCAGGACCGCGGATTTGGAGCTCGATCGATTCTCGCTTAAGGGTGCTTTGCGATTGGCGCGATCGTCGATTGTCATGCAGCGCGCGAAGGCATCAGGCCCAACTCTGCTGAAGTCGTCTCTGACAGCATCATCGACCGATCGTGGGACTCGTGCCGATGCGGATTTCGTGGCGGTGTGGCATGTGTCCAAGGCGCCGCGCAGCGCGCCGGGTGCCAATTTGCCGCTTATTATCTGCAGTGCGGTGTTCATGGTGATGCTGCTGGGAGCATTGGCGGCTGTATCCGGCGTCTACATATCGGCCGTGATGCTGATGGCGCTGCTCGTTCACGAGGCGGCTCATGTGTGGGTGCTTGGCAAACGACGCGCAACCCCTGGTCTGCTATTTTTTCTGCCATTCACGGGACTGATCAAGCCTAAGTCCAGTGATGATCTAAGTCTCACGGATCGAGTGAGCGTCATGCTGGCAGGGCCGATGGCGGGGTTGTTGACAGGTGTGATGTTACTGTCGGCCAATTTTCTATGGCCGAACCACTATTTTGCAGATGCCGCCGCGGCGTTTATCGGCTTCAATGGGTTGCTCCTCATACCCTATCCCGGCACGGACGGGTCTCGGATCCTCTCTGACATCACAGCGCCAGGTTCGCTTATGCGCCCAATGGCTCAGCTACTCAGCGTCGTCGCCACGCTGGCCGTTGGAATTCAGCTAACAAGTCAATTCCTTAACACGATAGGATTCCTGTTGGCTGTGTGGTTTGTGGCGCAACTGCCGACTTTCAATTTGATTCGCAAAATATTGCGCCAAATTCCGCCGGGTTCGGATTGGGATGGCGCGGCGCATGCGGCCTTCTTGGCGATGACCGGGCCGAAGTTCGAACGCTGGGGCGCCCCGATCAGGCAGATGCGCGCCATCAGTATTGCGAACGAATTGACGCGGCCAATGACTAGCCGATTGGAGCGGACGCTATCTATGGCTGCTTATGGTTGCGGCGCTGTGTTGGCGATTGGCGCGGCGGTCTGGACTTCATTTTAACGCCGGCGGTCATTCAACTAGGAGAGAAGAGATGCTCAAGGAATACAAGCGTGACACCAATATTGGCGTGGGGTTCGGCTGGATTGTTATCGCTCTGAGCGGCTACGTGTTTCGCTCCAGCGCATTCGGCGGGCCGGTGGTTGGATACGTCGTCTTATTGACCGGCATTGGATTGTTTCTGTGGGGCTGCGGCCAATATGCTCAGGGGAAAGGCTACTCGCCGTATTGGGGCGCATTGGGACTCTTGTACCTGCTCGGTTTGTTGGTGCTAGTGTTTATGCCAGACCGGCATAAAGACCCGAAATAGTTTGCAGTTGTAATAGTGTTCCGGGAAGCATCATAAAATGTCTCGGTAGCGCTCTTTACGCCGGGCCGATAAAAGGCGAACCTTGTCGCTTCATGGCAGCAGCAAAAGCAAAATCTAAAACAGCCGGCACGCGCAAGACCAGCAAACTTAAGCGAACCCGCGGACGGCTGGCGCCGGGTGCGAATGCACGCGGGTTGGATGCCGCGCAGGTGGCCATCCCCATTGATAGCGCTGAAATCGCCGAAGTCGTGGCGCTGGTGCGCAGCGCCGGGGGCGCAATCATCGGGGCTTATCGCGACCCTCTGGGCGGGCGGCCCCTGGTGCTGGCATCCTTGCCGCTCAGCGCAGTTCAACCGACGCCGTTCCAGCGCGATCTGTCGCCCACTCACGCCAAGCGCCTGGCGCTAAAAATCGACGAAGCGGCGGTTTTTCTCGATCCCCTGATCGTCGTGCGCGGCGAAGACGGGCGGCTGTGGACGCCGAACGGGCGCCATCGCTTGGCCGCGGGGAAAGTCCTGGGCTTGAAACAGATCACGGCGCTGATCTCGCCGGATGAGTCCCTGGCCTACCGCATTCTCGCCCTCAACACCGAAAAAGCGCACAACCTGCGCGATCGCAGTCTCGAAGTGATCCGCATGGCGCGCAGTCTCGCAAAACGGCAGGCCACCTCCAAAGAGGCGCAGTACCGCGCGGAGTTTGAGTCCGCCGAACTCTTGACCTTAGGTATCGTGTATGAAAAATCGTCGCGGTTTGCCGGCGGTGCGTACAGTTCCTTTTTAAAGAAGGTCGACCGGTTTAGCGAGCGAACATTGGCCGCGAGTTTGCGCGAACGCGAGGGCTATGCATCGCGGCTGCTCGAGATCGACTCTCGGGCGAAGAAAATCATCGAGACGCTGCAAAAGCGCGGCTTCAAGTCGCCCTACCTGCGCAGCTATGTGGTGGCGCGCATCAATCCGGTGCGCTTTCACAAATCGAAGAAGGGCGATACCAAACCACCGATGCCGCTGGCTCAGGCGCTGACGCGCATGGCGGCGGCAGCCAAGAATTTCAAAGTCGAATCGGTGTCGAGCGCGGAATTGGCGTGGGTCGCGGTCGGCGCCGGCGCGCAGGAATAATCAGAGCAAATGGATGATTGAGCGGCAGATCGAAATCGAAACCAAAGACGGACAGATGAACACGTTCATTTGTCATCCGGAACGCTTGGGGCCTCATCCTGCGGTGATATTTCTCATGGACGCTCCCGGAATTCGCGAGGAACTGCGGGATATGGCGCGCCGTTTGGGCACCGTGGGCTACTACGTGATGCTGCCGAATCTTTATTACCGCTCCGGCGTCGAGGAGCTCGGTCCCTTCGTCGGCGAGGCATACGCGGCCACGCGCGAGAAGCTGATGCAGCTCATGGGCACGATCAACATACCGATGGTGATGCAGGACATCGATGCGCTGGTTGCCTTTGCCGCGGAGGACCGCGCCGCGTCGAGCAGCTCGATGGGATGCGTCGGCTACTGCATGAGCGGCCAATACGCCGTCAATGCGGCCGTGCGCCACCCGGATCGGGTTCGCGCGGCGGCCTCGATCTACGGGGTGAGGCTGGTGACCGACAAGCCCGACAGCCCGCACTTCGCGCCGCAGCACACCAACGCCCGGCTGTATTTTGGCTGCGCCGAGACCGATCAGCATGCGCCTCGCGAGATGATCGAAACGCTGCGCGCTGACCTTAAGGCGAAGCGAGCGAATGCCGAGGTGGAGATCTATCCGGGCACGCAGCACGGATTCGCCTTTCCGCAGCGCCCTGTGTACAACAAGCCCGCGGCAGAACGCCACTGGGAGCGGCTCTTTGCATTGTTTGGCGACACACTGACGTGAGCGGGACATTGATGCTGGGCGGCGGATGAGCGCTGAGCGCGACGTGACACCCAGGCTTGCCGCAACCACCATCGTGGTACGCGCGCGGGCAACTCAACCCGAAATACTGTTGCTGAAGCGCGGCGAGCATGCGCGCTTCATGCCCAATGCCTATGTCTTTGCCGGGGGCGCGCTCGATCCGGACGATGAGAGCGCCGATGCCCGCGAACTGTGCCAGGGATTGAGTGATCGATGTGCCAGCGAACGATTGCAGTTGCCGTCGAACGGCCTGCGGTTTTTCATCGCCGCGGTGCGCGAGGTATTTGAGGAATGCGGTTTGCTCCTGGCATACGACTCGCACGGCGAGCTGGTCGATCTGACTCCGTGGGGTGAGCCGCGTTTGCGAGAAATCAGGCTGCAACTGTCCGCGGGCCAGTTGAGTTTAGCGGCGCTCTGCAAGGCACAGGGCTGGCGCCTGGCCGTCGATAGACTTGCCTTCTTCAGCCACTGGATCACGCCGCCCGGCAGGCTGCGCTTCGACACCCGATTTTTCCTCTCTCTTGCACCGCCGAAGCAGCAGGCGTTTCTGGCCGGAAACGAAATGGCCGAGCTCTTGTGGCGTACGGCGGCCGAGGCGCTCGCCGAGCACGCGGGCGGGCGATTGCTGCTGATGTTTCCCACGCGTACGATCCTGAAGCAGATCGCAGAATTTCGCGATATCGACGCATTGTTTGAATTCGCGGGCCGGCCGCGGGAGATCAAGGCGATCACGCCGGTGCTGCCGCCCGGGGTTTAAAGAGATGGGCAACTAAGCGTTTTGCGCGCCCGCTTGAGCTGCGTAAATCTTGCGCACGGCACTCATGGTATCGGCCTCGTCTGCGCGCTTGTCATCCCGGTAGCGCTTCACCCGGGCGAGCCGCAAGGCCAATCCGCCCGGATAGCGGACACTGGCCTGTAGATCGCTGAAAGCGATTTCCACGACCAGCTCCGGCCGGATATACACCGTGCCCTGATCCCGCCTCACCTCACGCGCCAGGAACTCCTGGGTTTGCCAGGCGAGCGTGGCGTCGGTGAGTCCCTTGAAGGTCTTGCCGAGCATGATGTATTCCCCCGTTGCAGGATCGAGTGCGCCGAGATGCAAATTCGAGAGCTTGCCGGTACGCCGGCCGTAGCCCCACTCGGCGGCCAGCACCACCAGATCCAGGGTGTGAACCCGCTTGATCTTGAGCCAGCTTGCGCCGCGATTGCCGGCCTCATACGGGGCATCCAGTGCCTTGGCCATGACGCCTTCATGACCGGCCGCGATGGCCGCATCGTAGAAGGCCCGGGCGTCAGGCTCGGATGAGGTGATCAGCCGAGGCACCAGCAGCGGTGCCGGAACCGCCTTGGCCAGGACCTCGAAGCGCTCCTGGGTAGGGCGGCTCGCGATGCTCTCATCGCCCACCTTCAGACAGTCGAAGAAGAACGCTTGGATGGGCAGTGCCGTGCGCGATGCTTCGATATTGAGCTTGCGGCCGAATCGCTTCATCGTCACCTGAAAGGGATGCGGCCTTCCCAATGAATCGAAAGCTATCGCCTCGCCGTCGAGCACCAGCGTGCGTTCCGGGAAGGTACGCGCGAGCTCGACGATTTCCGGTATGGCAGCGGAGATCTCGTTCAAGCTGCGCGTGTAGATCCGCACCTCATCGCCCAACTTGTGGACCTGAATTCTCGCGCCGTCCATTTTCCACTCGAACGCTACTTCGCCGTGAATTTCCTTCAGCGCTTCACCGACGTCGGCCGCCGTCTGCGCCAGCATGGGCGACACCGGCGAGAATAGTTCGAGTTGGAAGGCGGCAAGGGCAGCGCTTCCAGCGGTTCCCCCGCGCAGGGCGGCCTGCGCAACCTTCCCTAAGTTCTTGGCATACATGGCCGCGCGGCGCACTTCCGGCACCGGCAGTTCTGCCGCCGCGGCGATGCCCTCGATCATGACTCCCGCCAGCGCGCCCTGGCGCAGCTCGCCGATCAGAAGCCGCAGTAAGAACTGCTGCTCTGCAGAGGTGGCGCGGGAGAACAATTCTTTGAGCACCTCCGCGCGGCGCGCCGCGGATCCGCCGCCACGAATGGCAGCGAGTTCGTTGAGCCGCTGATCGACTTCCGTTATAGCCAACGTTTCCGATTCCGCCGCCGGTGCGGAGGCGGCGACGCGCACCGCCGCGTACCCCACGCCGATTTTTCCCTGCGGGATCTCGCCGGACAAATAATGCACGCCGGTGTCGATCTCCTCGGGTTGCAGGGCGCGCAGCAACGAGGACAGTTCTCGCACCTTGACCTTGCGCGCGGCGCTGGCTCCCACCCGCTGCGATGCGCGAACCAATTCGGCGAGCAGGGTCACGCGCGAGTGACCGCGTCGGTCCACTCCGACAGTGCGCTCAGCAGCCGTTCGTTGGTTTGAGCGGCGGTAAACGTGCTGCGCGCAGGTACGTGAAAGGAGTGATCCGCGTCCGGCAGCAAGCACAACGTGGCGAGGGTTCCCAACCGCGCGATGAGCGGATTCAGCAGTGAGCCTTGAGCGAATTCATCGCGTGCGCCTTGCAGGAACAGCATCGGGATCTTGACCTTGGAAAGATGCTCAGCCCTCTGATCGGAGGGTTCCTTGGGCGGATGCAGCGGAAATCCCAAGAAGGCCAGACCGTGAACTTCGGGGAGCGGATTCGCCGCCTGCGCCTGCGAGGTCATGCGCCCGCCGAAGGATTTGCCGCCTGCAATCAGCGGCAGTGCGGGAAGCAGCGTGTGGGCCGCAGCCACGGCGGCGCGAACCGTGGCGTGACAAACCGCGGGCGGATCGGGTCTCCTGCTGCGCTTTTCCATGTACGGAAATTGATAACGCAGCGTCGCGATTTGACGTGCCGCAAGATCGGTCGCCAGCGTCGCCATGAAGGGATGCAGCATGCCCGCGCCGGCGCCGTGCGCCACGACGAAACAGGCCTTAGGCGTAGGCGGAGCCAGCAAGATTCCGGAGACGCGCGTGGTGTCGCCGACGTCGATGTGCAAGGACTGAAGGTCGGCGGTGTTCACTTATTACTCAAAGATCGCGGCCTCGGATCCGTGCACCGAAGGCTCGAACGGAGTCCAACTGATTGATTTTACTGGTGGTTACAGTGCGATACAACCCCCGACTTCGGCGTTAGAGAACGGCAAGTCAGTAGGTAATGCAAGTAAATTCAATGACTTACCGCGCGGAGCCGCTCCATGGGCACCGCTCAGCACAACGAAGCAGCACCGGGTCCCGTAAAACATTATGTTCGCGCTGATCACAACGTTGCGGGGAATCGAGCACCGATGCAGACTTGAGAAATGCAGCTGAGCGCAGATCAAATCGTCGAAGAGACCAGCGATTGGCCCGAGGATGCAGTCGCAGATCTGGTCGATAGGATATTGCGCGCCAAATACGGTGATGTGGACCCGTCAATCGATAAAGCTTGGCAGGATGAAACACGGCGCCGAATTGCGAATATGGACAGCGGCAGAGTAAAGGGAATTCCGCTCGAAGAGACGCTGGCAAAAGCGCGAAAAATCACTGGCCAGTGAAGATCGTCCTACATCCCCAGGCGGACGCCGAATTTCTCCTTGCGCAACATCGTTACACCGACGCCAGTCGTAAGGCCGGACGCAATATGGATCATCGCCGTCATGCACGTCAGACGCGAGCCGGGTTACTGGAAGGAACGAGCGGCGAGGTAGCGCCTTGGGGGTTGGGATTTCCGTGTACTAGCCGCGGGTGGCCCGCTTAATGACGTCGGTCAGCGCCCGCGCGCCGGCGGCGTAATCCTTCCACGGTTTGGATTTACCGAGCCGTTGCGGCGCGGTCCTTACCGTGAAGGCCTTGGGATCGAGACCTTTTTTCAGATCCTTCCACTCCAGCGGCATCGACACGGTGGCGCCTTCCCGCGCCCGCGGCGAGAGCACGGCCACCGCCGTCGCGGTGCGATCGTTGCGCAGATAATCCAAGAAGATCCGGCCCGAACGCTTGGCTTTAGACATGTTGTCGAGATATCGCGTCGGACTGTCCTGCGCCATTTGCGCGCAAACAAGATGCGCAAAATTCTTGGCGATGGGCCACGCGACGGCTTTTTTGCCTTCGAGCAAAGGCGTGACGACGTGCAGGCCCTTGCCGCCGGTAGTCTTGCAGAAACATATCAGGCCGAGTTTTTCCAGCCGTTCACGGATATCGACGGCGGCCGCGATCACGGCATCGAATTTTACGTCGGGCGCCGGATCCAAATCGAAAACCAGACGGCCGGCCACTTCAGGATCGTTCTGCGCGCAGTTCCAGGGATGCAGTTCCAGCGCGCCAATTTGAGCCACGGCGGCCAGCGCTTCTACGCGGTCAATCTGCACGTACTCGGCTTTGTCGCCGCGTACCTTGACGAAATCAAACAGCTCCGACATGCCGGGCATGGCGTGGCGCTGGAAGAATTGCTGACCGCCGATGCCGTTGGGCGCGCGCAACAATGAACAGGGTCGGCCGATGAGATGAGGCAGCATCCACTCGCCGACCTCCTCATAGTAGTGCGCGAGGTCGAGTTTGCTCACGGGTTTACCGTCACCGGCATCAGGCCAGAGCGCCTTGTCGTGATGCGAGATGGTCACACCGAATACCGCCGCGGGACCTGTAGCCGCGGGCACCGATTTGGCTTTGACCTTCGAGCCTGCCGGCGAAGATGAAGCCGCCCGAGACGACGCGCGCGCGCGCTTCACCGGGGTCGCGCCGGCCGCAGGCGCAGGCGCCGCTGCCGCTGATTCCGCCACCACATCTTCCGCATCTTTGTCCTCGCGCAGGCCCTTGAAGGCAGCCTGCCTAATCATGCCCGATCCGGTCCAGCCCTCGAACTCGATTTCCGCGAGCAACGCAGGTTTGAGCCAGCGGACGTTCTTCTCCTTGGGGGGCGCATTCGCTCCGCTGAAAGGGCTTGTCTCGCGCGTCAGTTTCTGCAGTTTGGGCAGCAGCGTTTTCACCGCCTCGCGGCCGAAGCCGGTGCCGATGCGGCCGACATACTCCAGGCGACCGTCACGGTTGACGCCGGCGAGCAGCGATCGCACCGTACCTTCCTCCGTCGTCCAGCCGCCGAGCACGACTTCTTGTCCCGCGCGGCATTTGGCTTTGACCCAACTGTAGCCGCGGCCGGAGAAGTAGGGCGCGCTGAGTTGTTTCGAGATGATGCCTTCGAGTCCCATCTTGCAGGCGGAGGCCAGCACGGCTTCGGCGTTCGACTGCAGGTGCGCAACGTAGCGAATGCGGCTGTTCGGGCCTTGCCCGCTCAACAGCTTTTCGAGCCGGGCCTTGCGCTCGGTCAAGGGCAGCGTGCGCAAATCCTCTTTGGCCTCGAACAACAGGTCAAAGGCGTAACAGACCAACTCGTCGGTCTTCTCCTCGGAGAGCGCGGCCTGCAGCGCGGCGAACTTCGGCAGTTGACGCTCATCCAGCGCGACGATTTCGCTGTCGATGATGCAGTCCGGCAACTCGCCGGCGTCCTTGGCGATTGCGCTAAATCGATCGGTCCAGTCAAGACCCTTGCGCGTGCGGATGACCGCGCGGCCCCGTTCAATCCTGATCTGCGCTCGATAGCCGTCGAATTTGACCTCGTGTGCCCAGCCGGCTTGGTCCGGCGGCCGGTCAACCAGTTTACTCAATTGCGGCTCAATGAACTTCGGCATAGCGCGCACCATCACGGGCTTCGAGCCAACCGGTTTCACGCGAACAGGCTTCGCCGCCTTCGCGGCTCGTGCGGATTTCGCTGTCGCGGAAGTCGCGGAAGTCGCGGAAGTCGCCGAAGTCGCGGGAGTCGCGGAAGTCGCGGGAGTCGCCGACGTCGCGGGCGTCGCGGGCGTTGCCGGCGCTCGCGCCGCGGTTTCGTCCTCGGGGCTCTTGCCGATCCAGACCGCATTGGCCTTGCCGGGCTTGGTGGTGGCGAGCATGAAAGGCCTCGGGGGCTTCCCCGCGCCGGCTGCAATTTGTTCCATGGATCGGCCCGAGGCGACCGAGCGGTCCTCATTCAGCAGCGCTTCGGCGCCGCCGGCCTTTGAACTGGTATCGCGGTGCTTGATCAGCAGCCAGTTGGTTCGTTTGCCGCCGAACTTGTCGCCGCGCATGCGCACCAGAACCCAGCTGCCCTGAAGCTTTTGACCCTCCAGCGTGAATTTCAGATCGCCGCCACGCAAGGCGTCGTCCGTCGACTTGGCGCCCTCGGGCGTCCAGTAGCCGCGGTCCCATACCATCACCGTGCCGCCGCCATATTCGCCCTTCGGGATGGTGCCTTCGAAATCGCCGTAGTCGAGCGGGTGATCCTCCACTTCCACCGCGAGACGCTTATCGGCCGGATCGTTCGACGGGCCGCGCGCGACCGCCCAGGATTTGAACACTCCGTCCCATTCCAAGCGCAGGTCGTAGTGCAGTTGCCGCGCGGCGTGCTTTTGCACCACGAAGCGCAATCGCGCGGACGGCGCCACCCGCCGCTCGCCGGAAGGCTCGGCGGTTTTCGAAAAATCGCGTTTGGTTTGATAGAGGTTGAGCGCGCTCTTCGCCATCACGCGCCCTGATCCATCATGCGCCGGTATGCCAGCAGGTGGCGCAACGAGGACTTCGGGTCTCGTGCCCGCTCGTAAAGGCGAGCCAGATTGAAGTGGGCATCGGCGAACTGAGGATCGAGAGCCAGCGCTTCACGGTACGCGACGATGGCCTCAGGCTCGCGGCCCAGATCCTCGAGCAGCACGGCGAGATTGAATACCAGAAACGGCTCCGCCTGGCCGCCGAATCGATAGACCTGTTCCGCTTCGGCCAGGCGGCCGTCCAAATGCAGCAGCCTCCCTAAATTGATTCGCGCTTCCAGATGATTCGGATCCGCCTTGAGGGTCGCTTCGTAGGCGCTGCGCGCCGCCGTCGGATCGGTCTCCTCGAGCGCCAATCCCTTTGTGTAGTGCTCTTCGGCGGAGGTGTCGGGCGCTGCAGCGGCGTCTTGCCGCGTGATCACATGCAGACGGCCTTTCTCTTGGATGATTTCCAATGCCAACGCATACTGGCCCGACTCAGGTTCGCGCAAGGTCGTTCCCTCGCGGATCGCGATACGATTGCCGAGCGCGGTCAGCGAGAGCTGATTGAGGGCTGAATCCGCGGGCAACGCCCAACGCAGTTCTTGCAGTGTCTTGTTGATTTTCTGCGAAGAGATTTTCGCGGCGCGCAGCGCACTGGCGGTGCGCAGCACCACCAGGTCATGAAAGGAATAGTGAAGCTTGCCGCCGCGCCTGACCGGATTAATGTTGCCTGCGCGGCTTAAGGCGCGGACTGCCGACGCCGGCAGTCCGAACAGTCGCTCGAGATCTTTGGTGTCGTAGGCATGCATCTCATCGTCGGGCGGTTTTGCGGGCTGACCCCTGCGCAGCCGCACGCTTCGGCGCCTTGCGCTCCTTCAAATCCGCCGCCGCTTTCGATCCGCGCGCATCGATGCTGGCGCGCAGCGCCGCCATCAAGTCGATGACATTGCCGCTTGCCGCGGCGACCGGACCTTCGGCAATCGATACTTCCTTGCCTTCGACTTTCTTCTGAATGGCCGCCTGCACGCGCGCACGGTGCTCATCGGCGTATTCGTTGGGGTCAAAACGCTTTGCAGCCAGATGATCGATCAGCTGGTGTGCCAGCTTCAATTCCGGCTCCGACACGACCGCCGGCTCGATCCCCAAATCTTTGAGATCGCGAACCTCGGCTTTGAAATGCAACTGGTGCATCGCGAGCCCATCCTCGATGGGCCTGATCACCACGATGTGCTCCTTGCCGCGCGAGATCCATCGTCCCACCGCGCATTGGCGCGCCTTGCGCAGCGCGGTTGCAAGCAGCGTATAGGGCTTTGCACCCCCCTTATCGGGAGCCAAATAATAGGTGCCGTCAAAATACAGCGGGTCCACGGATTCCAGCGGTACGAACTGGCCGATGTCGATGGCGTGGCTGGTCGTATCCTCGAGTGCTTTCAATTCTTCCGGGCTGAACATCACGTATTGGTCCTTGGCAAACTCATAGCCCTTGACCATTTCGGCGCGCTCAACGAGTTTTCCATCATTGACGGCGACGTATTGCTGCTTCACGCGCGAGCCGTCTTTTTGCCGCAGCAGATTGAAGGAGATTCTTTCGGAGGAGACGGTCGCCGAATAGAGCTTCACGGGAATGGCGACAAGGCCGAATGAGATTGTCAGTGAAGCGATCGATCGAGCCTGTGTAGCCATGGTGTCTCCATCCCTCAAAGCCAAAATGAATGCCGTTCTTTCTGAATTTTATTGAATAAACGCGCGCAAGACCTTCGATTACCTACGGTTTATACGTAGACTAGAAACAAAATACGAGGCTTTCAAGCGAATTTCGCCCAAAAACGTGTCAGCGGGGCGGAGGGCCCTGCGGACGGGCAGCCGGTTGAGCGCGGCGCGGCCGGTGCCGCGAAAACCTCGTGCCGGGCAAAATAATTACTTTAAATACAATAGGATACGCGCGCGGTGAGGCGCGCGTCCAAGTCTTAAGGTTTATGCCTGTTTGGCGGTGGCGCGAACCGGAAGCTTCCATTCTGGGCGAATGAAATGGCAGGTGTAGCCGTTAGGAATTCGCTCCAAATAGTCCTGATGTTCAGGTTCCGCTTCCCAGAAATCACCCGCCGGTGCGACTTCCGTCACGACCTTTCCGGGCCACAGACCTGACGCCTCGACGTCCGCGATGGTGTCCTCGGCGATCCGCCTTTGTTCGTCGCTGGTATAAAAAATGGCGGAGCGATAGCTCAAGCCCCGGTCATTTCCCTGGCGATTCAGGGTGGTCGGATCATGAATCTGGAAGAAAAATTCGAGCAGCTTGCGGTAGCTGATCACCTTGGGATTGAAGGTGATTTCGATCGCTTCGGCGTGGGTGCCGTGGTTGCGGTACGTGGCATTTCGCACATCGCCGCCCGAATAGCCGACCCGTGTGGAAACGACGCCGGGGTAACGGCGCAGCAAATCCTGCACCCCCCAGAAGCAGCCACCGGCAAGAATCGCGCGCATCGTAGGTTCGGGCATGTTTGTAACTCCGTTAGCGGTGCATCAGCGCGCGACGTCGCGCGATTTCTGTTCGTCCAGCGTATAGAGCGCTTCCGGGGAGGCCTCGAGGCGCTCGACGGAAATCGGCGCGCCGCTGCCCTCGGACAAGCCATACGTACCATCGGCAATCTTTTGCAAGGCGCGTTCGATGTTGCTCAATCGATTGTCGTCCGCTGCGGCCAGATTGCCCTCGAGCTCGAGCGTGGTCAACTTTTGGGCATCGTCCTCGAATTCGCGCGCGCCGTCATTCGATTCTGCATTGACGGCGTCCTGCTCGCTCGATTGCCCGCGCCTGACCTGTAGAATCTGCTTGCGCAGTTCGGTGAGTCGGCGCTTTTGCCGATCGAGAAAGGCCGGATCCAATCTTGATTTCTTGAGGGTCACTTCGCCACCATAGTATACGGCTCCGATCTTGCAATATTACACCCATGCCATTGGAGAGGGATCACGTCCGATTCGTTCGACAGGCGCCGAATCGGCGTAGTTCCCAGCGGCACCTTCGAAGGCGAACGCCTATCGGGTGTAGTCCTCGAGGGCGCCAGCGGTCAGCGTCAGGCAGGCGGGCCCGTCTACAGCGTTTTTGAAATGCTGTGAAGCACTTGATTGGAACAGGACGGGGGCGCGTCGATGGGATTGCAGCGTGTGACGGCGCCGCCGGGTAGGCTGACGGAATATCCGGTCCATTGCGAGGCTTCCGAGGCGGGGTAATCGGTGCTCAAGAGCTGCGCGCCGCTGGCCAACGCGATCTCGCGGCGGGTGGTGTCGTTGGTTCGTGCCTGTTTCGTGTCCGCGTCCGTTCGGGTGCGCACCAGATAGCCTAGGCGCACCAGCGCCGCGATGGTTTCCTGCGCGCCGTCATTCTGTTCGGTGAAGGCACAGTCGGGCTGGCCCGGTTCGGCATTGGTGAAGATCACGCGATTTCGAAGGCTGGGGTGTCCCTCGAGGTACACCGGCCCGACCGGCCGCTGGTCCATGAGAAACATAACCTTGCCGCGTGCGGCATCGAGCGTCGGCCATTCGTGATGCAGAACCGCCTCCTCGAGCGTCGCGTGCTTGCCGCGCACTTGATCTGGCGTGATCATTTCATTCGGCGCGAACACTGAGCGGATTTCCGCATCGAGAGCATCGAAGCTCGCCGCCGTAAATTTTTCCGGAATGGTGGCGTGATACTGCGGCGGCAGGTCGGATTGCTTGGTCTCGAGCAGAATGAAGATGGGCACGTGCTTTGGATTTGAGTGCGACCAGGCGCGGACGATTTTAAGGCAGGCGATTAGCTGCTGACAGGTGCTGCGGTAGTCGAAGTCCTGAAGGTGCATGACCTTGAAGCCCGGTTTGCTCATGAGACCTGCAGGATCAAAGTCCGGATCTTTCGGCAAATTCGCTGCCGCGACCGCATCGGGTCTTTTGGG
>Ga0193728_1000458_pt1 | contig 19640 bp, 41 predicted proteins | sample U1c1metaG_FD_143037 | JGI IMG/M metagenome (GOLD analysis project Ga0193728, IMG submission 143037) | Soil microbial communities from a riparian zone of the East river system, Colorado, United States - U1c1 | ecosystem: Environmental > Terrestrial > Soil > Riparian zone | place: USA: East River...
CAGCCTGCCCATGGATCTGTCGGTTTTGGCAGACCATTTCGTATAGGAAGGTTTTGACGCCAAGCTTCCGCGTGCCGACCTCGGAGTTCCAAGCCATGAAGCCACGGAAGAACAGCCGGTCGGAGCCATCAAGCAGCTTCCCGGCCACAATCGGGCGGGTCTGGTCGCACAGGAAGACGAACGTATCGCGGTCGCCTGAATAGAGCGTTGTCGCTTCCTTCGATACGTTCATCGCGACGATTGGGTTGTAAGTCATGCCGGGTCGGTTGAATGCAATCGGTACCTGCCAGTCGTTGGTCTGCTCGCTCACCGAGCGAATTGCGCCGGTCAACTCCGAGTCCCAGATCCGGCCATAACCGACGCTGGTCATGGCACGCAGCCGCGGCCCTGCCGGTCCGTTGCTGATCAGCGCGATCGCTTCTTCGTCGACCACCGCGGCGCGGTCGAAGCCATGCTGCATGCACTGCGAGGCTAGCTCGTTCGGCAGCCGCCGCAGGTAGTCTGCTGGGGCCTTGATCCGGCTGCACAGATGGGAGAAGCCCAGATTGGTCGGCTCAACCAGGTCGTTGTAGCCGGGGATTTGGAACAACAGTTTTCCGCCCTCGGTCTGCGGCACGATGTAGGCGGTTTTGACTTGGATCTCGGTCGAGTTGGCCTTGCGCCCGACCAGCATGTCGTCCAGCTCGGCCAGGGAGGTATAGCGCTCGTCGTTCGGGCGGCTTGCCCACTCGCGGGACGCCTGCATATCGTGGCCGGTGCCCTTTACACCGGAATAGTCTGCCTGTGGTGCAGCCGGCGCGACCGCCGGGTTCAGACCAAGCAGTTTGTTCAGATCAACGTCGCTCATTTCGAGGTTTCCTGCTTTGTGTTGGGAGAGAGCCAAATCGGCGTAACCCCTGTTTTATGGCATAATTTACATCATACCGCAAGTTAAAACGCAGACTATACCATCGGACTTGCAGTAGTGTGGAAAGTCCTGTTGCTTCATCATGGGTTTTGTGTCATGTCAAATGCAGCGGTATCAACCGCTCAAGCGAAAGGACAGATGATGACCCGCAAGCCCCTGCGGCAGCCCGGCAGTAAAGCCAAGGGCGCCGCGCCCGTGAAGGCCCCCACAATGCCAGCCAGGAAGGCCGCCAGCACGAGGGCGCCACGCGCGCCCCCAACACCTGACCCTGACCCTCCGGAGGCGCCAGCGGTGCCACCCTTGGCCACCCCGGAAGAGGTGTACCACGTTCCTGAGCAGCACCTGACGTTCGAGTCCCACTACGGTGACGACGATGAACCGCGACGTGACGAGGAGTCGGTCCAGGAGAGTCCGACCATCGAGCCCAGCGAGACCAACGGCAAGCACGTCGAGCCGCCGCTGCTCTTCACCCGGTGGGATGGCGCCGACTCCACGGTGGTCTTTCTAGCGGATCCTGCCGACGCCTATGCTGACCTGGCGCCCGCGATGGTCGCCAATCCCCGTGTCTGGTTTCGCATCAGGGGCTCGGTGCCGGCGTCGGAGGCGGTCGTCCTGGGCCAGAAGTTCGCCGACCGGCTACAACTCCAGGTCGACATCGTCGGCGATAGCGGGCAGTTCCAGACCTTGCTCCCGCAACCTCCGGGCAGGCTGCCACGGATCAAGGCCGCCGATCGCGATTGGACGGTCCGCCCGGAGGTCACCGCTGGCGCTAACCTCGGCATCAACAAGCTGCTCAAAAGGATTGAGGCCGCGCGTGGCGACCTCGCCAACCTAGAGTCGTTCATCGGCACGTTCAGGGGTAGCATTGGCACCCCAGACGCTCTGAAGAAAGCATCCACCTACTACCGGGTCGCTGGGCGTTATCTGCATGGACTGATTGCAGAAGCGCGTGGCGCGGCCGTCGAGCATCCGCGTGACGGAGAAAACTTGCACGCGGCGTAAACGCCGTTCAGTGTCGGGCCTCACCGGAGTCCCGACCAAACGGAGGCCGCGATGAACAGCACCCTATCGGCTTTCGCTCGCCGGAACCTAAGGGACAACCTGGCGCTCTGCACGGCGAGGGAGCAGCTTCTTTTCAAGCGTATGTACTCCCACCTCGACCTGGATAAGCCCATCAACGACGTCGTTGATGCGATGCCGGACGAGAAGCTCGACTGGGCCATGCAGCAGGTGCAGCGGACAGTCGATAAGAGGTTTGCATTGACCGGCGAAGAACGCGGTCTCCAGACGGAGGAACGAATTGGCAAAAGAATCTGGAAATATGAGATCCGCCTCGCCGAACGGCAGTCGGTGGAGATGCCCTCGGGAGCGAAAGTCCTTTTCGTTGGCGTCCAAGTTCCCAATATCTGCTTGTGGGCCGAGGTGGACCCCGAAGCGGAAAAGCAGATCAGACTGGTTTCGGTCTTTGGGACCGGCCATCCGATGCCAGACGACCCGGGTTCTTACATTGGAACATTCATGCTACATGGTGGGGCGCTTGTGTTCCATGTCTACGACGCAGGTTCCTAAATGGTCGATATTTAGCCCCGGAGGGTGACTGCCTATGTCCTCAAAAACTCTGGCTATGATGGAGCGCAAGTCCGGCACCGCCCATCCCTCGACTGCCGAGGTATCTGTGGGGCGCGTCGCGCGTCCGATCTGGAGGCAGGAACCGGCGGCTATGGTCTGGGTGCAGACTGTGCCGTCCGGGCGCGGCGGAATTGCATAGCACCAAACGGGCGGACGATGCACATCCAGCAGCACACGCGGGTCTGGCGATACTTCGGCCGCATGAAAATGCTGAACAAGCGATTCCCAAAAGGTCCGCCCCAGAGACTGTCCCTTGTGCTGCACCACAAGCTGCGCAAGGGTCTGGAAAGACCAGATGGATGCCGCTCCGCGCCGACGGCGCCTCCGGGAGCATTCAGGACTCCGTGGGGATGGCGTCGCATAGTTGCCGCTAGGACAACGCGTTAAACCGAACGGAGATTGGTATGCCTATACGGGAAGACATTGAGCACGCAATCAACCGCAACAGTGCGGAGAACGGTAGCAACACGCCGGACTTCCTGCTCGCTGAATATATAACCGATTGCCTCGCCGCTTTCGACAAAGCGGTTCGTCTGCGCGAGAAATGGTATGGTCGGGATCCGGCCATCGGGCCAGCTGGGATTCCGACCGACGGTCGGCCGATCGGGATCGATTAGACGGAGTCAACGCTTTGGGTCGCACGGACAAGGAACCGCAGTTCATCTTTCCACCGCCGGTCTATCCGCTGTCACAGTTCCTCGAACCTGGACACGGGACCGCGGGGAGCTGGAAACGCCAGCCGTGGCACAAGTCGCGCGCACAGAAGAAGCGCAAGCGCCGTGCCCATTGGCAGGCTACTGAGGCATCGCCAGTACTCGAGGAAGATATCGCCGCGCTCGACAGGCCGGCCCCTCCCCCGCCTCCGGCCCAGGTCCTCAAGAACCGCTACGGCGAGCCGGTCTATAAGTGGTTCCCGCTGACCGACGAAGAGCGCCAACTTGCGCGGTCCCGAAAGCAGGTGACCCTCCCGCTCACTGGCGGCATGAGACGTCGGCCTGGTCCCGCCGGCCTGGTTGAGGTCGTCAAGCAGTTCTGTGACTTGAACGGGCGAGACTTCAAGCGGCGCCTCGAATGGCTTGGCATGACCACCAACCGCTTCGCCAACCGAACCGGGCTACCCTCCGGGACGGTCTCCGCATACTTCCGCCAGCCCGCCGGGAAGATCCCCTTGCAGGTCCTACGACTGCTCGAGTTCGAGGAGTTCCTGGCAGTGATTGCTGGTCTGCTCGACGCGTTCGACCCTTCGAAAGCGGGGGCGGAGGCGCGATTCATGAAGCTGATTGACGCGCTGCTGGAGGCGCAGATCAGCCGGCTGCCGTGACGACTTGCTGACTACAGCGCGCGGCCCTGGATCGCTCCCGGTCCCGCCTTAGCGCCCCGGTCACCTCCGCCTCGCTAGCCCCGGTGGCAGCCATGACGACCGCCATCAGGTCGCGTGTTGGCATGTCTGGCGACGCACAGTCATGCGAGTCCCAAGCGTTGGCGATCAGCTTGTCGCGCGGCAGCGGATTCAAAATAGGTGGTCCGCTATGAAGATGGCGACACGGATCACCACGACCCACAGGAACAAGCCGATAGCGGCGAAGCCCATCAGCCGGGACCGAGTGAGTGTATTGTCGCTACCATCATCCCGGCTATAGTTGGGGACGAGATAGTGGGGAATGTGCCGCGATGGATCTGGCGGGTTTGGTATGGTGAACGGATCGTCCTGGACCTCCACCATCAGGTAAGGCCGATAGCCGAACATCACATAGTTCTCTGCTGGCATGATGGACCTCCGCTGGGTTTCAATCTGTAGTATAGTCCACGGTATCGGACCTCCAGTCTTTCGGCCGCCCGGCCCTGAGCTTTTTATTCGACTTCCTTTGTTTCGCAAATGCCGTGATTAGCTTACCTCGGCTCTTGTTATACACGACAACAAAATGCTTTCCGCGCCAGTTCACGACACATTCCTGGACGAGATCCATAACCTGCTTCACAACTTGAACGTTCGGGCCGCCCGCTTGGGCGACGCGGAGGAGTTCACCGAGGTCCGCTAGCGTCACGTCGATCTCCAACCGGCGCTCAATACGGCCTTGAATATGGGATGCCTCCGGCGGTCGAGTCTCCCCATTCAAATGGGCTTCGATGCGGCTGGCCAGCGCCGGTTTATCAACCGGATCGGCCGTGGTCGGCCTGATCTGCCGCTTGTGCTCCAGACCGACGGCTCGTTGGTAAATCTCGTCGTAGATGGCACGATCAAGCCTACCCCTGGCGACCTCCATAAACTTGGCTGGGATGCTCATCAGTCTGCCGCCTCCGCAGTCGGCGCGGCAAGCGCCAACATCGCCTCACCGGGCTTGTTGATCACCAGCAGCACCGTCTCCACGCCGGTACCGGCCGGGCTGAATGACGCAGCCGGTAGCCGCGTGATGGTCCCGCCCCACTGGCGGATCATATTGCGCAATTCCTTGCTCGGCCCGTCCTCGCGGTAGTCGAGCCCGGCGCCGAGAACCGCGACCAGGCGCCCGCCGGGCTTCAGGAACCGCAAGGCGTGGAACACATGCTGGACACCGGCGCCCTTGCCGAACGGCGGGTTCATCACCACGCGGTCGTATTCCGGATCCGGGTTCATGGTCAGGAAGTCCATGTTCACCACCGCACCCAACGGCAGCAGGTCGCGCAGCTCCGCGGCTCGATCCGGGTCGATCTCAACGCAGTCGGGAATGATGCCGGCAGCCATGATGACGCGCGCGATCGCGCCGTCGCCTGCCGACGGTTCGAGGACGTCGTGATCTTGCTTGAGGTCGGCCGCGGCGAGCATTTGAGCCACCACAGGCGCCGGCGTCGGATAGAAGTCCTCCACGGCCGAATGCCATGGCTTGGCGCGCTGGTACTGCCGCGCACCAGCGGCGTCGGGGCCTTCCCCGACAACCTCACCAAAGTGCTCGGCGATCATATGGTTCGCCCGGCGGACAAGGTCCTTGCGCAGCGGATGCAGGTGCATATTGCGGTTCTTGAACCACTTCACATGCCAGTATTCGGTCGTCACCGTTCCTGGCACGATGCCTGAGAAATGCCGACCCTGAACCGCATTGTAGAGTCTGGCGTAGAGACTACTGCTCCACCCCTCCACGATCTTGCAGCCGTCAGCAAATGCATGACACGGTCGACATCGCGCAGGACGGCCTGGCTGTCCCAAATGGAGCCGTAGTCGCTCAGTGCATAGGACAACACCAGCCTGTTGCCGATCTTGAAGCCATCGTGCGACCGATAATTCCGGTCGAGTTTCATGAAAGCATTCACCAGTCCACGGCGGAAGATCTTGTAGGCGTCGGCCTTGAACTGTTGGAACGTCGCCTGCACTGTGCCGACATCAATCTCCGGAGGTTCCGAGGCGAGTTGCTGTTTGAAGTCCGTAAGGGCCTGCTCGTCCATCAACCCCTCGATGCCGCTGATCCCCAAGAGATGGTTCCACATAGCGCGATCAAGATCTCGACGCACACTCTGAGCAAACTTATCGGGCTTGTCGTGCAGGTCCCGCACATAGTCACCCAGCTTGTAGAAGGCAGGCTGGTCGGCTGCCGCCCTGACCGCGGCCCCCGATGCGTCCTTAATAGCCTGCAAGGTTGCAAGCTGCTGGACTCTGGCGCTCTCCGCGAGGGCGATAGCTCGACCACGCCAGCCAATCAATTCCTCCAGGGTTGTCCGCTGGATCAGGTCTGTGCCCGGCTCGGTCATCGTCTGTTGCTCCCGCTTGCTATCAGTCTGCCGCTTCGGCGAGAGGCATCTCGCTGTCGACCTTGGCGTCCTCGGCCGCCGCCTTTGCAGCAGCACGATCAGAAGCGGCTTGACGTACCCGCGCCTGATCCAGCCCGATATGGTAGACCCGGTCTCGTTCGCCCCGGACCAACATCTCGTCCACCCAGCCGGTCTTGCCGCCACGGTCTACGTAGCCGTGTGCCAGGAGCCAGGCATCATCGCGCACCTCGTCCTTGGCATGCCCTGTAGACCTCGGATAGTCCGGAATGACTGTCAGCGCCGGCGGCAGCTTGCCGTCTGCCCAGAACCGAGCAGCCGGCACTCGTGCATCGCGCGGCCAGTTTAGCTTCGTCCCGCGCTCCGTCGTGCAAGACCGCCACCCATTGGGAACGCTAACGATCTCGGTCTCGCCATACGGTGCCTTGATCTTCCAGTTATCGCCGTACTCAGCCCGAATAGCGTCAACCGCTAGGCCATGACGGCGCCAGAACTCCAGCGCCCCAATGCGGCCCTTCTGCGATGCCTTGGCGGCCTTAGTAGCCGCAGCGGCCCGATATGCATCCAGCTCGGTCACGCTGGCTTGCACCATCGCCTGAAGCTTCCGGAATTGCTCTTCCGCCTTTTGCAGCGCCGCGATGCTATCAGGATCATTCGCACGCTTAGCCTTGGCAGCGCATGCGGCAGCCAATTGCTGAAGCTGATTGGTTACAAGAGCGAGTGCCACGGGATTACCCCTATTCGCTTACATCGCTTGATTGCGATACGCCAGTATATACCACGATCCATGCAATTATACAACCGGACACCATACGACTACTGGCTTTACCTCCAGCCTATCGCCTTGGAAATGAACGGCGTAAAACCTCCGAACTCTTTCAGTCGACGGCCAATTCTGTCCAATATCTCGCCCTCAGACTTCTGGGCGGCCTCGAATACATCCCATTGCTCGTCGATGGCTCCCATACCGGGGGACGGCAGGTATCGCCACCATATGCAGATCTGAGTGTGGCTGGCCCCGTCGACCTCGTCGGGTGTGGGGTATTTCATGGCCTAGTTCCTTGTTGAATGGTCAGCGGCGAGGAATCGCGCCATTGGCACCCGGTTTGCGTCCCTCGCCACCCCTTCCAGCTCCCGCCAGACTGCTACGTTATGCTCCCACCAACCGGAACCGTTGCAATGATCTTGTGCCGGTGTGGCCACGCCTCGCTGGTTCCGCGCCACGACACTTGGACATCGACCATCGCAAACCCGCTGCGCAGCTGATGGATCGCCTCTTTGGCCGCCGCCTCCGGGCTGTCTGCCGCGGCGTCAACCGTAAATGTCACACGATATGGGGTCATCAGATAGTCCTTCGGTTAAGTTGTCGTCGTTTACAAAGCTGACGAGGGCCAACCGCTGCGCGATCTGTCCCATCGCAAAGTGATTACGCCAGCGCGCCCAGAACCCAGCGCAGCATGCGTCCTTCGAATGGTGACAAATGCGCCAACCGGTGAATCCTCCGTGCCCGTCCTTGATGGCGCCTTCCAGCTTCGCGAGTTCTAGCGGGCTGTCCCTGCGATAGATGCAGGTCGCGCACGCTTTCTGCTGGACGCGGAAGTTAGCGGCGAAGTCGACTTCTTCCATCGGTCTGCCCTTCCGTTAGGTTGCTTTTTGTCCGTCGAGATACACCTCGATGCGCCGACCGGTGATCATGTGCGGGCCGGTTGACGTGGCGATATACCTGCCGTTGGGCAGGAGGTAGACGCTCGCCACGCGTTCGGCCCGCGAAATCTCTGCCGCCTCTTGTCGCACGCGGGGCGGGATTCTATCGTCGTCAGCCAAAGCCAATCACTCCCGTTCGATAAACGTCCTGGTGACGCCGTGCTCCAACGGGTCGCCAAGGCTGCGCTCGGTCACGCGCTTGCCAGCATATGGCCCGGTAGGCTTGTAGTCGGCCATTGGGGTATAGACGTCCCGCGTTATCCTATTATAAGCGCCGTTGCGGTCGTAGCCTTGTGGAATCGGCTCGTCGACCGTCAGAGAGCATCCGCCATACAAGTCGATGCTCACCAACACCCCGGAACCCGAGACGATATCCATGTAGTATGCCGGGATGCGAAACTTGACGCGGCACCCAGGTTCGAAGGGTCGGCCGTTGGCATCGACAACCGGGAAGTGCCCCTGGTTGAAGGCTGTATGGATTTGCAGGCTGTCCACGGGCTGTTCCCCTTGTTTGTTCTTCGTTAGAAAGACATAATTGCATGGGTTTGCGCCCAACGCAAGTAGAAAGCGAAGTATCAGCGCCTGACGAGGATCTCGAAGTCCCCCGGATCGAGGTCCTCGGCATCATCCAGGTAGCAGTCCCACCCCAGCGCGAGCGGAACACCATGCTCGACGGCCAGCATCTCCAGATCCAAATGCTCGGGCTCCTCATCTGGAGCATAGTCCTCGCCGAAATACGTCCGGTATTGATCGAGCGTCAGCTTGACGGTCACTGTCTGCCGCTCATACACCGACCGCTTGCGTCTGGCGGTATAGGTCACGGTCCAGCCGGGGTTGGCCGCGGTCTTGCTACGGCCGCATGTGGCATCGATTGTCTCGATCTCGCCCGTGCGCGAACTGATCCACTCCATCGCATCCATCAGACCCGCGAATTCGGGCATTGGCGCATCGGATCCGGCTTTCCTGAGCGGGTCACTGACCACGACTTGGCGTGTGTCCGTGATCACTACGCGAAAGCCCTTGTAGCTGTACTCGTTCCTATTCATGGCTGGTCTCCGGTGTGATCAGCGTGACGCTATCGACCTCGGGCGCCGCTCGGTCCCGCTCATAGGCCCATTGCCAGTTCAGTTCGTCCAATCCTGCAGCGGCGAGCGTGCGTGCTGCGACGTGTGCGCAACCTTTATCGGTCGCCTCGACTTCGATGAAGGTTTCCAGCACATCGGAGACCTCGACTGTCAGCCTGACACGGTATTTCCGCGCCTCAGCCTCGACAGGCTTTGCACTCTGTGCACCGGCGTCGAACGCCGCTTGCAGCGCCCGCCGCACCGAGCTTACCGACACATCGTGAAAGTCCAAGATATCTCTACCTTGGCGTTCCAGTCTGCCGATACCGAGCGTGTCGCGGGCGATCTTCGCTATCAGGTCTGGTGGAGACTGTGCCATGGTCACTTTCCTACGATGAAGTACAGATCGCCGTCCTGGCGCAGCTTACCGTTGCGCACAAGCGCGGCCATCAGCGACGTGTATTGATTGAGCGTGCATCCCTGCCCCATCAGTGCGGCATAGATGACGCCACCGGGCGCGCCTATCGGCATTGCGGCCTTGACCGCGTCGAGCGTAGCCGCGACCACCAGGCGCAGCGCCTCACGCTGCTTGTCCGTCAACTGCGTCATTTTGGGTTGTCCTTTCGCTCAGCTCGGGCTCATAAGGAGGGCTATTCAAGCCATGCCGTTCTTATACAAGAATTGCATGGATTTGCAAGCTATATTGGTCAGCGTGCGCCCTTCTTTCGGCTGTCCCACACGATACCCCAGCTCTGGCAGCCGTTGGCGATCTCTGCCCTTCCAGCGTCTGCGCTCAGCGACTCTACCGTGAGACTCCAGGTCGTACAGCCCAGCGCCACCAGCCCGCCGCGCGACGCCTTGGCGCCCAGGACGCGATACGCTCGCCGAACGCGAGGACCATCGCCCATGATGATGCTACCCGGCAACGGTGCCCCCTCGATCGTCGGGACGCGGTAGCGGATCTTCATCGGCGAGTCCTTCCAGTGGTCCGCGGTCAGGTCTTTAACGTATCGTTGGGTTGCGCCCGACACCTTGACCTGACCGCGCCATACGGCCCCCGCCAGAGACGGGCCGCCGGATCTTCATTGGCTGAGTCAGCCCATTAGCGCGAAGACGATCTCTTCCATCTCGGCCTTGATGCCCTCCGCGCGGGCGACGCGTAAACGATGCTGCGCGACCGCTTTGCCCATGGCGTCCGCACCCTGCGTGTAGTAATTACGGCCATTCGGCCCGGCTTCGTATAGAGCGTCGATCAGTTTTACCGCCGCGTCATACACTGCCCGATTGATGCGCAGCAACTCGGCTCGCGTGTCGCCGTTCATGTGAACAGACGGAACCATTATCGCCATCGTCAGTGTCCCCCTTGTTTGTCGTGCCACAGCTTGGTCGCCATCTCCTCACCGATGTCAGCGTACGGCTCGACGGCAGCCATGAGGTCCTGGACGGTCGGCGCCTCATCGAAGTAGCCGCCGACCCACAGGACCATCTCCTCGTCCTCGTCCAGGCTCGGATCCTTGACGTGCGCGAAGAATGTCCGCATCGATCGGTCCCACCCAACCACCACCGTGTATCTGCTGTCGCGTGCGGGGATATCATGTCGGCTCATGTGTTTAGCCTCCCCGGAGATGGACGATCGCCATGCGCAGACATCTGTTGGCGGCTCGGATATTTCCGGGATGCCACTCCATCGCCTTCAGCACGTCTGTCGCCATGATCGCTAACACCTCACAGGCGACCTCTGGACGAAGCGCCTGGCCTTGGCCATCGCTTGCGCGGATATGCTTGTTGACGACCTCAATCAGATCGGACTCAAGCAGCGGGTCGGGCGCGACTAGATCGCTTTCGATGCTCATGTGTCAGCCTTTTCGCAAGTATGCGCTACCGGCCTCATGTCCCGCTGACGTTGGCGCAGCGCCCGGACAATAGCGTGACCGATGCCCGCTGTAGACACGTGGCAGACGATTGCTTCGCCCGGTATGTCGTGGTGGACCTGAAAGTCGTTCCACTGGCCGGTTAGACGAATCGACTTCCGCAGATCCAGTTCGTCGCTATACTTACCCATGGCTCACCCCTCGGTTGCCGCCCAGCTTTCCACTTCGTAAATGGAATAAGCGGTCAGGACGATACAGTCTTCCTCCGACACCACCAATGAGGTGCGGATCTCGGCCCCGTCATGGAACCGCCCTAGCTTGTCCTCGTAGACCTCGCCGGTGAGGACGTACCCTCCGGCGCACGGCTGACGACGGGCATTGAGCAAGCGACCAGTGATGTTCGACATGTTCAGCCTTTCCCGTCGATAGCCTCGACCTCTGTCTCCCAGGGAGTGTTGTCTACCTGATCCTCCTTGTCCTCGGCATAAGCATCTGGGTCGTCGATGTGCTCCTCGGCCCATGCTTCAGCGGCCTTGAGCGACCGAAACTGCTTCTCGATGGTGAACACACGCTCATACGTGACCGTGTCGCTCATTTTGATCCTGAACATAGGCATGGGTTAGTCCCCTTTCACGGCAGCGCGGCACGCAGCGAGCGCCTCGTCATAACCTGTCCAGTCCACGGGAAGTGATGACGGCGACGCTGCATCGGCTGCCTCGTCGGCGTCAAACCACGCCACGTACATTCGTGCTGCCACGACAAGCTGGCCAACCGCATTAGGGCGCCGCTCCAGAACCTTGCGACACTCCCACACCGATGCGTCGATTAGCTCATATGCAGGGCCACCCTGCTCCGGGTCGAACGCATCCTCAGCGGCGATCGCGGCATGCACAGCTTCCAGGAGTGTCATGTCAGTCCATCCACTTCTTTGCCGCGTCGCTGATCTGGAAGTCGGGCATCCCGCCCAGCCGATGGATCGCGGCCTCGGCGTCGATCTCCTTGGACGCCGCGATTTCGCGGAACTTCTCGACGTAGGCAATCCGGCTGCTGATGTCCCCTGCCCGATTGAGCCATGCGTCGGCCTCGTAGCGACCGTTACCGCACAGCCTGACGTCCAACTGCTCGCGGGTCTCCGCGATGACGTTGGCGATATCCCTCAGCTCCTGCAGGGTCCCGCGCAGCTCCCGCTCGATCCGGTCTGGAATAGGTTGTGCCATTGGCTCTTGCCCTTTCGCTTATCCATTCTTATACAGGAATTGCATGGATTTGCAAGCGGTATTACTGGGTCTGCCTTATCAGCTACCCCGGAATCGCTCAAGCAGTTCGCCCAATGCAAGCACCGACTCGTCGTCACCGACTGCTTGCGCTTGAGCCATAAGTTTGCGGATTCCCGACTTGGCTCTCTCGTTCTGTTCGCGAGTCAGCGTGACCACCACTTGGTAGCCGTCTTTAGGTTGGAATTCCACGATCTTGTCCCTTCTGCCGATGTAGGCCGCTATGGCGAGCACGCCCGCCACAACGGTCTGCCCCGGCTTAAGTCGCGGGGACGAATTCGATGAACTGCATCGCCCTAGAGTCATTCCACTTGTCGAACCCGATCGGATGACGCTCGGCGCGATCCTTCAGACGAATATAGGGAGTGCATGACTGCCCGAATTCGATCGCGAGCTGGCGGACATCGCGCTCCAGGTCGACGAAGTTGCTCGCCGATAGTTCGTGTTTAACCCCTGTCGTCAGCAGGCTGATTGAGGTTGAGAACCCACCGTCAGTCTTGTCGGCCGGGCTGAATGATACGAGATACGTCCTAACTTTTGCCACTGTGTTGTCCCTTCGCTTGCCTGCACGATGCAGGCCACGCCACAGACCGAAGCCTGTGGAATGGTCCGCGCCGCGAGTCAGTCCTGCTGCGATGATTCGATCTGCGCAGCCACCCAGTCCCAATAGCCGCGCCGTGTGTCGCCATTAGCGACCTCGGCCTGCCAGCTCCGAACAGGAGCCATGGGACATTCGCCCCAGGTGCCGCCATGTCGCTGCTTCAACTCGACGTTGGGATCGCGCATGGTCAGTATCCCGCCGCTTCGGCCGAGTAGTCGCGCTGGCCGCTAAGTCCGTCCACTTCCCATGCTGGCACCAGCCAGCCCTCGCCGTTACGTCGAGCGTGCCTATCCTCGACCGGGCACCTCCATCGCGAGTGCGTCGATATCCGCCCATCGCAGTCCACGCCATCGGTTGCGATCTCGTTGTGAATCATGCCATCTTCGACCCACCAACGCTCGGCGCGAGTCGACCACCCCTCATCGTCAGGACCACCGTGGAACGTGTGCAACGCACGCTCACCGGCCCGCAGCTTGAGACGCACGTAGCCGTCGCCACCGGCGCCAGCATACCAGACCCAGATTTTCGTGCTCATGACCGGTCCTCGGCCCGCTCAAGCTGATCGACCAGCTCGGCGAGAAAGTTGGATTGCGGGATGTCGATGGTGTCGGACATTGCCGAATACACCAGCGACCGCAATGCTGCGATCTGCGGGAGAGTCAGCGCCACCAGAACGGGTGCATCCGGGACTTTAGCGTCACGCATGGCGTCCTGCGCCTGCTCATACGCTGTCGGCATGGATAGCCGTTGATTGTCGCCGCTCACTGCCCGCACTTCCCCGTCGCACGGGTCGACGACGTTTTCGTCGTCCAGATCCCAACCGGTCAGCCATCGAGGATCATCGAAGTCCGGCGCTTCGTCAGACGACTGTTGCTCAATTGCTGACTCGAGGTCGTCAGCCTCTACCGGCACGACAATCCTCCGATGGACATGGTAGTTCTGGATTATCCGCACGTTGAACAATGCCATGGCTTCGTCCTCTCCTGTTGCGAGCCCACCGCTCGGAGAGGTCCAGGGGCTTGCCCTGGATCTCCCCGACTTGTGGGTCAGTCGGCAGCCAGGCGCTCGTCCTCGACCACCTGCAGGCTGGTCAGGTAGTCCACGGCCTTCTGTGCCTGCGAGGACGCGGTGAACACGGCCCGGTTGTCGTTCTTCAAGACCTTGATCCAGGATGCCACGTATTGCGCATGATCTTCGCGCACGTCGCTGTCGAGGTTCAGGATGCCGCAGACAAAGGCCGCGCCGATCTCCGCGACCATCTCTTCCATTGCATAGGACTCATCACCAAACCGGCCCTTGAGCGAGCGATCGCAGCGCCTTTCGGCACCAGTCCAATGCACGGTCTCATGCGCGAGCGTGCTGTAATACCGCACTGGCTCACCGAACGCGTCGATGTCTGGCATCGAGATATAGTCCATGCTCGGCACATAGAAGGCGCGAGTCCCACCGTGGCGGATGTCGGCACCGGTGCTCTTGAAGAAGTCGTCTGCCACTGCGTTGCGCTCGACCGGCGCCATCGGCTCGACCGGTTTCGGCTCGTAACCCTCGACCTGCGCTTGATTGAACACGCAGTAACCGCGAGCGATCAGACCCTTGCGCGACTCCTCGTCACCAGCATCGTTGCGAGTAGTCTGCTCGGTCGGCTTGAAGAACACGATATGCGTTGCAGTCTCGCCCTTGCGGACTTGCGCGCCCTTGGATTTCCATTGCTCGTAGGTTGCGAACCCCATCGTCGGCCAGTCGTGCTGCTCGCGTGCGCACCAAAGCATAACGGTGTTGATCCCGCGATAGTTGGCCCCGCTGGTGATGTTATAGGGGAGCGGGCTTGTCGCTCCCGCCTTGACCGTCCAGGGGCGTTTCCAGGAACCTACGCCCCCCTCGAGGGACGCGATGATTGAATTCGTCACGCGATCGTAGATATTTTCTGCCACGGCCTCGTCCTTTCGCGGTGCATCTGGCTTGCTGCCTGATTGCATAAGCAAACTAGCACATTACAGGGGACAAGTCAAGAAAGGAATTGCATGGATTTTGCCGTAGACTGGTATTCCGCGAGTCGTTCTAGTGCAGTCTGTGGTATTGCCTGAATTCTGCGAGGTCACGACCGGTAATCTCGTCCATGTGGTAGCGAGTGGACAGGGTGTGGTATTCGCACCGCACAATGCGCGCGCCGATCCGGAAATGGTCGATGTGATATTCGTCCGCCTCGCCGGCGACGAATGAGGCGCCCTCGACCTTCTCCGCGAGATGATCGTCGATCGCGAGTAGGACCAGCTCGGCCGCCTTGTCGTCCAGGTTGTGATACATGCACACAGACTCCACATCCGTGATAAGCGCGAGTGGTCCGATTCGGCGAGTCATCCAATAGCGAGACCCGCGAGTCGCCGAGTCGCGAGTCGCTATCGGTCGTCGCGCTCGGTAGCGGCGACGTACTTGTCCCAAGTCTCGGTCGGCACATAGCCGTAGCTTGTCAGCCGGTAGCCGACGGAGCAGTAGTCGCTTTCACCGATGGCCGTGGTCACGACCAAGCGCTCCGCGGCCACGCTCGTCGGGCCTGGCGATCGGTCCATGCGCCCACCGGTCCTGGGAGGACGCACCCTTGGGGACTTTCTGTCAGACATAGCCGCGAGTCCTTTCCGAGTTGCGAGTCGTTGCGAGTCGCTCAACTTCTGCGAGTCGACTGGCGTAGGCTAGTCCGGAGGGCGCACCCTCCGGACTAGTCTGCGTCGGCCGCGAGGTCAGGATACCTCGTTAATGGTTGCTCTGTTCGTCGTGGCGAGTTGTTTCAGCTCCCGCCGTCCTCGGACCGGTTGCCAACCTGCTATGATGTGGCGAGTCCCATTCGGTTCGACGACGACAACCTGGGCCGCAAACTTTCCTGGGTAGGTCAAGTCCTTAACCGACCTGACTTCAATGATGGTGGTGTTACTTGTCATCGTCGTGATCCCTTCGTTTTGCGAGTCGATCGTAGAATTCCACTATTCTCGCAGTCTCCCACGCGCGAAATGCTGCCCGGTCAGAGACATCGACACCGGCCTTTGTGGCTTCAGCTTCGCGTTCCTTGCGAATCCACTTCAGGACTTTCGCCCTGCCGACGTTGCCGTTGATACCCATTGCGAGTCCTCCGGTGTAGGCTATCCCCCCGGAGACTGCTGTCCCTGGGAGGGTAGTCTGCGTCGGCCGTCACTCCGGAAGGTTTGTCATTGCCTGGTACGATGCCCAGGTCGTCGCTGGCATCATGCCGTAGACCGTGGCGATGTATTCAACCCGCGACTCGCGCTGCGTCATCGCATGGGTCGCGGTTACATCAGCAAGTAGGCGACGCTCAGAAGCCGAAAGAATAATGTCGAACATTGGATTAGTCCTTTCGCTCTTTTCGTGGTCACAAGTCATACATAGCGAATTGCATGGATTTATACAAGTCGAACCGTAGTCCTATGCTAACACGTGATCGTGAGCTATTACCCCGCTGGTATGGCGCGATGCTTGACCAGATAGCCAGCGTGGCACCATGGCGTGCTCGTGCTCGTGCTCGTGTGGTTGGCGTGTGGCGCCTTGCCCATCTCGGCCGCACCATTGGGGGCTGTACATGACAAAGCCCCCTGCGGCTTCCCAGGGGGCTTTGTGTGGCGTGCGGCAGATCAGGCTATTCTGCCGCGATAGGTTCAACCGGCTTCCTCCGATCCGCTTGACGGTCACGCTCTTCCCGTAGGGCTTCCTCAATCATGTAGCGGTATTGGTTCCGGCCATCGGTCAAGCCGTACCAGATCCAACGCGTATCGCGCCACATGCCACCACTCAACCGGCCACGGTACGGCATGCACACGGCTTGCGCACCGATGGCGCGCGCAAGAGCGAGGAACATGTCTCCCGGTTCGCGCGCGTTATCGCGTTCAATCTGTTTCGCGACTTTCGTCAGCGTGGCAGTCATCGCTTTCGCTTGTGCCATCTCAACACAGTACGACTCATAGAAAGCGGGACTGGAAAGATAAAACGATGGGTCACGGTTTTCGTCATGGAACGGCACATGCACGCTACCGCGTAAGCAGAGTCCCTCAAGCAGCGGCTTTCCTTCATGGCTATACCATGTGCTGCCACAAGGAAAGTCGTGCTCTGCCTCCCGTGTCATCGCGGATACGTCAATATACTCAGTGCCATGCCGATTGATGCGTTGCACCAATAGGCAAACCGTTTTCTTCTGTTCGGTCATGTTGATTGTCCTTTCGCATTGCCTATGCCCCTGACCATTGCCAGGGGTAGGGGCAATGCGGCGGGTTCCCCCGCCGCGTGCTGGGATCAGGCTACAGGCGTTAGCGCACCGTATCCGAATTCGGCATCCAATGCCGCCGCGCGCCGAGGGGCATCAGCAATGTGGAAGTTGAGGTAAGCGCGTGCATGGTTGTAATAGGTGCTCGTGCTCTTGAAGCCCCCTAGTGACTCCAGCTTGCCGATATCACCAGCGGATGCCGCTTCCTCGATCGCGTGTTTCAGCTTCAGAATGCTGAGGTTTGTCAACGATACCTCAGAGTCGAGCCACACCCCGCGCTTGATCCGGTCGATGATGGTTTCAACGTGTTCAATCGGCGCGCGAACCGCACCAGCTCCCGTTCCGCTGCTGACCACACGAGTACGAGCGACCTTGCCCATGCCAGGGGTAACAACGCTCGCAACCTCAAACGTCACTGCATCCCGCAACGTCACAATCGCCATGTGCTTGTCGGCAAACGATTGTGCGAACATCGTCAATGCGGATGCAGGCATCGCGCCGAACACTTGCATCACCAGATCACCAGCAACCGCTACCGGTTGAACGCTCGCTACTGGCGCATCAGCAACCGCCGTTCCCGCGTCAACCGCCTTGTCAACCTCGACAACGCTCCCAGCGCCAGAAACTGCCCCCGTGTCAACCGCAACCTCCCCACCGTCAACGTGTGTCCACCCTTCCGCAACCACGATATCCGTCAACACTGGTGCATCCAACGCATCCCCAAGCCCAGCAACCATATCCGCCACCACATCCGCGGCAGCATCAGAACCAGATGGGGTTTCCCCATCGCCATCAAGTGCCACATCGAACGAGCGCAATTCCCACTGATACCGGCCGTTATCGCGATCACACGTCACGCGCACCGATGACACGTCATATCCGGCAAATTCGGCCGCAATAATCGCGTCACTACGTGAGTCGAAGTCTACTGTTGATAGGGTCATGGCATTTGTCCTTATTCGCTGTTATCCGGGCTGTTCATTCTGCCGGTTCGATATTTGTGGTCCCTCTCGCCAAAGCAGTCAATAGATATTCGTGCAAATCCATGCAATTTTATTCAGTCACATGTCGCACCGCAGCAAATACAGCCAATAGCTTGTGTGCGCCTTACTCTCCCAGCAGCTCAAATCGCGCGCATCCATATAAGCTAAACCTAACTCGCGCGTATCCTTCTGACCACATCCAACCATCCATCGCGGCACCGATACGGGTTTTCATGCAATGTCGGCACGGTAGCGTAGTGCCATGCGCATAAACGGCCGACTTTCGGCAATGTTTGCGATCGCATCATGCTGCATCGGGACGACCGCACATAACGACAGCATTATTCCCGAGATAGCGTCGCGTGACGTATCGATAAACCATAGACACTCGCCAGTAGGAGCATAACTTTCTACACCTACCGACCGGTAGGGTTGAATATGATCCTATCGGACATAGGGCAAGCCCTAGAGTCCGACCCACACTGGCTGGCTGGTCAGCACGGGCCAGGGGATAGGGCCAGGGGGCGCGCCGATCACCTCGCCACACCCACCAGCACGGGCCACGCCACACGCCACCACACGCCAAGCTAGGCCATGGCTAGCTATGAAAGTCGGGACTCCTCGAGAAACCAAACGGGACTCTGGTCTCGTCTGGAGACTCCGGCCACTCGCGTCCACTCCATGACCCTTTGGCTGATATCCCGTTGAAAATTATAAAATATTTCAAAATTCCGGAATTTCGGGTTTCTGGTGGCTGGATATTCGGGTTTTGGTCGAGTTTCTGGTGGTCTGGGGCGAATATGGGCGGGATATTTGGGATTTCCCGGTTTCGGGTGGGGGTCGCGGGCGGTTATTTTGGAATAAAATGCTCCAAATCGTGGGTTGGTGGAGCATGAAATATCTGCCGGTATCGGGGTAGAAGATTAGATTTTTCTCTTTGGCCTATTAGTGTGGCGACGTATGGGGTTCCATGGCGCGGAAGAGGATAAGGCCTGCTGCGCGCTCTGCGGTTCTGGCTTGATCGCGCATGGCTTGTGCCACGGAGGGCCGGCCTCCGGCGTCGAGGAATATTGCGCGCTCGCGGAAGGCTGCGGCGAGGCGGATGCAACGGCGTGCCTTGAAGTCGGCCTCGGTTTCGTCGGGTTGGCGCTGGGTCACGTCAATTCCCTTCTGATGGCTTCGGTCAATCATAGGTCTGCCTTTCTGCCTACTGCGTGGAGGCGGATCAACGCGGCCTCGCGGAGGACCATGCGGGCCCAGGAGGAGAGGGAGAGGCCTGCGAGGTCTGCGGCGGCGTCGAACGCGAGTTGTTCCTTCTGGTTCATGCGAACGCGGAGGGTAAGTGGTCGGGCGAGGCCGCGTTGGGTTTCTGACACTGTGCTACATTCTTCCCTATGGACTGGGGATATACGGCAGGATGTAGCCTATAGCGGGGCCGTTTGTAGCAACTGGACGGTGGTTTCAGTTGACGCTGGCCTTGATTGCATCCTCCTCCTTGCGGAGCCGATCAACGGCAGTGAACAGCGCGCCCTGATATTCGTGGCAGGCTGCCACGTCGCCCTCGAACTCCGTCATGCACGCATCAAAACGCTTTGCTGCCTTGAT
>Ga0193728_1000459_pt1 | contig 19640 bp, 15 predicted proteins | sample U1c1metaG_FD_143037 | JGI IMG/M metagenome (GOLD analysis project Ga0193728, IMG submission 143037) | Soil microbial communities from a riparian zone of the East river system, Colorado, United States - U1c1 | ecosystem: Environmental > Terrestrial > Soil > Riparian zone | place: USA: East River...
CGCTCGCCGACATACCTGCGCTGCGCGACCCCGACGCGTTCGACGAGGCGATTGACATCATCGGCGGCTGGCCGCGCGAGGAGCGCAAGGAGGCGAGCAAGCTCATGCTGCGCGCGCTCGTCGAGCGGCGCATCGGCCGACGCGACCAGGCAAACGCGTGGATCTGGCGTCTGGCCGAGTACACGCGCGACGTGCACGAGGAGTACGCCGTGCAGCGCTGGCCTGAGACGAAGCGTCTGCTCGGGCTGCTCGTCAACTCAGCCGGCGGCGCGCACGCACGCAATGCGCGACGTCTGATCCATGCCGCGCGCAAGCAGGACCGCCGTCTGGCGGCCGCACTGCTCGCGGCTGCGCTTGCACACACGCCCGAGGCCGAGGAGGCTTTGCGCGGCGCTCGCACGCGCATGGCGCGCAAGCCGCCGGCACTCGCGCGCGAGCTCTTGCGCAACTTCCCCAAGCGCCGCGCGAGGAACTCGCGCCGGCGGCGCAAGGGCGGGCGTGGCGGTGGCAACAGCCCCGGCAACGGCAACGGCGCAAGCGAGGCTAGCGCCGTCACGAACGGAAGCGTCGCAAATGCCCCGAGCGCCGTGAACGGAAGCGCAGGCGAGGCGGGCGCGCCCTCGCTTCGTGCCTCATCGCAGAACGTCTCCGAGCAGCGTGCGCCTGAGGGCCCGAGCGGCGAGAAGACGCCCGGCAAGAACGGGCGCGCGAAGTCGCGCTCGCGCAAGCCGTCGCGCAAAGCGCCCGCCGACGCCTAGGCAAACCGCCTACGACATACGTCGGTTCGGCGGTTTTGCGCTAGCTGCACCTGTACAAAGTCGTGGTGCGCGCCGGCGGCCTGACGGCACTTCTCTGCATCTGCTGCGCGCTTGTGCTCGCGCCCGGCTCGCGTGCGGCGACGCTCGCTCCGGCGCATCTCGGGAGCCCGCTCAGCGCACCCGAACCGGCAGACGTCGGCGGCGCCGCGCCGAGCAGCGTGACGTATGCGTGGCAGCGCTGCCTGCGCTACACGACGCTCGTGCGAAGCGACGGCGCGAGCGACGCATGGCCGCTCGACGAGAGCGCGACTGCGACCGTCGCCCCCGACTCGATCGGCGCCGCCAAGGGCAGCTACGCCGGCGCGCACACGAGCATCGCCTCCGGCGCGCTCGCCGGAGAAGCCGATCCTGCGGCCGTCTTCGATGGCAAGACGAGCGCGCTGAGCGTGCCCGGCGCGCCCGACTACTCAGGCGCTCAGCCGTACACGCTCGAGCTGTGGGTGCGCCCACAGACGGTCGACGGCATATACCGCTTCCTGTTCGCGCGAGAGCAGACGACTGCGGCCGGCCGGCAGGGCACCGGCATCTGGCTGTCGAGTGCCGGGCTCGGCTTCGAGCGCTGGAGCAACGGCACCGTAGCGAACGTCCACTACGCTGCCGGCCTGCCGCTCGGCGCTTGGAGCCTCGTGGCGGCGACGTACGACGGACAGACGATGCGCCTCTACGTCAACGGCGCGCAGGTCGGCTCGCGCGAAACGCGCGCGCCGCTTGCGGCCGAGCCGGGGCCGAGCGAGATCGGCGCCGGTGCCGGCGGCCGCGCAGGTCTCTTCGCGGGTGCGCTAGATCAGGTCGCCTCCTATCCGCGTGCATTGATCCGCAGCCACGTCAGCGCGCACTACGCGGCGGCGAGCAGCGCGCCGTGCGCGGCGATCGCCGGCGCGAGCGGCGCGAGCTACACGCCGCAGCTCGCCGACCTCGGCAGGACGCTGTCGGTGACCGTCGCCTCGAGCAACTCGCATGGCAGCGCGAGCGTCCAGGCGCAAGGAGCGACGCCGGTTGACGACGGTCACGGCAACTACGTGCAGGCGACGATCGGCGGGGTGAGCGCGACAGGCACGACGAGCGGCACCGTCCAGGTCACGACAGCGCTCGCCGGGCTGTCGGCGGATCGCGTCGAGTGGGACGTCGACGGGCAGTACCGCTACGCGAAGCCCGGCGAGCTGCCGTACCAGTACACGTGGTACACCGCCGCCGAGAGCAATGGCCCGCATACGGTCGCCGTGAAGGTCTGGGGACCAGACGCCGCGACGCCTGTGAGCAGCGAACTGACCGTGCACGTATCCAACGCGACGCAGCACCCGGCGCCGCTCGCGCTCGGCGAGGAGAGCGCCTACGCCGAACTCGACGAGGGCGACGAAGCGAGCGCACGGAACCTGCTCGGCGACGTCTGGCCCGCGCGCGGACTCCCCCTGCCTTACCTGCAATGGCCCTTGACGTGGCAGGAGGACCCCTACCACGAAGCCTATTGGGAGTTCTACTTCTACGGGATGCGTCCCGAGGCGACGCTGCTCTACGAGTGGGAGCAAACCTCTTACGCGCCTTACCTCGAAAAGCTGATCGCGATCCTGCGCTCCTACGTCGCCTACGACCGCACGCGTCCGGAAAACCGCATCACGTTTGACAACGACCACACCTCCGCGTACCGCACGATGGAGCTAATCAACCTCTACGTGAAGCTGAAGCTTGCCGCCGCGCTGCCGCCGGATCTCGAAGTGGGGCTCGCCGGCTCGCTGCAGAAGCTCGGCGGCTTCCTCGCCGAAGCGAAGCACTTCGAGGCCGACTTCAACCACGGCTTCAACGAGGGCGCCGCGTTGCTCTTGCTCGCCGACAACTTCCCGCACATGCCGGGCGCAGCAGGGTGGCGCGCGCTCGCGCTCGAACGGCTCAAAGCGATGCTCGCGAACACGATCGACGCCGACGGCGTCGAGGTCGAGAACTCGCCCTTCTATCAGGTGTACGTGCTCGGGCTCGTCTACCAGATCGCGCAGTGGGCCAAGCGCTACGAGCCGTCGCTCGCCGCGCCATATGCCGAAGCCGCGAGCAAGATGCTCGCCTACACGTCCGAGATTACGCAGCCGAACGGCTACCTGCCGATGCTCGGCGCGACCGCGACGACGTACATGCCGAGCCAGGACCCGAACGTATACGGGTCAATGGCCGCCGCCGATCCCGAATTCGACTTCGCCTTCACGCGCGGCGCGAAGGGCACGCCGCCGCCCGACGGCACCGTGCTCTTTCCCGTCTCAGGCCAGTTCGTCATGCGCTCGCCGCTTGCTACCGTCGCGAACCTGCCGAACCAGACGTACGTGACGTTCAACGCCGGCACGTACCGCACGAGCCACTCTGCCCTCGACGCGATGGGGATAACGATGTACTCGAACGGCAGCACGCTGCTTCCGACCTCCGGCCTGTACACGTACACCGAAGAACCGTGGCTCGAGTACTTCCACGGCACGCGCTCGCACAACACGGTCGTCGTCGACGGCAAGGACCAGGCGCAGGGCTCGGCGCAGGCCGGCAGCCACGGCTCAGCCGCCGGCGCGACCTGGGCGAGCGGCGTCAGCGCGCTCTACGCGGGCGTGACCCATCACCGCACGATCGTCGTGCTGCGCCAGGGGCTCACGCTCGTGCTCGACGACCTGTCGAGCACGACCAGCCACGCATACGCGCAGACGTGGCACATGGCGCCCGGGTCGAGCCTGCGCAGCAGTAGCGGCGACACGTTTGTCACGAACGCCGTCGGCACGCCGACGCTGACGATCGACCAGGCCGATCCGGCGGGGATGACCGTGCAGAGCGCGTTCGGCGCGACCGCCCCGATCCAGGGCTGGTACTCAAACGGCTATGGCGCGAAGCAGCCCGACTGGGCGCTCGAAGACACTCGCACAGGCACAGGCGCGCTGTTCACGACGCTGCTCGCCGCTGGGCCGTACGCCGCGCAGTCGAGCAGCGTCACCGAGAGCCCTGTCTCCGACGGGCATCGAGTGAGTGTCTGCGTCGGCGCCAGCGTCGGCTACACCGTGACCGTGCCGAGCGCGAACGGCACCGCGCCGACGATTGCCGGCGGCAGCTGCTCCGGCTAGCCAATCCCCCGCAGATGCACCTCGCCCGCGTCGAGCGCCGTCTGTCCGCCGTCGCCCAGCGCGACGACGAGGCGCCCGGCGCCGTCGACTCCGTCGGCGCGGCCCTGACCGCCACCCCAGGCGATCTCGCGGCCGCGCAGCGCGTCGCGCGCGCGCCACGCCGCCAGCATCGCGTCGGTCGGCTCCGCGAGCCTCCGTTCCAGTGCCGCGAGCAACTCGCGCAGCGTCGGCTCGAGCTCGCTCGAAGGGCGCTCGAGCGTCGCCGCCGTGTCGTACAGCTCCGGCGGCAGATCCTCAATCCGCACAGCGACGTTGACGCCGATGCCAATCACCGCCCAGCCCTCCTGCGGGCGCCCCTCCGCGAGGATCCCGGCGAGCTTCGCGAACTGCTCGCCGCGCACGAGCACGATGTCGTTCGGCCACTTGATCTGCGCCTGCTCGCCGGCGACGTCGCAGACGGCGAGCGCCGCGAGCAGCGGCAGGAGCGGCGGTGGCGAGCGCAGTACGAGCGACATCAGCAGCGCGCTGCCGGCAGGGGCCGACCAGCGACGGCCCTGGCGACCGCGCCCGGCCGTCTGCTCGGCGGCTGTCACGAGCGTCCCGTGTGGGGCACCGGCGAGCGCCAGCTCGCGCGCGCGGTCACTCGTCGAGTCGGTCCGGCACAGGTGCACGCGCGGGTGTCCGAGTGAAGACTGCTGCGCCAGCGGGCTCACCGCCGCGACGCGGCGTCTGCAAGCAACGCCCGCAGCAGGCCGTCGATGTCGTGATCTGCGGCCTCGACATCCGCCGTCAGCCCGCGCTCGCGTAGTGCCTCGCTTGTGACGGGCCCAATCGAAACGATTCGCGTCTGCTGTGAGAGGACCGTCGGGCCGTCGCCGTCGCCGTCGCCGTCGCCGTCGCCGTCGCCGGCCGCGTCAAGGAAGTTGCGCACGGTCGAGCCGGACGTGAACGTGATGTAGTCGGCCGCAGCGGCCCGTTCGAGCGTCGCTGCATCGAGCGGCTCGACGATCGTCTCGTATAGATCGAGCACGTCGACATCGACGCCGCGCGCGCGTAGCGCATCTCCCAGCAGCTCTCGTCCACCGCGCGCGCGCGCCACGAGCGCGCGCCTGGCTGGGATATCCGCGAGCGCCTCGACGAGGCCCTCGGCGACGAAGCGCGCGGGCTCGATCTCGGCGGCGATCCCGTGGGCGAGCAGCGCCCTCGTCGTACCCGGCCCGATCGAAGCGACCCGCGCGCCGGCCAGCGCCCGTGCATCGCGCCCGCCCGCGATCAGCCGCGCGAACAACTCCTTGGCGGCGTTCGGGCTAGTGACGCAGACGAGGTCATACGGGGTCGGATCGAGCGCAGGGCTGGGCAGTGCTTGCGTCCACACGACGGGCGCCTGCACGACGCTCGCGCCGAGCTCGCGCAGGCGCACGGCGAGGCCGCTCGCCTGCGCACGCGCCCGTGTGACAGCCACGGTCAGGCCGGCGAGCGGCCTCGCCGGCAGCCACTCGAGCTGCTCGGAGAGCCCGACGACGGCCCCAACGACGGTGATCGACGGTGAGCCGACCTCGGCGCGCTCGACCAACGCGGCGATCGTCGCGAGCGTGCCGCTGACTGTGCGCTGGCGCGCGAGTGTCCCGGCTTCGACGACCGCCGCCGGCTCCGAGCCCTCGCGTCCGGCCTCGATCAGCGATGCGGAGATCCGCGCGAGGCGCTGCACGCCCATGTAGAAGACGAGCGTCCCCGGGAACGCCGCGAGCGCCGGCCAGTCGAGCTCATCGTCCTCGCCGGTGCGCCCGGTGACAAACGCGACGGCCGTCGAGAGGCCGCGGTGGGTCACCGGAATCCCCGCGTAGGCGAGCGCCGCGACGCCCGCCGTCACCCCCGAGACGACCTCGAACGGGATCCCGGCGTCGCGCAGCGTCAGCGCCTCCTCGCCGCCGCGCCCGAACACGAACGGGTCGCCGCCCTTCAGGCGTACGACGCGCTTGCCTTCGCGCGCGCGGTCGACGAGCAGCGCCTCGGTCTGCTCCTGCGGCACCTGCTCGCCGCCGCCGTACTTGCCGGCGAACAGCAGTTCGGCGCCGTCGCGCGCGCCGTCGAGCGCCGACTCGGGGATCAGCCGGTCGTAGACGATCACGTCGGCGCTAGCGATCAGTTCGAGCGCGCGTGCCGTCAGTAGGCCTGGGTCGCCCGGGCCTGCGCCGACGAGATAGACCCGGCCAGTCATCCGCTCGCAGCCTCCGCGGCGACGTGCAACAGCTCGCGCGCGCCCGCGAGCTCCAGCCGCGCGGCGAGCGCGAGCGCGAGGGCCTCCGGCTCGGCTGCCTCGCCGTAGAGCGCGTCCTCGATCCACGCCGAGCCGTCAGGTAGCCCGACCCAGGCGCGCAGTGACAGCCCGCGCTCGCCTTCGACTCGCGCCAGCGCTCCGAGCGGTGTCTCGCAGCTCGCGCCGAGTGTCCGCGCGAGGGCGCGCTCGGCGAGCAGGCAGCTCAGCGTGTCGCCGTCGCCGATCGCTGCCGCTGCTTCACGCGCCGGCGCGTCGTCCGCTCGTCCCTCCAGTGCGAGTGTGCCCTGGCCGGGCGCGGGAACGAAGCGTGCCGCGTCGAGCACCGCGCCGATCGACTGCTCGCGTCCGAGCCGAGCGAGCCCGGCGCGAGCGAGCACGATCGCATCGAAGCCATCGTCCTGCAGCTTGCGCAGTCGTGTATCGACGTTCCCTTGCATCGAGACCGGTTCGAGGTCGTCGCGAAACGCGCGCAACTGCGCGATGCGCCGGACGCTGCTCGTGCCAACGCGTGCACCGGCGGCGAGCTGCTCGAGACTTGCTGCGCCGCACAGCACGTCCTCGGCGGCGGCGCGCGGCGGGGACGCGAGCAGCGCCAGCCCGATGCCGAGCTCACCGGGGACATCCTTCGCCGAGTGCACCGCGAGGTCGATCTCGCCCTGTGCGAGCGCACGCTCGAGCTCTGAGACCCAGCGCGACTTGTCCTCACCCGGCGGTGGCTGTCCCTGCGCGCCCTCGCCCGTCAGCGCGCCAGCCGCGTCGTCGACGCCGGCCGACTCGCGGTCGCCGCGCGTGACGATCGGGACGATCTCGACGGCTCCTGAGCCCTGCTCGGCTTCGAGCAGCTGCGCGACGAGCTGGGCCTGTGCGAGCGCAAGCGCGCTCGCGCGCGTCCCGAGACGCATCACCCTGTTGGGCGCATCAGCCCTCGCGGCGCCGGCGCAAGTCGTGCACCTCAGCCAGCTCCGCGGCGGGCTGCTCCGCGGATGGCGCGTCCTCGCGCAAGCCGAACAGCTCGCGGACGAGCTCGAGGCTCGCGTGGCCGCGCTCCTCGGAGAGGCTGCGCAGACGGATCGTCGGCTCGTGCAACAAGCGGCTCATCACGGCGCGCGCGACTGCCTCGATCCGCGCGAGGTCGCGCGGCGAGGCGGCCTCCCAGCGACCGGCGTTCTCGGCGAGCACCTGCTCGACGATCTCGTTGCCATGCTCGCGCAGCGCGCTAACCGTCGGCAGTGTCTCGAGCTGGCCGAGCCAGCGTGCGAAGCGATTGATCTCCTCGTCGAGGATCTCAAGCGCTCGTGGCGTCTCGCTCTCGCGCGAGGAGAGGTTGCGCGCGACGACCGCCTGCAGGTCGTCGATGTCGTACAGGCTGACGCCCTCGAGCTCGCCGCAAGCCGGGTCGATGTCGCGCGGCACTGCGATGTCGATCAGCAGCAGTGGACGCCCGCGACGCTCGCGCATCACCAGCTCGAGCTCGTCGCGGCCGACGATCGGGTGCGGCGAAGAGGTCGAGGAGAGCACGATGTCGGCGCGAAGCAGCTGATCGGGCAGATCGTCGAGTCCGACGACAGTCCCGCCGAAGCGCTGCGCGAGGCTCAGTGCGCGGTCGGCATGACGGTTGGCGACAAAGATCGTGCCAGCGCCCTGCTCGTGCAGTGCGCGTGCGGTCAGCTCGCTCGTCTCACCTGCGCCGAGCACGACGACGTGGCGATCCTCAAGGCCGCCGAGCACGCTTAGCGCGAGATCGACGGCGACCGACGGGATGCTCACGCGCGTCGTGCCGATACCCGTCTCCGTGCGCACGCGCTTGCCGGCCGTCAGCGCGGCTGCGAACAGGCGATTAGAGAGCGGACCCGTGCACCCGGCGCGCATCGCCGCCTCGTGCGAGCGCTTGACCTGACCCTGGATCTCGGCCTCGCCGACGATCATCGACTCGAGGCCGGCCGTAACGCGGTAGAGCTGGCGAGCGACATCGCAGTTGCGCGGCGAGTAGATCGCTTCGGAGAGCTCCGTCGGGCGGATCGACGCGCGTCGTGCGAGCAGACCGAGCACGTCGGACTCGGCGCGCACTGCGTCGCCGACGACGAGGTAGACCTCGGTGCGGTTGCACGTCGAGATCACGACGGCCTCGCGCACCTCAGGCGTCGCTGTTGCCTGCTTGGCGAACTCGCTCGCCTCGGGCTCGGTGAAGGCGAGGCGCTCGCGCAGCGCGACCGGCGCCGTCTTGTGCGAGATGCCGAGTGCCAGGAGCTCAGACATGTTCGTCGCTCGCCTGCGCCGGCCCGTCCTGTGTCGCCTGCTCGCGCGCCAGCAGCTCGCCGAGGTCGCGCTCGAGGTGGCTTAGCCTGATCGCCATGACCGCAACGTAGATCAGCACAAGCGCGAACAGCACGACATACGCACCGGCGACGTACTTGCCCGCCTCGTGCAGCGGCAGCGCGGGCAGCTCTGCGAGCACAGCGAGCGTCATCGCAGGCCCGTCCTCGCGCCGCCAGGCTCAGCGGCGTGGTGCTGTGCGTTGGCGCTCATCGCCGTTGCGTGCAGACTCGGCGCAGCGCTTCGCCCGCGTCGGGGCACGGCCGTCTCGGCCGTGCCCGTGCGGCGCTCGGCGAGGCGGCGCAGCGCGCGAAGCTGCGCGCGCGTGTGCTTCGCCGTCAGCTCGTATTTGCACAGCGTCGTGAACAGCAGCGCCATGCCGAGCAGCGAGACGAGGAACGTCAGCGACATCTGCCACGGCAGGTTCGACGTCGCGCCGAGCACGCGCGGGTGCACGTAGGCGGTCGAAGCACGCACAGCGATGAAGTTGAGCGGTACGAACGCGCCGGCGGTGATCGCGAAGACCGACGCGTAGCGCGACTGGCGCTCGGGATCCTCGATCGCGAAGCGCAGCGGCTGGTAGGTCGCGTACAGCAGGAAGACGATCAGGAACGAGACGAGCGTCGGCTCGTCCCACACCCACCAGTGTCCCCACGAGCCCTTCGCCCAGATCGAGCCAGTGATCAGCGTCGCGACGCCGAAGATCAGGCTCATGTGGATCGCGACGTAGGAGCGGAAGTCCCACTTCGCCTCGCGCGTGCGCAGGTGCTGGATCGCGAAGATGCCGCCAGCGATGAAACCGCACAGCGCGACGATCGCCAGCGGCACGTGCACGTAGAAGATCTTCTGCAGGAAGCCCTGTTCAGCTTCGAGCGGTACCCAGAAGAAGACAAGCGCTAGCGCGATCGCAATCACAACGACCGTGGAGATGCTCAAGGCACGCAGGCCCTTGCCGTACATCTTTAGTCCTCCAGGAGGAAGTCGAACAGGGCGTAAGCGATCAGCCCGAACACCAGATCATAGAGCCCGAGCGTCAGCAGCCAGCGCGCCGCCGGCGAGCCGGCGTGACCGAGCACGAGCAGCGGCGAGCTGGCGCGTGCCCCGCCAATCACGATCGGCACGAGCAACGGCAGCGCGAGCAGCGGGCCGAGCAGGTCGCGCGCGCGTGTGCGCACGGCAAGCGCGGCGACGAGCGTGCCGATCGCGGCGATGCCTACGTCGCCGAGCGCGAGCACGCCGATCAGGCTGCAAAGCGCATGATCGGAGGACGGTGCGAGTAGCAGCAGGAACGCGGGCACGGCGACGAGCTCGAGCACGACGAGGTAGACGAGCAGCGCGAGCAGCTTCGCGATCAGCATCGCGCTGCGCTCGACGGGTGCGAGCAGGAAGCCATCGAAGCCGCCCTGGTCCGCATCGGCGACGAATAGGCGGTTGACGCCAAGCATCGCAGCGAACAGCAGCGTCACCCACAGCACGCCGGCAGCGAGGTCGCCATCGATTGAGTTGCGGTTCAGTGCGAAATGGAAGACGACGAACGTCGTCACGGCAAACAGCGACATGCCAGGCACCGACTCGAGCGTGCGCAGCTCGACAAGCAGCTCCTTACGCAGCAGCGCGCGTACGACGTTGAGCGTCGGCGTCGTGCCCCGACGCCCGTCCGCGCGCTCGCCGCTCGCTACTGGCCGCCGCGCGGACTCGCTGCCGGGGATTGTCGCGCTCACCTGTACAGCTCCGTGACGGTCGCCGCGTCGACGTCGCGCGCAGGCGCGAGCAGCGCTGGGTGCCCTTCGCGCAGGCCAAGCACGAGGTCGGCCTCGGCGAGCCCGCCGCCCGGGTCGTGGCTGCAGATCACGCGCGTACGCCCGGAGGCGGCGCCGATCAGCGGCTCGACGAGTTCGGTCGCGGCCGGGTCGAGGTTCGAGTGCGGCTCGTCGAGCAGCAGCAGCTCCGGGTCGTGCAGCACGGCGCGCGCGACTGCGACTCGCTGGACCATTCCGCGCGAGAGCGTACGGATCGGCTCATCGGCACGTCTGTCGATCTGCACTGCCGCGAGCAGCTGCTCGACGCGCTCGCGCGAGACGTCGTGTAGGCGCGCGTGGAAGCGCAGGTTCTCGCGCGCGCTCAGCTCGCGATAGAGCAGCGGCTCATGGCCGAGCAGGCCGATCCGCCCGCGTACGGCCCACGCGCGCTCGGGGATGCTCTCGCCGAGCACCTCGACACGCCCGCTGTGCGGGCGCAGCAGCGTCGCGAGCACGCGCAACAACGTCGTCTTGCCGGCGCCGTTTGGCCCGAAGACGACGAGCGTCTGGCGCTCCTGCAGCGAGAGCGAGACGCTGCTCAGTGCCTCGCGCTCGCCGTAGCGGCGGACGAGTCTGTCGAGCTCGACGACGGCTCGCACAGCCTCTGCGTCTCGGCTCTCGGCGACGTCGCCGCCGCCCCTGCGAGGGACGGCCGGCGACTCGGCCAAACCCTGCTCAATTTGCATGCCAGTCACGGTATCGGTGTCGCGCCTCGACAGTGCGCAACTGCGTGCCAAAACGTCCCCGACTTCGCATTGTCCCGACCGCCCGCGGCGCTCTCGCGCGCGGCCGCGCGATGAGGAGCGGCGCGCGCGCTCAGACGCTGGATGCCTGCGGCGAGCGCTCGTCTTGCGCGCGCGCGATCAGCTCGCGCACGGCCTGTGCACCTGGCCCGTCTGACGCCGCGTTGCCGCGCAGCAGCTCGACTGGGTCGGGATCGCCGTTGACGATCCCCTCGAAGAACTCCTTGCGGTCCTGATAAGTCGGCAATGTCCCCTTCGCCCAGCCACGCACCTCGTTGAGCAGGATTGCGAGGCGCGCATACGGCTCGCCGAACTGGCCTTCGATCTCGCGCTTCATCCGCTTCGCGAGCGCCGGCGAGGCGCCGGCCGTCGAGATCGCGATCGCGAGCGGGCCCGTGCGCACGATCGCCGGCAGGATGAAGTTGCACAGCGGCGGCACGTCGACGACGTTGACGAGCATCGCGCGGCGCTCGGCGTCGTCGTACACGGCAATGTTCACGTCGGTGTCGTTCGTTGCGGCGATCGCCATGAACACGCCCTCGAGATCCTCAGGACCGGCGTACTCGCGCTCGAGCCAGTCGATTGAGCCCTCGCCCGCATATTGCTGTAGCGCTGGCTCAGCCTCAGGCGCGATCAGCGTGACCTGCGCGTCGCATGCGAGCAGCCCGTCGACCTTCTCCAGGCCGATCTCGCCGCCGCCGACGACGACGCAGCGCCGTCCGCTGAGCTTCAGGCAGGCGATGTAGAACGGCGTGTCGAGCATGCCCTGCACGCAGCTTTGGTCGCAGATTCCTCTGCGCAGCTGGCAGACACACTCCTTCCCTGCATAAGCCTGGGCGGGCATGGCTAAAGGGTAGTGCGCTAGCGCGGCAGCCCGCGCCCGAAGGCGCGCGCGGCGATCCGCGACAGCGCGAGCGCGCCCTCGCGCCAGGCGTGCTCGCGGTCGGGCTCGCGCCCCGAGCGCATCTTCGCGATGGCACGCGCGGCACGCGTGCTCTGCCCGTCATACGGGCCCCACCAGAGACCGCGCAGCGACGCCGGGTCCCACGTGATCAGCTTCTCCTGCGCACACACGCGTAGCCCGGCCTGCCCGAGCGTGCGCCCGAGCCCGCCGCCCGCCGCTGCGCCCCATGGCCCACGCGAGACGCTTGGGCCGGGCAGGTGGTCGTTGATCCAGACCATCCCGGCGTGCAGCTCGCGCGCGATGCGCAGCGACTGGTAGCGGTCGCCACTCCAGACCGACGCGCCGAGCGCGTAGTCGCTGTCGTTGGCCAGTGCGATTGCTTCGCCGACCGAGTCGACTGCCATCACAGCGAGCACCGGCCCCTCGACCGGCTCGCGCATGATCGCCATCTCGTGTGTCACGTCGACGACGACGGCCGGTGCGTAGAACGAGCCGAGTGCACAGCCGGAGGGGCTGACGGGGCCGCCGCAGCGCAGCGTCGCGCCTTGCACGACGGCTGCGTCGACGAGCTTGCGTACGTGCTCGAGCCGTCGCGGCGAGGCGAGCGGCCCGAGGTCGGTGCGTGGATCAGCCGGATCGCCGACGCGAAGCGCCGTCGCCGCCGTGACGAGACCGGCGGTGAAGCGCTCGTAGACCTCGCGCGCGACGTAGACGCGCTCGACGGCGCCGCGTGCCTGGCCGGCACCGGCGCAGCCGGCCCACAGCGCGCCGGCGATCGCCTGCGGCAAATGCGCGTCGGCGAGCACGAGCATCGCGTCCTTGCCGCCGAGCTCGACCGTCACCTCCTTCTCGCGCGAGACGCCCTCGCCGGCAACGACGCGCCCGACTGCCGGCGAACCGGTGAAGAGGATCTTCTCGACTGGCGATTCGGCGAGCGCGATGCCGACGTCGGCGCCGCCGTGCGCGATCCGCACAAGCCCCTCCGGCAGGCCGGCGCGCGCGAGGATCCGCGCGATCCGCTCGCCCGCAAGCGCCGCACGCGCGGCTGGCTTGAAGACGATGCCGTTGCCGGCGAGCAAGGCGCCAGCGATCTGCCCGAGCGGCTGTGCGAACGGCGCCGAGCCGGCGCCGATCACGCCGACAACGCCGTACGGCTCATAAGCGATGCGCGCGCGTTTGGCCAGCGACATGCCGCGGCTGATTCCGACGCGTCGCCCACCGAGCACGTCTGCACCGTCGTCGGCGATCCAGATCAGCGCGTCGATCGCCGGCAGCAACTCGAGCGCGGCGATCTCGGCCGCCGGGCGCCCCTGCTCACGCGCAAGCACCGCCGCGAGCTCGTCGAAGTCATCGATCACTGCCTGCGCCATGCGGCGCATGTAGCGCGCGCGGTCGCGCACCCGCAACAGCGCCCACAGCGGCTGCACCTTCGCGACGTCAGCGACGACGCCCGCGATCGCGCTCGGCTCGGTCTCTATCACGCTGCCAAGTGCCTCGCCCGTCGCCGGGTCGCGGGCCTGCAGACGCCGCTCGCTGCTCGCCTCGCCTACGGTCGCGCTCATTCGACGATTATCACTGCTCGACCCCGCGAGCTCGGCGAATCTCGCGCAGGCGGCTTGCCAGCTCGCCCTCGGCCCCGTCTGGCTCGTAGAAGCGCGCACCCTCGACACCCTCGGGGAGCAGCAGTTGCGGGCCGAGATGGCCAGGGTGGTTGTGCGGATTGTCGTAGTCGGCCTTGTCCTGTCCGGGGCGCGGCCCGGAGCGCAGCCACGCCGGCGCAGGCTGGGCGCCGTGCTCGCGAACGTGCTGGCGCGCCGCGCCGAGTGCCTTGCCGGCGGCGTTCGACTTCGGCGCGAGCGCGAGGTAGATCGCCGCCTGCGCGAGCGCGTACGTCGCCTCCGGCAGCCCAACGTGCTCGACGGCTGCTGCTGCGGCTGTCGCGACCGACAGCGCTTGAGGATCGGCGTTGCCGATGTCCTCGGAGGCGAGGATCACCATCCGTCGCACGATGAAGCGCGGATCCTCGCCACCCTCGAGCATCACCGCGAGGTAATACAGCGACGCGTCCGGATCAGAGCCGCGCGTCGCCTTGATCCACGCCGAGGCATAGTCGTAGTGGCGGTCGCCGCCTTTGTCGTAGAGCACCGCGCGGCGCTGCAGCGCATCCTCGACGCGCGCGAGCGTCACGCGCTCGCCGGGCGCCGACTCGCTGGCTGTCGCGCTCGCGAGCTCGAGCGCGTTGAGCGCTGTGCGTGCATCGCCTTCGCTGCGCGCCGCGAGGAACTCGATCGCGTCGTCGTCGACCTCTGGGCCGCTCGCGCGCCGCAGGAGCTCCGCGACGTCGGCCGCGCTGAGCGCCTGCAATGCATACACGCGCACGCGCGAAAGCAGCGCCCCGTTGACCTCGAACGCTGGGTTCTCGGTCGTCGCTCCGATCAGCGTCAACAGCCCCTCCTCGACGGCCGGCAGCAGCGCGTCCTGCTGCGCCTTGTTGAAGCGATGGATCTCGTCGAGGAACAGCACCGTCTGCGCGCCCGGTGCGCCGTCGGTCGCGAGCGAGCGGCGGTGCGCAGCGCGCTCGATCACGGCGCGGACCTCGGCGCGCCCGGCCGCGACGGCACTCAGCTCCTCAAAAGCCGCTTGGGAGTGTTCGGCGACCATCCGCGCGAGCGTTGTCTTGCCTGACCCGGGCGGGCCGTAGAGCACCATCGAGTGCGGCCGCCCCTGCTCGATCGCCGTGCGCAATGCTGAGCCTTCGGCGAGCAGGTGCGACTGCCCGACGAACTCGCCGAGGCTGCGCGGGCGCATGCGCACGGCGAGCGGGCGCGCGCTCGTGCTCGCGTGAGCATCTCCCGGTGCGTTCGAAGCGGCTTCGGGCGAAACCTCCGGATTCTGTGTGGTGTCGGCGTCGAACAGGCTGTCCACAGCCTCTGAGTATCGCGCGTGATTCAGCGATTTCCGAATAACAACGCGGCAAAGCGGGCATTGGGAGAGCGGGGCCCATAGAGCCCGCATGTGAGGGGTTGGACAGCTGCGCATCGCGACGGCTCGGCAGGTTGGCCAGGCGTGGGTGTCGAACTAGTACGACGAATGTTTATGTCCAGAGAGAACATGCTGAGCAGACGAGACCGCTGAGATGAGCGTGAGCGCCGCCGAGATCTTCCCTGGAGGAACGGGGGGATTGGACGTCATCGAGGCAAGCGAAGAGATCGCCGCGCGTTCGCCGCTACAGCTTTTCTCTCTGGACATTCGCAAAGACCGCATCGCGATGGTCTCGCTCGCGTTCGTCGTGTTCCTCGTGATCGTCGCGTTCGCGGCACCGCTGATCGTAAAACTGCTCGGACTGCCGGGGCCGTACGTGCAGAACCTCAACCTGACCGATGAATTCGGCAGCCCGCTCGGCCCGAGCGGCGCCCACCCGTTCGGCGTCGACCAGCTCGGCGAGGACGTCATGGCGCGCGTCATCTATGGCACGCGCGTCTCACTCGAGGTCGGTGTCGTCGGCACCGCGATCGCCAGCGTGATCGGCGTTTCATTCGGCATCGTCGCGGGCTTCTACCGCGGCTGGGTCGACACGTTGCTGTCACGTACCGTCGACGTCGTGCTGTCGATTCCCGTGCTGTTGCTCGGCCTCGGCATCGGCGCGGCGTGCGCCGTGCGCGGCTGCCTCGGCGGCACGATCTCGCCGGGGACGAGCGTGATCATCTTCTTGATCGCGCTCGTCAACTGGACCTACATCTTCCGCATCGTGCGCGGCCTCGTGCTGTCGTTGCGCGAGCGTGAGTTCGTCGATGCGAGCCGCGCGCTGGGGGCCTCAAACGCGAGGATCATGTTCCGCGAGATCCTGCCGAACCTCGTCGCGCCGGTGATCGTCTACGCGACGCTGCTGATCCCGCTGAACATCCTGCTCGAGGCCTCGCTCTCGTTCCTCGGCGTCGGCGTACGCCCGCCGACCGCTAGCTGGGGGCAGATGATCGCCGCCGCGACGCCAATCTTCAACACGGCCTGGTGGTACATGGCCTTTCCCGGTATCGCACTGCTCTTGACGGTGCTTGCCTTCAACTTGTTGGGCGACGGCCTGCGGGATGCGCTCAACCCACGAACGGCCCGGTGATCTGCCGGTGCCGCCAACGACAACCAAAGGAGGCGTCCGTATGCGGTCGCTAAGAACGATCCTGGCGGCCGCGGTCGCGGGGGCGCTGATACTCGCGCTGGCCGCGTGCGGCTCGAGTAGCAGCAGCGGCTCGAGCTCGAGCTCGAGCGCAAGCTCCAGCGGAGCGATACCCGCCGGCGTGCAGACGCCCACGGACGAGTCGCTGACCGGCGGCAAGAAGGGCGGGACGTTGAACGTCGAGCAGAACGAGGACTACGAACACCTCGACCCGGGGCAGTCGTACTTCTCGCTCGACTACGACATCACCGACGCGACGCAGCGTTCGCTGTACAGCTACAAGCCGAACACGTTCTCACAGGCCACACCGGACATGGCCGAAGGAGAGCCGACGATCTCCGATGACAACAAGCTGATCACGATCAAAATCCGCAAAGGCGTGCACTTCAGCCCGCCAGTCAACCGCGAAGTGACAGCCGCCGACGAGGTCTACGCGCTCGACCGCATCGCCAACCCGAACGTCGCGAACCCGTACTACCTGGGCTATCTCGAATCCGTCGAAGGCATGAAGGCGGCCAAAGGCGGTCCGGTGGCGGGCGTCAAAGCGACCGACAAGTACACGCTGCAGATCAAACTGACCGAACCGCAGGCGGGGATCGTCGTCGCCTCGCTCGTGCTGCCCTTCTCGGCGCCCGTGCCGGAAGAGTACGCAAAGAAGTTCGACGCAAAGAAACCGAGCGAATACGTCAACTACATGGTCGCGACGGGTCCGTACATGCTCAAGGCCGACAGCTCCGGGAAGATCCTCGGCACCGGCTACCAGCCGGGCAAATCGGCGACGCTGATTCGCAACCCGAACTGGAATGCGAGCACGGACTTCCGCCCGGCCTATCTGGACCAGATCAACATCGCGATCGGCGGCGACGCCAACGTGATCGGTCGTCAGGTGCTCGAAGGCAGCCACATGGTGCAGACCGACACACCGGCCTCACCGGTGCTCAAGCTCGCCTTCCAGCAGCACAGGAGCCAGCTGCAGATCTCACCCGGCTCGGGCTCGCGCTACATCGCGATCAACAACAGCAACGGCCCATTCACGAACGTCAACCTGCGCAAGGCGTTCTGGGCGGCTACCGACCGCGAAGCGCTCGACAAGCTGCGCGGCGGGAAACTGGTCACCGATATCCAGACGCACTTCCTCTGGACGGGCATCCCGGGCTTCGAAGAAGCCGGTGGCTACCCGGGTCCGAAAGTGGACTACAACGAACACCCGCAGGGCGACATGGCAGTGGCCGAAAAGTACCTGAAGCTGGCCGGCTACCCGAGCGGTAAATACACCGGTTCGGAAACGCTGCAGGTCGTTGGCGACTCCTCGCCGCCGGCGAACAACGTCGCCGAAGCAACCAACGAGACGCTGAAGACCCTCGGCTTCAAAACGAAGCTGAACCTCGTCGAGCATACGGTCATGTACTCGAAGTACTGCGGCGTCGTCAGCGAAAAGATCGACGTCTGCCCGAACGTCGGCTGGGTTGCCGACTTCGGCGACCCGCAGGCGGTGCTCGACGTTCCGTTCAACGGAGAACTGATCGTCAAGAACGGGACGAACTCCAACTGGGGCCTCGTCAACCACCCGAAAATCAACGCGGCGATGAAGGCCGCGTCGAAGGTTGTCGGCGAAAAGGCCCGCGGCGAAGCCTGGGCGAAGATCGACAGAGAACTCGTCGAAGAAGCGGTCGTCGTGCCCTACGAATGGGGCAAGCAGCCGAACATCGAGTCCAAAGACGTGGCAGGTGTTGGGCAGCTCTGGAACACGGGCACCTGGGACCTCTCGTACACGTCGCTGAAGTAATCGCAAGGACGGCGGCGCAGGAGGAGGCGGGCTACGCCCGCCTCCTCCTGCCGTTGTAGCTCGACACCGACTGAACCCCGCACTGCCCAACAGAAACTGGCCCCGCAATGACGATCGACAGACAATGACGCGCTACATAGTCCGCAGGCTGTTGTGGGGCGTTCTGCTGCTGATCATCGTCTCGGCGCTGCTGTTCGTGATGTTCCGCGTGCTGCCGACGGCGGACCCCGCGAAGCTCCGGGCCGGGCGCTTGCAGAGCCCGAAGATCATCGCCGAGATCCGCCACACCTACGGGCTCGACAAATCGCTGCCGGCGCAGTTCTGGCTGTACATGAAGAACCTGTTCCTGCACTTCGACCTCGGCTACAGCTACTACAGCAACGCGCCGGTCAAGGAACTGATCTTCAACCGCCTGCCGGCGACGCTCTCGCTCGTGCTCGGCGGCGCCGTCGTGTGGGTCGTCGCAGGCGTCGGCGTCGGCGTCGTCTCCGCCACGCGCGCCCGTTCGCGCTTGGATCGCGCGAGCATGGGTACGGCGCTCGTGCTCGTCTCGGCCCCCGAATACTGGCTCGGCCTGATCGTGCTGTACCTGTTCGCCTCAGACATCGGGCAGGTGCGCATCTTCCCCGGCGCCGGAAGCTATGCCGGGCTGACGAGCGAACCGCTCAAATGGTTCGAGTCGCTGATCCTGCCGTGGCTCGTCGTCGCGGCCGGCACGGCCGCGATCTATGCGCGGCTGATTCGCGGCAGCCTGATCGAGACGATGGGCGAGGACTACATCCGCACAGCGCGAGCGAAGGGCCTGTCAGAGCGCCGCGTCGTCTTGCGCCACGGCTTGCGCGCGGCGATCAATCCAGTCGTCACGATCCTCGGCGTTGACATCGGCGTGCTGCTCGGCAGCTCGGTGCTCGTCGAAACGGTCTTCAACGTCCCCGGGATCGGCCGTCTCAACTACATCGCGATCACGCACGCAGACTTCCCGATCGTGCAGGGCACCGTGCTGCTCGCCGCGCTGTTCATCATCGTCGCGAACATCATCGTTGACATCGCCTACGCATTCCTGGATCCAAGGGTGAGGTACTCATGAGCGCACAGGAGCCGCTTTTGCTCGTCGAGGATCTGCGTGTCGAGTTCTCGACGGAGGACGGCATCGTCCACGCGGTCGACGGGATCAGCTACGAGGTTCAGCGCGGGCGCACGCTCGGGATCGTCGGTGAGTCGGGCTCGGGCAAGACTGTCTCCTCGCTGACGACGCTTGGGCTGACGCGCAGCCAGGGCGCGCGCGTGTCCGGACGGATCCTGTTCGACGGACAAGACCTCGTCGCGGCCTCCGAAGTGGACTTGCGCAAGATCAGGGGAAACGAGATCGCGATGATCTTCCAGGATCCGCTGTCGTCGCTGCACCCTTTCTTCAAGGTCGGCTTCCAGCTGATCGAGGCTGTCCAAGCGCACCAGGACGTCTCGAAGGCCCAGGCGCGCGAGCGCGCGATCGAGTTGCTCGGCCTCGTCGGCATCCCCGACCCGACGCGCCGCGTCGATGACTTCCCGCACGAGTTCTCCGGCGGCATGCGACAGCGCATCATGATCGCCCTCGCGCTGGTGCTGAACCCGAAGGTGCTCGTGGCGGACGAGCCGACCACCGCGCTCGACGTCATCGTCGAGGGACAGATTCTCGGGATCCTCGCCGACCTGCGCCGCAACTACGACACCGCCCTGCTCCTGATCACCCACAACCTCGGGATCGT
>Ga0193728_1000460_pt1 | contig 19607 bp, 10 predicted proteins | sample U1c1metaG_FD_143037 | JGI IMG/M metagenome (GOLD analysis project Ga0193728, IMG submission 143037) | Soil microbial communities from a riparian zone of the East river system, Colorado, United States - U1c1 | ecosystem: Environmental > Terrestrial > Soil > Riparian zone | place: USA: East River...
TCGAATTTGCCAAGTATGTAATCGTGTTTACAACCTCTTCCAGCGGTTCGACGACGAATGTTCTACGAACCTATCGCGCCCGTTGGCAAATTGAGCTGATGTTTAAACGATTGAAGAGCCTTGCTCAAGTGGGGCATGTGCCCAAGCATGACGACCGCAGCTCTCGCGCCTGGCTTTATGGGAAGTTGCTCGTCACGCTCTTGGCACAGAAAGTGATCCGCATCGGCCGCGACATTTCCCCCTCGGGAAGCTTCCTCTCGGTGCCTAGGGCCATTTAGCCCGGCGCGTGAATTCAGTTTCGCGCTTCATCAGATCCAGCAAACTATCGAACCGCACCATTCCCTACAGCAAACGCTCTATTCGTGGAATCACATTGCAGAGGCTCTGGCGGAAAGGTCGCGCAAGCGATTACTTCAACTGACCAAATGGCATGCTTCGTGACACCGCTCCGAGACCAAACGATCAGAATGGGCCGCGTTGTTAGAAGCCCCTGCTGACTCGTGGAATCTGAAACAGATTATTGAACCGAAGCGATCATCGAAGGCACGGGCGTCAAATTGCAGCGCGCCATCGGCTTCGGCAAGACCAGGGAATTCGATCCATTTCTCTTGCTGGACGATTTCCGTAACGATAACCTCAACGATTACGCGGCCGGATTTCCCTGGCATCCACATCGCGGCATCGGAAACCATCACCTACGTCCTGGCCGGCTCGGTTGAGCACCGGTGACAGCTTGGGCAATAAAGGAAAAATGACCGCTGTCGACGTGCAATGGATGACAGCCGGAATCGGCATTCTCCACCAGGAGATGCCGAAAGGGGATAGCCGGGGCCGGATGCATGGCTTCCAGCTGTGGGCAAATCTGCCCGCAAACCTGAAGATGACCGATCCGCGGTATCAGGACATTCCGGCAAGCGCGATCCCGGAAATCAACGATGACGACGAAACCCGAGTCAGGAAGTCAGCGTGATTTGTGGAAAATTCTGGGGCAAGAGAGAGTATCTCCGATCCCTCTTCCCTTGAGGTCGGAATATCAGGAGACGAAGAAGTGCCTCAGGCAACCAAAGGTGATGTCTGCGTCATCTGGGTCGGCAAGGTGAAATGAAAGATGGCTCCTCGTCCATCATTGGCGGTCGCCCACAACCGGCCGCCATGCGACTCCACAATGGAACGGCTGATGGCCAATCCCATGCCGCTGCCCTGCGGCTTTGTAGTAAAGAATGCAGAAAAGATCTGATCCATCTTCTCCATTGGCAACCCCACGCCCGTGTCACTGATCGAGAACTGGAGTTGACCGTCCTGCAGGTGCGACTTCACCGTAAGTTCTCCGCCGGAGTCCTTCATGGCTTCGATGGCGTTGAGCATGAGGTTCATAAACACCTGCTGCAGCTGCACATGGTCCGCCATAATTTTGGGCAGGTCGGTGGCCAGTTCGGCGCGCATCGCAATCGGGTATCGCGTGGCCTCACCTTTCAGCAGCGTGAGCATTTCGTGGATAATTCCGTTCACGTCGACCAACTCACGTTGTGGAGGAGATTTCTTGTAGAGAGAACGTATCCGGTCGATGATCTCAGCCGCACGATTCCCATACTTATCGATCCGGGCCGCTGCCGCACGGGCCCGATCCAGATTGGGCGGTTCATGCGCCAGCCATTCAATGCAACTATTGGCGCTGGTGATGGCAGCGGCGATCGGCTGCTTGATTTCGTGTGCCAGCGAGGCAGCCATTTCCCCCAACGTGCTCACACGATTGATATGTGCCAGATCGGCCTCCATCTGACGGAGCCTTGCACGTTCTTGCTCAGCTCGTCTACGCTCAGTGACGTCGATCACAGTGCCCACAAATTCAACGAGATGGCCGGAACTGCTCAGAACAGGATGACCTACGACGTGAATGTCCCTGACGGGGCCATCCGGATGCACGATGCGGTAGTCCGCCTCCCACTCTGCCTTCTCGCGGATAGCCGTCTGGATTAGTTCCCTGAAGCCGGGTTGGTCGTCGGGATGAAGCCGCTGGAAAAAGGTTTCGAATCGCGGTGGCGATCCAGCCGGGTCGAATCCTAGCACGCGGTAGCACTCCTCGGACCAATATCTAATGTCGCCGGTGACCGGGCTCCATGCCCAACTGCCCGTGTGGGTCAGCCTTTGCGCTTCCAACAAGTACCCTTCACTGCATCGGAGCGCCTCCTCGGCGCGCTTTTGTTCACTCAGATCAAGCGCGAAAGCAACGCCCTCGCCACCACCCTCCTCGAACACCGCGGCGGCGACCAGCACCGGCACGCGCCTGCCATCTTTCCGGAAATACTCCTTCTCGTAGGGCGGAACCATCCCAGTTGCCTTCAGTTTTGCCAGCGCGCCTTCGTCGTGCTCACGCCACTCGGGGGGTGTCAGATCGGTCCAACGCACGCGACCCGAGGCGACATCTTCATGGCCGTATTGCAGCATGTGCAGGAACGCCTCATTGGCCTCAACGATTGCACCTTCGAAGTCCCAGATGAAAATCCCCAGAATGTTGGCATCGACCAGGCGGCGAATCCTCGCTTCGCGATCTTCGAGATCGCGATAAAGGCGAGTATTCTCGAGCGAGATTGCTGCTTGCGACGCAAGCACCTTCAACACCGTCACGCGATCGGAAGTGAAAACGTGCGGCGTCAGATTGTTTTCAAGGTAGAGAATACCGCTGAGTTTCCCCTGGCTAACCAATGGCAAAGAGAGAATTGAACGGGGCCGACGCTGAACGATGTAAGGATCGGCTGAAAATGCATTCTGAGATGCTGCATCATCGAGAATCACAACCTCTCGGGTGCGCATTACGTACCGCACGAGCGACTCCGGCAGGGTGTCTGCAGTGTGGGCGCCGTCTCGCAGATACACGGTGACATCCTCTCCACTAGTGGTCGCTGCCGCCTCTATCTGCAGTTCATCCCTTCGCGGAACAAGCAAGAGACCTCGCTCGGCGCCTGCGTGCTCGATGGCCGTGCGCATAAGCCTGTCAATCAGTTTTTCAAGAACCATCTCGCCCGAGACTGCTTGCGAGACTTTGATTACCGTCGCTAGATCCAGCTGTTCGACAGGTGCAGCGATCATGCTCCTGGAACTAGCAACCGGCTTCTCGTGCCTGAGCTGCGGATGCTGCTGATCGAGTTGGCGCACTTTGCCGTCAGCACCCCAGCGGAGATACGCGAACCGGGCTTCCAGAAAATACGCATCCGCTATCTTCTCGAAGCCTCGTGCCGCATAGAATCGTGCGGCAACCTCATAGGCGATCGCCTCATTGTGGATGAATCCATTTGCGTGTGCAGAATGAATTGCCTGCTCGTAAAGGCGCATTGCATCGAGATCGCGACCTTCGATGCGCGCGATCTCCGCAGCCAGCAGTGCCGCGCGGTTTTCGAAATTCTCCGGGCAATTCTCTCTCCATAGTTCGAGCTGCTCGTGGTGGTTTGTCAGCTCCTCGCGATGCTGTTGTGCCTCGACAGGAGAAGCGGAATCCCAGAGAGCTGCTTCAGAAAGCGCAGAGTAGAAGTGATACTCGGCTGCGTCAAAGTATGACATTGCTATCCCAAGCAGCCGCTGAGCCCTCATGGCAGCGTCGATACACGAGGCATAGTCCATGGCGAAGAAGCGAGCTTGCAGCTTTAGGACCCAATACGAGAACTCGCTCGGCCCTAAAGCCGGGCTTCGTTCCAGATGGCCTTCAAATTCAAGTTCATCAAAGTCCTCATCGCTGAACGAGCCGAATTTTGGGGTCAATCCACGAAGGGTCCGGACCAGTTGAAGTTGTGGAATGATTGCGTCGACAACGAGCCCGAATCGAGCCTTGCGGGCAAACGCAAGCCCCTTTTCCGCTTCATGTTGTACCTCCCCGAGGGGGTCGCCAACCGCGAGAAGGTTCGCATTTAGTTGGTTGCAGCTGAGAGCCGCAAAGGTAAGGTCGCCGATTTCGTTCGCGGCATCAAACGCGCCGCGCACCAAATCGCGGCCGTTCCGGATATGACTGATCCACGGGATCACAGTATTTCCGAAAGCCAAATACGTACGCGCCTTGAATCGCCTCAGTCCGCGTTTCTCGACCAAATCGTAACCGAGCCGACCGAATTCGAATCCGGCTTTGTAGTTCTTGAAATGTGGGCCAGCTATTTTGCGGAACCTCATGAGTCCCTCCGCAACGCCGCGCTCGACATAAAAGAAGCACGAAGCGTCGCTGTTGCCATGCTCCATGCTGAGGTTAACCGCTCTGAAGAGAACTAGGGCACCAAGGTTCGCGTCAGTAAACCAAGCCGGTACTACCAGCTTGGTTAGAACATCCATCGTCCCGAGGGATTCGGGATTCGTCATCAATGGTAAGTCAATGAGATCCTTAATTTCGCGGTCGCCGAGCTGAGTCCAGATCCGTTCGTACTCCCGTCTAGTTTCTTCTTCTGACGGATGTGGAGACCATTCGACGCCTACATGTCGGAGGTAGTCGAGGCAGACCGCGACCGCGCGATCCCGGTCCACTGTCATATACAGATCCGCTCGCAAGCACGTTACGGCGGATAATTCAACCGTGTCCGCTGCTCGCGAAGAAAGCATCGTCAATCGTTCCTCCGCTGCTGCCAACTGGCCACTCAGGAACTCGCATTCGGCCCGATTCAATTCCATCGGAAAAATGAGCTCATGCCGGCGCTTCCAAGCGTCGTCCCTAAGTAAAGCGGTGCCAGCTGTGAGATATTTGAGCGCTGAACTGTATGCGGTGGAATCCTTGGCGCGCCTGCCCGCGACAAGGTTGTACTCGGCCAATTGTTCCCGTTCCTCTTTTGAGGTAATCAATGCCGCACCCCGGTTGAGCTGATTCACGATTTCAAAGATTTTCTCCTCCCGCTTGGCTGAAGGCGTCTCGGCAGCGAGCAACCTCCCTATCCGGAGGTGGGTATGTGCCTTGAGTTCTTCCGGGATCAAAGAATAAGCTGCTTCCTGTACACGGTCATGGACAAACTTGTAGGAATGTTCTGTGAGGAAGATGAAGCCTGCTCGAATCGCATCCCAAAGCCGCGCCCGCATTTCGTCGTTCGACTGCTGTGAAACCATCTGTAACAGGGTGAACTCCGCGCTGTTGCCCGTGCACGCAAGAAGCTGCAATGCTTGTTGCGTTTCGATCGGCAGGCGACTCAACTTGCCGACCAAAAGGTCCACAACATTATCGGAATACCCCTTGCCTCGAATGCTATGTAGGTCCCAGGACCATCGCCCTTCGCGATGATCGAATGTGAGTAGACCCTCCTCGACAAGCGCAGAAACAAACTGAATTGCGAAAAATGGGTTGCCCGCCGTCTTCTCATGTATCAGTCCTGCCAGTGCGGTGGCACGTTCTGGTTCGCAGTGAAGAGCGTCCGCGATTAACTGTGCGAGGTCCTCACCGGCCAGGGGCGCAAGGACGATCTCCTGCACGGGCGCCTCGGCTTTCCGGATCGCATCCAGCTTGCGCATCAGGGGATGGGAAGAATTAACTTCATTATTTCGGTACGCGCCGATCAACATCAGGTGCCGCACATCGGATTGGCATAGAAGATCCTCGATCAAATCCAGAGTTGCCGAATCAAGCCACTGCAAATCGTCGAGGAACAAAGCAAGTGGATGCTCCGGCCGCGCGAACACTCCGATAAATCGCCGAAAGACGAGTTGGAATCGACGCTGGGCATCCTGTTGCAGAAGGTCGGGAACTGGCGGCGGTTCACCGACGATGAGTTGCAATTCAGGCACAAGGTTCACAATGAGCTTTCCGTTCGGACCTAGCGCTTCAAGCAACGCATCGCGCCACTCGCTCAACTCCCTTTCGTTCTTACTAAAGAGGGGACGGATAAGGCTCTGAAAGGCCTGCGCCAATGTGGCATAAGGGATGTCGCGTTTGTACTGATCGAATTTACCTGACGCGAAAAGGCCGCGCGGCATAACCAGTGATTTATGGAGTTCATTAACGACGGAGGATTTGCCGATACCGGAGTATCCGGACACTAGAACCAACTCCGGTTTGCCCCCGGCTACCACGCGGTCAAAGGAGGCGAGCAGGGTCTCAATTTCAGGTGCTCGACCGTACAATTTCTCGGGGATCAGGAGCCGGTCTGAATACCCTTCAATCTCTCGGAGGGAGGGGTCGGTTGTCTTGCGATATGGCAGTGCACCAATTCCATCAGATCGGAGGTCGTGAAGGGGAGATTTCCGGTCAGCATCTCGTAGAGCGTGACGCCGAGAGCATAGAGATCGCTCCGAGAATCAATCGAGCGATTCATTCGCCCGGTTTGTTCGGGCGCCATGTAAGGGAGTGTTCCGGCGATGAACTCGGGAGGCTCGGGCGTCTGGCGCTCGCGCGAAAGGCGCGAAGCGATCCCGAAACCCATCAATCGGACCTGACCTGTCGCGGGATCAACTAGAACATTGGTCGGCTTCACATCCTTGTGAATCAGCTCCCTTTCGTGCAACCCGCCCAGTGCCGTTGCGAGACCGACGGCGAAGCGTAAGAATTGCGTCATCTCCATCGGCCCTGGAAGGAATCGATCAAGAGGTTCGCCGCCAGGGTCTTCGAGCACGAGCGTCATTTGCCCGCGTTGCTCGGAGAGGGCCAGGGGCCGAACCGCCCAGGCTGAGTCCAGTTCATCCCTCAACGAGTATTCGTGTTCTATCTTTTTTAGGGTCTCCAGCGCCGGCCGAGTGGAAGTGGGGGTTAGCAGGAGAACTGATGGTGAACCGGGATGTTTCGAATGCTCGGTCCGGTACAGGACAAACTCCTCATCCTTGCGAAGAGGTTTGAGGACATGTTGTGAAGGCTCCACGATCCATTGTCCTCCGACTTGAGGCGTTTCGTCGGTCGAAAGTCACGATTCGAGCGGGGCAAGCATCGATGCTAGCCAAAACATGCAGTTTACCACGGGAGATCGATACTATTCTTGCGCGCGCTGGGGGTTGGGTTGGCGCCAGTAGATGCCGATGATGAGAAACTATTCGACGCCAAGGTGAACGGGTTCTTGTTCTCGATGCAAAGGACCTCTTCATGAATGACGGCGGATAAATCCGGAATGCACCATCCCATTAATTCTACGCGGCTTCATATCTGAACAGAGTTGGGAAGCCTGGGAGTGAGTTGGGGCTGACGACGTTGATAGATCGGAGGGAAAAATGGAATAACTTATGAACCGGGATAATCGAGTGACAACAATCTATGGGATTGCTATATTGGGGGTCGGAAGCGCGTTATTCATCCCGGTCATTTCTAGTGGGTCTTCTCTGAGCAGAGATTTACTGCTAACCATCCGCGCTCGAAGGATCTGGCAGCCGTCAATACACCGCGGGCGTTTGGCAAGAGCGATTGACCCCGCAGCGGGACTTGCAGGGCCTTCAAGATCTCCTTCTGCCGTGCATCCGGTCTGGGCAGACGGGGGTTCTCTTCACATCCACGCGGGAGCAGACAAAGTCGGCTCAACGTGGTCTGCGGTTGGGTTTCCGTGGCACCAAAAACCGCTCGCGGCCACTGTTCCGTCTCTCGCCACCGCATAATATGACTCTTCTATACGGATTTGTCTTGACCTTTCTGGCTGGCCTAAGCATAGGTTTCTGCGGGTGGCCAATGAAGTGGGCGAGAACTTGGAAGTGGGAGAACTTCTGGTTGACCTACTCCCTCTTCTGCCTGATTATCTTTCCATTCGGTCTGGCCTTTTGGGTCTTACCTCACGTAGGGCGAGTCTATGCTTCCCTGACTCTCTTCGAAGCTTTGAAGCCGTTCTTGTTCGGCGCTGTGTGGGGCTTTGCGCAACTTGGTTGCGGAATCTGCCTCCATAAGCTCGGCTTTGCGGTCACGAATGCAGTGGTTAACGGGGTGGGGGCTGCTTTCGGAACTCTGCTTCCTCTTGCCCTCCTGCACCGGGCGATGGTTTTCCAGACAGGTGGGGTGTTGATCCTGTCCGGCACGTTACTGATGTCGGGTGGCGTGGCCCTTTGTGGCTGGAGCGGCTGCCAACGGGAAAACGAAGCGAGGCGACAAGGCCGAGGCGCTGGATTCTCGGTGAAAGAATCCGTGATGAGCCAGGTCGTCTCGACGCAAGCGGGCTATATTCTGAACGTGGGCATGGCAGCCGGATCAGGAGTGCTGTCGGCGTTCTTGAATCTCGCTCTGGCCTATGGCGACGACATCATGCAGAAAGTACGCGTCCAAGGCGGGCAAGCCTCCTGGGCGCCCTTTGCGGTCTGGCCGATTGCCCTTCTCGGCGGGTCGCTCGTCAACATCGCGTACTGTGCTTACCTGCTGTCGCATAATCGAACCTGGGGAAAGTTCAGAGGTAGCATGAGAGAACTGGTTAACCCCGTGCTGATGGGATTCATGTGGATGGGTGGTATCGCCCTATACAGCAGTGGCACAACCTTCCTTGGGACCCTCGGAGTTTCCATAGGTTATGGACTCTTTATGATCCTGGTAATACTAGTGGGTCAGTGGGTCGCAGTTTTTACCGGTGAGTGGTACCGTACGCGGCGCGCTACCTCGGGGTCGTTTGGTGCTGGAATTGCCTTACTTGTTCTCGCCTTCATCGCAATTGGGGCCGCAAACTATATAGGCAAGTGACGCAAAATTAGAGCCGGGTCCGCAAATCCTTCCGTAATTCGTCCCTGGACGATGGTGAGTCCAATCTTCGCTTTTCCGCGGCGTGAAGATGTTATGGCGGATGTTTTCTGCTGACTTCTTTGTTGAACAAGGTGGCCGACCGTTAGGCAGAACAATTCGGTCTCGGGGGCCCCAGATGCAGCACTATTCAACCGGTGTGACAAGGGCACAGCAGAGCGGCAAGCCCATGATAACCGTCGGCGTGATCGTTCGTTGATGGATTCCCGAAGTCACGGTGGTTGTCAATTCTGTTCGGGATTCAGGATCCCCTCTTTCGCTTTGATCATAGCCCCAAGAAAGGCAAGAATGGGTTTCAGTAACGCATAAAGGCAATCGCGACTTGGCTGGCCCCAACGAGTGGGCGGCTGTGGAGGTTCTCGCACGTGACAAAGTCGGCGCTTGTCAAAAACCTGCCAGCGGTGTCAAACCTGTCAGTGGTGGGGTATGAGAAAACCTCCTGTGCCGAAAGCGTGTCCCTCCTTGCAGAATCCTGATTGCAAACGCGATTATCTGTGCAAGACGGCGTGCATCTTGAGGTCACTGAGTCGATTAAGCGTGTCGGCTTTGTCGGAACTGAATTGAGAACTTACCTGCGCGAAAAGCACCTTTGCTTCGTCTTGCTTACCAATGGCAACATAGGCTCGCGCCAGCAAATACGTTGCATTCCTCGCATCTCGCTGAGGATTGGGTTCGAGTTTTCGCGCGATCTTCAAATCGGCAATCGCATCCTGTGGATGTCCTGTTTTGAGCAATATCTCACCTCGAAGGACCCTCGCCGAAACCGAATTCGGATTGAGCTCGATAGCGCGATCAAGTTCGGAAAGGACAGTTGCAGAATGCAATGAATCAATCCGAATGAGGCACTCGGCGAATAGATAATGAAGATCGGGATCAACGATTCCGGATGCAATGGCATTCTTCAATACCTGTATGGCTTCCTCAAACTTCGACTGCCGATAGTCCGCCAACGCCATAAAAAAAGGAGGATCGGGAGCCATGGGTGCCAGTTGCGCAGCATGAGCGAAATCACGATACGCGTTCTTTGTTTTGCTTTGAGATAGCTCGATCGAGCCCCGCATTGAGAGCGCTTCCGCGTTTTGGGGGAGTGCGGCAACAGCCTTATCCGCTACCTGCGCTGCCTTGTCTAGCTCTCCTGTATCCACGAACAGCGTTATAAGGTTGTAGTATGCGTAGGGATTCGATGGGTGCTGCCTCAGATTCTCCACCATAACAGCGTAGGCTTCTTGGTACCTGCCGAGCTTCGAGTATGCGACGCCAAGCAGGTCTGCGCATTTGGGGTCGAAAGTTCCTTTCGAACGAAGTGCGGTTAGCGTGTCGATTGCGGCCTGATAATGGCCCTGATCGAAATGCACTAGTGCAACGGCATAGGCATGGGTCAGCCGGTCGGGCACGTTCGGCTGTACAGACTTGAAGATCTTGAGGGCGTCAGGAAAATCATGCGCTTTACCGTACAGCCAGCCCACGTTGAAGCGCTGAACTGCTGACAAATGTGGACAAGCTTCGAGACGTCGAAGCAGAACCTTTGCACCCTGGTAGTCCTTCTTCTCGAGAAGATATCCAACTTTGGCAAAGTTCTTCTCGGGTGCGCATGGCTGCTCATCTTGAGCCCCGAGGCTAACGATAGGAGTAAAAAGGCAGAGAACACCGGTCAGTAAAACCCACAGGACTTTTACCTCGCGACATTGCGACGTAGAACTAATCATGGGGTAAACTCCGGCGACCTGCGATCTCTGGATTTTCCGTGTCCGATTTCCGGACTACGGCGAGCCGATCCTTGGGTAAGCACAACGAGGCACTGGTTCGTGCCTCGTGCCGCCTTCGTTTAGAACAATGCTTTCAGTACAAATTGAATTTCTCTGGCGGGAGCGCTGGTTGAAGTGATGCTCCCGAACGCTGAAGACTGAACATTGTTGCTGGGTAACGCAAGTTGAGTCCGGTTGAACAGGTTGAAGAATTCGCACTTGAATTGGATGGCGAAGCGCTCCAATGTGAAGTCCTTTCGTGCATTGAAGTCTAGGTTGACGTAGCTAGGACCCACGAGGTCATTTCTTCGTTCATTACCGAAAGTGAACGGAGCAGGAACAGTGAATTCCAGTGGATTGAGCCACTGTTGTCTGGTTTTGAGAGCGTGGCCAGGTGCATTGAAGATCTTCTCGGCCCTCTGTGGACCTCCGCCCGTGTTCGCGACATCGCCACCCGCCATCGCGCTGAATGGCAGCCCCGAATCGGCCGAAAAGATAGCGCCGATGTTCCAGCCTCCCAGAACCGCATGGGCAAACCGATTAGTATTTCCCAGGAACGCCTTCCCCTTCCCTACCGGCAGCGCATACGAGGTTGCAAATGAGAACATGTGCTTCCTGCTATAGTCGGACGGGCCGTAGTCTTGACCGAGGTTGTAAAAATTGGTGATCGTATCAGCCTGCGGGTCAGATGCAAGATCCATCGACTTGCTAAAGGTGTAAGAGGCTAGGTAATAAAGTCCGCCTGCCAGTGCCTGCTTCAGCTTTACCTGAAGTGCATGGTAGTTCGCAGTCCCTTCGTTGTAGTCCCAGGGAATAGGTCCTCCAAATTGCGGATAGGGCTGGCGCGCTGAAATCGGTCCAGGTCCGGGCACGGTTGCGGTATTGGCAATCGGCTGCAGGAATTGATGCCTGCTCGCAGACCCTACGTAGTACGTCCCGAGAACGAGGGTTGGTGTTAATTGCTGCTCGGCTCCGAAATTCCACTCCATTGAGTAAGGAATTTTTATATCCGGACTGCCTCCAAAGCTCGCTAACGGTTTGTTGGGATCGAGAAAACTGGAGGCAGGCGGAAGTGTGTTGATGAACACCGAGGGAATTCCATTATCTTGATTGCTGATGGTGGTAAAAATGCCACTCGGCCAGGAAAGGCGGATATCCGATTGTTCCTCGATGAGTGTGTTGTTGTGGTCATCGATGATTACAAATGCACCTTGTATCGCAGTCTTACTCAGCGGCTGATAGACGAAGCCGAAGCGCGGCTGCCAGCCGTTCTTTTGTGCGTAGTAATAGCTGCTCGGTCCGACAGCTTTTGGAAAGAGTGGTGGGACGGGGCCTGTGACGTGAAAGACGCCGGTAAGAACGTCCAGTCCTGAATTGATCTTGGCGAAGTCCGGCGGCGAAATGTAGTCATAACGCAGGCCGAAGGACAGTACGAGGTTTTTCCTTATTCGCCATTGATCTTGTGCATAGATACCGTACCAATTGATGTGTTGGTCTTCTGACGTATCGCCGACCCACGGAGTGTAGCTGTCAGGAGTACCGATGAGCAGGCTGGCAGGACCGTACCCTGTTCCGCCCTGAGAGGCATCGACTGACGTTCCATTCTGTGTGAAGTTCATCGTGTACTGCCAGCCATCGTCGAAGCTATGAATTCGGTAATACATGCCACCCACACCTACGGTGTGGTTTCCCGCTACTTTTGACAGGTCTGCGTGAATGTCGCTGTTTCGCTGCGGCCCGACAGGAGCTGCAAACTGGCCGACTCCGGTATAGCCGTTGGCAATGCCGATACCGGGACCCAAAGGCAGGTCATTCTTCACTGGAGCTGTATCCGTGAAGTTCAGTGCCGTAAGGAAATCAAGGCCGGCCGGCTGATCGAAAATATTGAACGAAGTCTGAGTGTAGCCATAACGCAGGTTCAAAATCGTATTCGGACTGAAGATATGGGTAAGTCCACCAGCAAATGTACGGGAGTAGTTGGACTTGCTCCCTACATAGCCGGGAAAACCCTCCGGTGTTGTCACGTTATTGTTCGAACGATTGAACCGGAAGAACGCCGTGTTGTTCGTATTGAACTGCTGGTCGATCCGCATACCGACCTGGTCAGCTTTTGTTGATGTGTTTCCGTTGAATGCGAAATTTGGGAGAACGCTGGGCGCGACGTTCAAATTTTGCTTTGGATAATACTTGTCGAGTATGGCAACTGCGGCTGGGTTAATCTGGCTTTGCGGGATCACATTGTTTGGATAAGGATCTCGTATGATCTTTGCCGGATTATTAGGATCTGGCCTGCTCGAGTATGGATCGTAGATTTCATTTGCGAATTCAGGGCGCCCAAGACTGTCGGTACCGATGGGCGTTGTGCCGAGGACAGCGGAAAAATCACCACTCTTCATTGCGTCAGTGAGTGTTGCCGAAAGATATGATTGGCTCTGCTCTGAGCGGAATCCCTCCCAATATCCTGAAAAGAAGGTGCGGTTCTTGAATATCGGACCGCCGAAGTAGACACCATATTGATTCTGCTTGTATGGCGTGGTAGAAGTGGCCGGATACGTCGTGGCGTCCAGCACATTGTTGCGGATGAACTCGTAAACTGCTCCATGGAAGTCATTTGTTCCAGAGCGCGTGACGAGATTGATGTTCGCTCCCGAACTGATCGCGAACTGCGCATCCGTGATGTGAGATTGGACGTTGAATTCCTGAATCGCGTCGGGCGGCGGACTGATAGCGAAGGTGTTCGTAAAGAGTGCGTTGTTCAACACTCCGTCCATCGTGTAGTTATTCTGCTGTGGTCTTTGTCCATCAACCGAAGGGCTGACCGAACCAGCTCCGAGCTTTACAGTAAAGAGCCCTTGCTGCCCAGTTTGGATCAACGGAACTGCTCCGGGGCTAAGCAACGTGAGTTGATTGAATTGCCGTCCATTCAGTGGCAGTTCAACGACTGCCGTGTGATTGACCACTTCTGCTTGAGTCGCTGATGTAGTGTTGATCAAGCTGACGTCCGCTTTGACCTCCACGGTCTGAGGAGAAGCCGACACAGACATCTTGAAGTTCAACGCTTCGCTCTGGTTGACTTCAAGGTGAACATTCGCCAATTTCTGCGTCGCAAATCGTTCTTTGCTGACCGAGATATCGTAGACGCCCGGTTGCAACTCAGGAACAGAGTAGTGGCCGCTACTGTCGGTAACAGCCTTCCTCTGGACCCCGGTGGCTTGATTCGCCAGTTCTACCTGGGCGTCAGGTATCACTGCGCCAGTTGAATCCATGATGGTACCCGTAATTAGTCCAGATGTGGTTTGCGCACTAGCCCACCCTGCTATTGCCAGTGCAACACTGCCGAGCTGGAGCGCGAAAATGAGAGACTTCTTCGACATGGAGTCACCTCCAATGAATGAGCAGGCCTTGATGTTTGCAAAAGCTCACCTTTCGAGAAGTCGGAACGGATATCCCAAGTTGATTCTCAGGCAGGTCAGCAGTACTTAAATTGGCCTTTGTTGATTTTCGAGGCCTTGATCCGGGTCTTCCCGCTTCTCGGCTTCCATAATGTGGGCAGCTTTTTCGCCCCGGTCGATGCCATCCTTGTAGAATGTGCCGAGCACTCTGTGCTCCTCGTCGATGGTGTTGAAGAACGCGCAGACATGATTCATCCGGCGAGATTGACCCTGGCGAGCTCTATGAATGTCCCTGCTTTGCCATATTTCGCCTCATGTTTTCGCTAGAGATAAAGGCGTCCGGCCGGTCAGGGCCTCCGATTGGTAGCCCGTCTATTTCCCCAAACCTGGTTGACAAAATAAAGCGAGCCCATCCGGCCGAGACCGGACCAATAGTGTCGGCTCGTTTCGGGTACGGTTTGCAATCAAACGGCTCATGCTCGCCGATAGCGCCTTCAGTCTCGAGAACCGTGTTGTGAATGTTACTCCGATGTGCGAGAGGTTGCTACCGAGCTTGGATTCGACCGCGTTCTTGCATCCGGGAGCCATGCCAAGCACTTCCGGTCCCTCCCTTTGGAGTCTGCGACTGCGTTAAAGAACAGAACAATTGATCGGAAGGATCGCATCGGGGTATGGCGAGTTGATGAGCTTTGAAATTCCGAAGTTCTCCTTATCGAGCTGCCTTTCTTCTGCGCACAAATTTCAAAGCTGAGCATCTTCCCGTCGTATGGTCTCGGGTGCTATACCGAGCCCGTCTGTTCCCTCCTGATGGATCGGTCGCGAGATCCCCATCCTTCTCATCTTTGCCAGCAGCGTGGTTCGTTTCAGTCCCAGTCTCGCCGCTGCGCCGCGTGGTCCACCGACGATCCAGCCCGCCTGCTCAAGTGTTTCCAAAATCAAAGCGCGATCCGAGTCTTCCAAGGTCACCGATGAGTGGAAAGTCCGAGTGTGATGCAGACTGGGGATCATGAGCTCGGTTTGCTTTTTTTGAAGTGGGTTGGGGAGCACACCGTCTTGCGAAAGAATCACCGCGCGTTCCACCAAGTTCTGCAACTCCCGAATGTTGCCAGGCCAGGAATACCACTGGAAGGCAGCCATGGTTTCCGGAGGAACGGTGTCAACTTGCTTCCCCATGCGGCGGCTGAACATCTTCACGAAATGCGCCACAAGAGCAGGGATATCTTCGCGGCGCTCTCGCAGCGCTGGCAGGATGATGGGGAAGACGTTCAGACGATAATAGAGGTCACTGCGAAATTGCCCGCGGGCTACCATCTTCATGAGATCCCGATTGGTCGCGGCTACCAGCCGGACATCCACTTTGTGTGTGCGACCGCTCCCCAAACGCTCGAACTCCTGCTCTTGCAAGATGCGCAGCAACTTCGGCTGCAGGGCCGAGGGGATGTCGCCCACTTCGTCCAAAAAAAGCGTGCCTTTGTCCGCCATTTCGAAGCGCCCGACTTTCTGTGCGATCGCACCAGTAAAAGCGCCCTTCTCATGACCGAACAATTCGCTTTCCAGAAGATCGAACGGAATGGCCGCGCAATTCAGCTTGATAAAAGCGCGCCCGCAGCGCTGACTTGCATTGTGAATGGCGTGAGCAATGAGCCCTTTTCCCGTGCCGGTTTCCCCTTCAATGAGGACAGTCGAGTCCGTGGGCGCAACCTGCTCCACTTGGTCGAGAACAGATTCGAGGGCAGCGCTATTGCCGATGATCCGCTCGAACGTGCGCTCGGCCTTATCCGGTCCAGGGTTCGTGACTGTTACAAAATCTCCCACAGAAACCCCCACGCGACTGCAATACCTGAGATTGCTCACATATCAAGTGCAGCTCGGGCCCTTTTGAGCAACAGTTGATGATCGAACGGTTTCGCCAGGAACTCGACTGCACCCTCTCTCATCGCTTGAATCCGCATCCTGGCATCTCCATGGGCAGTAATGAAGATGATCGGAACATTGCATTCCTCTTCTTTCAGCTTGGCCTGCAACTGCAGACCCGACATCTTCGGCATGCGGACATCAACGATCAAGCACGCGGCCTTACGATGCAAATCGGACTCGAGGAATTCTTCCGCGGATCCAAAGCACCGTGCGACCAGCCCAGCCGCTTCCATTAGGTCGCGCAGCGAATCTTGCATGGCCTCGTCGTCATCAACGATCGCTATCAATTTGGACGTTCGGTCCATCGGCATGGGGTCAGGTTAACGTTATTGCTTCGCTTGGAGCAATCAAACTTTCGGCTGAGTGAACCAGACTCTGGGAGATAAGATCCTTACTATCGATAATCCTGCGAGGGAGAGATCGATTCACGCAAAGTCGGCTATGTGATGGACTTCAGCTTGTCCGCCATTCTGACGAGCTCAGGCAAGGATTTAGCCAGCATCTTTTTCATCACTTGGCTCCGAGTGTTTCCGGTCTAGTGATCATTTGCTTCTAGCTCGCATTACGATGCAAGCGTTGATGAGCCCATCGAATCGCACGGTCGCTCTTTCGTACTGGACACAACCGGCCGGCAACAGAGGAGCATTGCCCATGCAGGACAACCCACCATTCGCCCGATTGCCCGACTGTGGGCAGTGTTCGCAAACGTTTGAGCAAGGCGACATCCAAACTTTTGTCCAGTTCGCCAGCTTAGCGCGCACAACCGTCTCCCGCAACGAGTAACCCCGCGCCACATGCAGCATCAGCATACGCAACAGCACGTCAGGCGATGGAAACCCACGCAATCGCTCGACCGCACCCGACTGCCGTGCCATTTGCTGTCATCCTGCGGGAAACAACGACGTGAGCACTTTCCAGTTTTCTTCGGCGATACGCATTCACCAAGAATAGCTCCACGAACACTAAAACCTGTTCCTTAAGTTAGCGCTTATGGGGACCCCTCCCCATACGCAAGACACAGGAGTTACGACCAGATTTCTGCTCGGGCGCTTCAACTGGCTCTACTGCCTCTGCGTGGCAATGATGCGATGAATTGTGGGTGGGGTGGAAGGTCGGATGTCAGAGGGGCTGTGGATGAATGTGGGAATGCCGGGCCCCGAAAGACAGGAGTTAGGAGATCAAATTCCCCGCTCTGTGGCAGAAGATGCGACAAGGGCAGGCACCCTCAATTGCTTGAAATCACCAGAAAGGCTGGGCCAGCCCCCAGCCCCTCGCGCTCTACAAGGTCAGAGGCTCCTGGAACGATAGCGCACCTGTGTCCTGTAAAACCCGGCAGTTACACCCATCTTTCGCTTGAACACAGTCGTAAAGTGGCTTTGATTTGCCAGTCCGGCTGCCCATCCTTTCCGCAATTTTAGCCTTGCGGTTCCCCGTTCTTAATCCTGCGTTCTTTGCAGGGATCTGAGGAGAGTTCCGGATTTAGGAGATCAAATTACCCGCCCTGTCGCCTGGCTAACCAACAACTGCTTTATCAGTAATCTCCAGGCCCAGATCGATGATCTCAAACGCCTCGCGCAGCTGCTGCTCGTTGATGCACAGCGGAGGGTTGGTGAAGAAAGTGTTCCAGCGGACGAAGGTGTAGAGGCCTTGCTCGCGGAAAAAGCGGCCGAGCGCGGCCATCTCGTCGGAGGTGCCGTTGAAGGGAGCCATCGGTTGACGAGTCTTGCGGTTGCGAATGAGTTCGACGATGCCGAACAGTCCGATCGAGCGCACCGCGCCCACCGACGGATGCTTCGTCTGCAACTCCGCTCCCAGCTCTTTCATGATCGCGCCCATTTTTCTCGCGTTGTCGATCAGCCCATCTTCTTCATACACGCGAATCGTCGCCAGCGCCGCCGCGCATCCCATGGGATGACTGTTGTAAGTGAGACCTCCGTAGAAAACTTTGTCTTGAAAATGCTGCGCGATGTGATGCCGCATTCCGACCGCGCCGAGAGGGAGATAGCTCGCGGTCAATCCCTTCGCCATGCAAAGCAGGTCGGGAACAACCTTCCAGTGATCAACCGCGAACCATTCGCCGGTGCGTCCGAAGCCGGCCATCACTTCATCGGCAATCATCAATATGCCGTACTTGTCGCAGAGCTTGCGCAGGCCGGTGAGATATCCATCAGGCGGAACGAGAACGCCGTTGGTTCCAGTGACCGGCTCGAGAATGAATGCGGCGATGGTTTGCGGACCTTCGAGTTGCATGGTCTCTTCAATCATGGCGAGCGACGATTCGGCGGATTCCCATCCGCGCTCGATGCCGTGATAAGGATCGAGCACATGCACGACGCCCGGAATGCCAGGCTCCGCAGCCCATCTGCGGGGATCGCCGGTGAGGCTGATCGCGCCCGCGGTCGCGCCGTGATAGGAGCGATAGCGCGCCATGATCTTGTGGCGTCCGGTGAAGAAGCGCGCAATCTTGATGGCGTTCTCGTTGGCCTCGGCGCCGCCGTTGGTGAAGAAGAACGTGTCGATGTCGCCGGGAGTGATTTCTGCAAGCTTCGCGCCAAGGCGCGCGCGTACTTCGGTGGCCATGAAAGGATTCGCGTAGGCGAGCGTTGCGGCCTGCTCGGTGATCGCCTGGATGACGCGCTCGTCGCCGTGTCCGATGTTGACGGACATGAGCTGGCTGTTGAAGTCGATGAAGCGCTTCCCTTCCGGCGTGTAGAAGTAAATCCCTTTGGCACGCGCGACGGGAATGGGATCGACCTTCGACTGCGCGGACCATTCGTAGAGCGTGTGCTTGCGGGAAAGAGAGACGATTTCTTTGCCGGACATGGTGGGCGTGGTGAGAGTTGTGGTCATGGGGTCCTCCGTCGTACGTACGAGATCTTCGCAGATGATTTGGTAATTGGGTAATTTAGTAATTGAGTAATTGAGTAATTTGAAAACCATGAGCGCCCGAGGCGATTCTAAATTGCCAAATTACTGATTTACCCAATTACCAAATGGTTTCAGAATTTGCGGCTGTGCTCTTTGGCCCAGCGTTCGACGACGACTTTCTTGTCGGTGTAGAACTCGATGGAATCGCGGCCCTGGCCGTGAAGATCGCCGAAGAAGCTGTTCTTCCATCCGCTGAAGGGGAAGTAGGCCATGGGCGCAGCGACTCCGATGTTGATGCCGATGTTTCCCGCGGGCGCTTCGTAGCGGAAGCGCCGCGCGGCCGATCCGCTCGAGGTGAACAGCGATGCCTGATTGCCGTAGGCGCTGCGTTCGAGGAAGGCAAGCGCGTCGTCCATATCGTTGGCGTGAACGAGGCACAAGACGGGGCCGAAGATTTCTGTGTCGGCGAGATCGCTGGTTGCGGGAACGTTGTCGAGAATTGTTGGATTCACGAAGTTGCCGGATTCATGTTTCGGGATCTTCGCGTTTCGTCCGTCGACGAGAATTGTTGCGCCCTGCTTTTCGCCGAGGCCGATCAGCGATTCGACACGCTCTTTGCTTTGAGCGGTGATCACTGGTCCCATCTGAACATCTTTATCGAGGCCGTTGCCGACTTTGAGTTTCGAGGCGGCATCGGCGATGGAATCGCGGAAAGTCTTCTGCGCTTCGCCGATCGTGACGGCGACAGAGACGGCTAGACAGCGTTGACCCGCGCAGCCAAAGGCGCTGTCGCTGATGATTTGCGTGGCCATCGGCATGTCGGCGTCGGGGAGAACGATGACGTGATTCTTGGCTCCGCCCTGGCATTGAGCGCGCTTGCCGTTGGCGGCGGCGCGCGAGTAAACGTACTTCGCGACTGGCGTCGAACCGACAAAGCTAATCGCGCGAATTTTTGGATGGTCCAGAAGAGCGTCGACAGCGGCTTTTCCGCCGTTCACCAGGCCGACAACGCCTTTTGGCAGTCCAGTTTTTTCGAGA
>Ga0193728_1000461_pt1 | contig 19583 bp, 18 predicted proteins | sample U1c1metaG_FD_143037 | JGI IMG/M metagenome (GOLD analysis project Ga0193728, IMG submission 143037) | Soil microbial communities from a riparian zone of the East river system, Colorado, United States - U1c1 | ecosystem: Environmental > Terrestrial > Soil > Riparian zone | place: USA: East River...
GTCATGGCCGCTGCGTACGGTCACACGCACGCGGGGGTCTTCCGCTCGATGTTGCGCACGCCCGGCATGCGGCGCGAGGAGCGGGAGATCGAGGAGCTCGCGAAGGAGCGCCTCGCGTTCTTCGGCGAGCGGCTGATGGGTTACCGCTGGGATCAGCCCGCGTACAGCCTTTCGTACGCGAATCGCAGGCGGCTCGAGATCGCGCGCGCGACGGCGACGAAGCCGTCGGTGCTGCTGCTCGACGAGCCGGCTGCCGGCATGAACCCGGTCGAGACGCACGAGATCAGCGACCTGATCGGGCAGCTGCGTGACGAAGGCGGCTACACGATCCTCGTGATCGAGCACGACATGCATGTCGTCGAGGGCATCTCCGACCGCGTCGTCGCGCTCGATCATGGGGTGAAGCTCGCCGAAGGGTCGTTCGAGCAGGTCGCGACCGACCCGCGCGTCGTCGAGGCATACCTCGGCACGAAGGCGACGGCGACGAAGTGAGCACGACCACGCCGCTGCTCGCCCTGGACGGGATCGACACGCAATACGGGCCGATCAAGATCCTCCAGGGCCTCTCGCTGCACGTGAACGCGGGCGAGCTCGTGTGCCTGCTCGGCGGCAATGCGTCCGGGAAGTCGACGACGCTGAAGACGATCCTCGGGATCGTCAAGCCGAAGGCGGGCTCGGTGAACTTCGACGGAGAGAACGTGACAGGCCGCTCGACGAGCCACCGGATCAAGAAGGGCATGGCGATCGTCCCGGAGAACCGCCGCCTGTTCGCGCCGATGACGGTGCTCGAGAACCTCGAGATGGGTGCCTACCTGCACAACGGCGGCAGCAAGGAGGACTTCGAACGCGTCTACGAGCTGTTTCCGCTCCTGTACGAGCGCCGGACGCAGCTCGCGGGCACGCTCTCCGGCGGCGAGCAGCAGATGGTGGCGATGGGCCGCGCGCTGATGGGGAAGCCGAAGCTCCTGCTGATGGACGAGCCGTCGATGGGGCTTGCGCCGATCCTCGTCGAGCGCAGCTTCGAGATCATCCAGCAGGTGCACAAGGCCGGCGTCGCGATGCTGATCGTCGAGCAGAACGCGAACGTCTCGCTCTCGATCGCCGATCGCGGCTACGTCCTCTCGACCGGCCGGCTGGTGCTCGAGGGCAAGGCCGCGGATCTCCGCGAGGACGAGGATCTGCGCAAGGCCTATCTCGGTCGCTAGGGGGCGGTAGGGCAGACCCGGGATAAAGAGGCATCGTGTCGGGCCTGCCCTACCGCCGTGTTCGATTGGGGCCACGCCCTTGGCCGCGACTGGACGGCGGTCGATCGAGGATGAGAGCCGCGCGTGTACCGGTCGTGACCCCGGGGCTAGAGTTGCCTTGTGAAGGAGTTGTTGCCGGAGATCGACCGCTGGCGCGCGAAGGGCGAGAAGGTCGCGATCGCCACCGTGGTCGCGACGCGGCGGACATCGCCGCGCCCGGTCGGCTCGAAGCTCGCAGTCTCGGAGGGCGGCGAGCTTGCCGGCTCCGTCTCCGGTGGCTGCGTCGAGAGCGACGTCTACCTCGCGGCGCAGGATGTGCTCGCGGGCGGGCCGGCGCGGCTGATCACGTACGGGATCACGGACGACATGGCGATCGGCATCGGGTTGTCCTGCGGCGGCGAGATCGACGTCTTCGTCGAGCCGCTCGAGTGACAGTCTTCGAAGAGCTTCGGCTCATTGTCGACGAGGGCGGGCGCGCCGTCGTCCTCACGGTCATATCGGGCGAATCGCCCGGCGCCAAGCTGCTCGTGCGCGGCGACGGCTCGACGGTTGGAGAGGGTCCGTCAGAGCTTGCGGCGCTCGCGCCTGCCGCTCTGCGTCGCGGCCGCAGCCATGTGATCCAGCACGAAGGCCTCACGGTGTTCGCCGATGTCTTCGCGCCTGCGCCGCGACTCTTCGTCTACGGCGCGGTCGACACGGCCGAAGCGTTGTGCCGCATGGTGAAACTCGTGGGGTGGACGTCGGTCGTCGCCGACGCACGCGCGCGGTTCGCCACGCCTGAGCGGCTGCCGAGCGCGGACGAGATCCTCGTCGCGTGGCCCGAGGACGCCTTCGCCAAGGTGCAGCCCGACGTCAGCACGGCGATCGTCGTCCTCACGCACGACGACAAGTTCGACGTTCCGGCACTTCAGGCCGCCCTCGCGAGCGAGGCGTTCTACGTCGGAGCGCTGGGCTCGCGGCGCAACCAGGAGCGCCGGCGCGCACGACTGCTGGAGGAAGGCGTCGCCGAATCCGCCCTCGACCGGATCGCCGGTCCGTCCGGGCTCGACATCGGCGCCGCGTCCTCCGCGGAGACCGCCCTGTCGATGCTGGCCGAGATGCTCGCGACCCGTGCGGGGCGTGCCGGCGGGTCCCTGCGCGACTCGAAGTCGCGCATTCACGCGGAACCACTCGCGGGCAAAAAATAAAATGCCACTTGCAACACCTTTCGCGGCCTGCGTAGGATCGCTCTCGTGCTGCTGAGAGAGGTCGAGTATGCGAAGCCGTCGTCGGTCGCCCAGGCGCTGGCGATCCTGTCGGAGAACGACGGCGCCCGCGCCCTCGCCGGCGGTCAGACGATGATCAACGTGATGAAGGCTCGGGCTGCGTCGCCCGACGCGCTCGTCGACCTCGCCGGCCTCGACGACCTCAAGGGCATCGAGCTCGCCGGCGACGGCACGCTGTCGATCGGCCCGATGACGACGTACACGGAGCTCGTCGAGTCGGCCGAAGCGAAGGCGCGTCCGATCCTCGGCGAGGTGTGCGCGCAGATCGCCGACGTCCAGGTGCGCAACCGCGGCACCATCGGCGGCAATCTCTGCTCGAACGACCCCACGAATCATCTCCCGCCGCTGATGGTCTCGATCGGAGCGCAGTTCACGATTGCCGGCGCCGTCGGCGAGCGCGTCGTCTCGGCGGACGAGTTCTTCCTCGGCGTCTACCTCACGGCCGTCGGCACGGGCGAGCTCCTGACGAAGATCACGATTCCGGCGGGTAAGCGCGACGCGTTCCAGGCCGTGACGCTCGGTGTCGACGGCACGTGCATCGCGAGTGCCGCAGCGAGCATTAACGGCTCCCTGCGTATTGCGCTCGGATGTGTTGACGCGACGCCGGTGCTGCTCACGCCGGCCTCGGCGGACGAAGCCGCGGTGCGCGAAGCGGTTGCAGGCGCAGGGTTGCTCCCGCCGTCGGACGTGCACGCGTCGAGTGAATATCGGTTGCATCTTGTCGACGTCCTCGCCGTGCGCGCTGCGCGGCAGGCATCAGAGAGGAGCTAGGTGTCGAGCGTCTCCTCCGCGAAGGACATCACGGTCACCGTCAACGGGACCGAATACGAGCGGCACGTGGAAGCGCGCAAATTGCTCATCCACTTCCTCCGCGACGACGTCGACCTCACCGGCAGCCACATCGGCTGCGACACCGGCAACTGCGGCGCGTGCTCCGTGATCGTCGATGGAACACTCGTGAAGAGCTGCATGATGCTTGCCGTGCAGGCCGACGGCTCGTCGATCGAGACCGTCGAAGGGCTCGCGGACGGCGACGAGCTCACGGTCCTCCAGCAGGCGTTCAGCGACCATCACGCGCTTCAGTGCGGCTACTGCACCCCGGGCATGCTGATGAGCGCGACCGCACTCTTGCGCGCGAACCCGAACCCGACGGAGCACGAGATCAAGAAGGGGCTGCAGGGCAACCTCTGCCGCTGCACTGGTTACTGGAACATCTTCGAGGCGGTTGCCGCCGCCGCGGAGCGGATGTCGTCGTGAGCACGACGACGATCGCACCCGAGACCGTCGAGATCCAGGCGCCGCAGACGCCGTATAAGGGTCAGAGCGTCCCGCGCAAGGAAGACAAGCGGCTCGTCCAGGGCCAGGGCACCTTCGTCGACGACATCAAGCGCCACGGCATGGGTTACATCCACTTCGTGCGCTCGCCGTACGCGCATGCGCACATCACGTCGATCGACGTGTCGAAGGCGGAGTCGCTGAAGGGCGTCCACGGGACGCTCACGGGCGAGGAGGTCGCGTCGCTCACCGATCCGTTCTTCCAGATCTCGTCCGTGCCCGGCGGGAACATCAAGGACTACGCGCTCGCCGTCGGCAAGGTGCGCTACGTCGGCGAGGCGATCGTCGCTGTCGTCGCCGAGACGCGGGAGCTCGCGCGCGATGCGTCGGAGCTCGTCGAGGTCGAGTACGAGCCGCTCGACGCCGTCACCGATGCGCGCCACGCGCAGGATGGGTCGAAGCCGGTCATCCACGAAGACGCAGGCGGCAATCTCATGTGGAGTGGGGTCTACGAGTGGGGTGATCTCGACCAGGCATTCGCCGAGGCGGACAAGGTCGTGAAGATCGACGAGCTGCACTTCCACCGCTTCAACTCGACGCCGCTCGAGACCGACGGTGCGCTCGTCGAGTTCAACCGCGGTACGGGACTGTGGACGATCCACACGAACAACCAGTTCCCCGGATTCGCCGCGATCATGATGGGCCCGGCGATGCGCACGGGCATCGACAACCTGCGCTTCGTCACGCAGGACATCGGCGGCGGCTTCGGCAACAAGATCACGACGCATCCGCAGCTCGTCGCCTGCTGCCTGCTCGCCCGCAAGCTCGGCCGCCCGGTGCAGTGGACGGAGTGGCGCACGGACTTCCACATGTCAATGTCGCACGGCAACGAACGCTGGTTCCACGACACCGAGGTCGCCGTGAAGAACGACGGCACGCTGCTCGGCTTCCGGACGAAGGCGCTCGACGATGCCGGCGCGTGGCTGCGCTACGAGCCGCTCGGCGGCGTCATCTGGGCACAGGTGACGCCCGGCATGTACCGCTGGCGCCACATTCGCCTCGAGTTCACGCAGGTCGCGACCAACAAAGCGCCGGTGTCGCCGAACCGGGGCTACTCGCGGATGCAGCACCTGTGGTTCACCGAGCGGATCATCGACATCGTCGCGCACGAGCTCGATCTCGATCCGATCGAGGTACGGAAGAAGAACTACATCCGCACCGAGGACATGCCGTACGAGACGCCGAACGGCTGCGTCTACGACTCGGGCGACTATGCGCAGATGCTCGACGTCGCGACCGGCCTGATCGATTGGAACGGCTTCGCTGCGAAGAAGAAGGACGCGGAGTCGCGCGGCAAGCTGCCAGGCACCGGGATCGGCTCGACGCTCGACTCGGGAACGAACAACTTCGGCCAGTCGCGCATGATCAACCCAGAGCTGCAGTTCTCCGGCAACAACGAGGTGGCGACGGTCAAGCTCGACATCTTCGGCGAGATCGTCGTCACGCTCGGCACGACGCCGCAGGGCCAGGGGCACGAGACGACGGCGGCGCAGGTCGTCGCCGACATCCTCGGCTGCACGGTCGACGACGTGCATGTGCGCGCCGGGCACGACAGCTACTGGAACTCGCACGCCGGTTTCTCCGGCACGTATGCGAGCCAGTTCGCCGTCACGGGCTTGAGCGCCGTGAAAGGCGCGACCGAGATGCTCGCGGAACAGATCAAGCGTCTCGGCTCGGTGATCCTCGGCGGCGTTCCGGTCGAGGCGCTCGAGCTCGCCGAGGGAACGGTGCGCATCAAGGACAACCCCGAGGCGGCACTGCCGTTCATGGCGTGTGGCGCGATCATTAACGCGAACAACGCCGGGCTCCCCGATGACCTCGACGTGACGCTCAACTGCCGCTACGTGTACCGGCCGCCGTTCCAGGTGCCCGACCTCGAGCGCAAGTTCGGCAACCTCACGCTGACGTATGCCGCGCAGGTGCACGCCGCGGTGGTTGAGATCGACCCCGAGACGGGGTACTACGAGGTTGTCGACTACGCCGCGGTCGACGACTGCGGCAAGCGCATCAACCCGCAGATCGTCGAAGGCCAGGTGATGGGCGCGACCGCCCAGGCGCTCGGCGGTGTGATGCACGAGATCTTCGAGTACGACGAAGACGGGAACCTCTTGACACCGAACTTCTACGACTACCACGTGCCGCACGCGCTCGACATGCCGCCGCTCCAGACAGGCAACGTCGAGAGCCCGTCACCGTTCACCCCGCTCGGCACGAAGGGCATGGGCGAGGGCGGCGGTGCCGGCATCCATGCGGTCTGCTCGGCGATCCAGGACGCGCTGCGCGGTCGCGGCGACGCGATCGTCTGGGACAGCTCGAATCCGTATCGCCGCGTCTGGGAGATGCTCGAGCATCCCGAGACGTTCGACGCGCCGCGCGCGACTGTGTGGCAGGTGCTGAACGATCCCGCCTCGATGGCGGCGACGATGCCGGGTGTCGAGAGCTTCGACATCCACGACGCGCAGCGCTGGACGGCCAACGTGAAGATCCCGCTCGGCCTCGGCGGCCTGAAGATGAAGATCGACATGAACAAGACCGATGAGCGTGAGCTCGAGCACGCGTCCATGCAGATCAAGGGCCAGGGCGTGGGCGCGATGATGAACATGGTCACGAAGTTCGACCTGAGCGACGAGGGTTCGGGCACGAAGATGAAGTGGTCGGCGGACGTGAAGATCGCCGGCCCGGTCGGCTCGATGGGGCAGCGCGTGCTGCAGCCGATCGTCAACCAGCAGGTGCAGCACGTTCTCGGCGCGCTCGACAAGCAGGTGCAGGACGCGCGCGCTGCGGGCGCGCAGGGCTGAGCCCCGCGTGGCGGTTCCATTTCGGATCGGTGTCATGCAGCTCACGATGGAGCCGCTCGACGAGATGCTCGCGTCCGCCCGTGCGATGGACGACGCGGGCATGGACACGATCTGGCTCGCCGAGGCGTACCCGTGGTGGCGCAAGCACGGCATGGAGGCGCGCTCCTCGACCGTCGTGTCGGCGCTGATCGCCCGAGAGACGAAACGGCTCACTGTCGGTTGGGGGATCATCTCGCCGTTCACGCGCCACCCCGTGCAGGTTGCGATGGACGCGCGGGTCGTGCAGGAGGCCGCAGGGCCGGGCCGGTTCATCCTCGGCTTCGGGACGTCGAAGATCTTTCTGCGCAACGCCGGCATGCAGACGAACAAGACACTCGGGCCGATGCGCGACGCCGTCGAGATCGTGCGCGGCGTGCTCGGCGGGGAGCCGTTCGAGTACACGGGCACCACGTGGAATGCGTCCGTGCCGGGGCTCCAGGCGGAAGCGCACACACCGCGCGACGTGCCACCGGTCTACGTCGCAGCGACAGCGCCGAAGATGCAGGCGCTCGCCGGCGAGATCGGCGACGGCTGCCTGACGCCGTCGATCACGACGCCGCCCTTCGTCCGCTACACGCGCGGCAACGTCGGCGACGAGATCGATGTCGGCTGCACCGTCGTCGCGTCGGTCCACGAGAGCGACCGCGAGGCGGGCCGCGACGGCGCGCGCGAGATCGCAGGGATGTACCTCGCGAACAAGGTGCAGAACATCCAGGGCGCCGCCGACACGCTGCTTGAGCTCGCGGGGATCGAGCAGGACGAGATCCGCCCGGTCGCCGAGGCGATGGAGCAGGGCGGCCGGCTTGCGGCGAAGGCAAAGGTCACCGATGCGCTGCTCGACAAGTGCAAGCCGATCGCGGGCACACCCGCCGATTGCATCGCGGCGATCGAGGAGTACCGCGACGCCGGCTGCACGCATGTGATGCTCGAGCTGTGGGGCGAGGACCGACACGAGCAGATCAGGCTCTTCGGCGAGCAGGTCCTGCCGCACTTCAGGCAATGAGCGTCCAGGTCGACCGCGGCCGCCTCGTCGAGACGGCCAGCTCGATGATCGACGTCCACAGCTTCACGGGCGACGAGCAGAAGATGGGCGAGCTGATGGTGTCGCTGTACGAGGACATGGGCCTCGCGACGCAGTGGCACCAGGTCGAGGAGAACCGTGCGAACGCGCTCGGCACGTTGGCGGGCGCCGGTGGCGGGCCCACGCTGATGTTCAACGGGCACATGGACACGTCGTACTCAGGGCGGGAGCCGTGGCTGAAGCACGTTCCCGGGTTCCAGCCGAAGGGGTTCGTGCAGGACGGCCGGCTCTACGGGCTCGGCATCTCGAATATGAAGGGTGCGCTCGCCTGCTATGTCGAGGCGGTTCGCGCGTTGCAGGACGCGGGAGTGCGCCTGCGCGGCGACGTGCTGATCGCGGCGGTGTGCGGCGAGATCGAGAAGACGCAGTACGGCGACGCGCAGGGTGCGCAGTACCGGGGCTATGCGGCGGGATCGCGCTACCTCGTGACGCACGGCGGTGTCGCCGACATGTGCCTGCTCGGCGAGCCGACAGAGGGCAAGGTCGTGCTCGGGCACTTCGGCGCGCTGTGGCTGCGCATCCGCGTGCACGGCAACTTCATCCACACCGCGTTCAGCGAGGGTAAGCGCGACCAGAATGCGATCCTGCGTATGCACGAGGTGCTCGCCGCGGTGCAGGAGTGGATTCCGACGTGGGAGGACGACCCGTCGAACAGCTATCGGGGCGCGAAGGCGATCGTGAACGTCGGCGCGATCGAGGGCGGCTTCGGCTGGCGCGTCTCGCGGACGCCGCATCACAGCGACCTGTTCCTTGACGTGCGCGTGCCGCCGACGAAGGCGATGGGCGTCGCGCGGCGTGAGGTGCTCGACTTCGTCCGCTCGCTCGCGCAGCGGTTCCCGGACTACGGCGTTGAGGGCGAGGTCTACGTCACGGCGCCGGGTGCGGAGATCGACGAGGGCCACGAGCTGGTGCAGGCGGTCGACGAGGCGCACGCGGAGGTGTTCGGCTCGAAGCCGGAGCGCGACGTGACGCGTTGGTTCAGCGACGCGTCGGCGCTCTCGCGCTACGGCATTCCGACGCTGAACTACGGGACGTCGACGGGCCTCATGGACGTCGAGCTCGGTGAGAACCTCGAGGTCGAGGGGCTCGTGCAGACGGCGCAGACCTACGCGCTCGTCGCGCAGCGCATCTGCGGCGTCGCGTGAGTCACGACGTCTACTCGCTGCCGCCGGACCTGCCGGTGCCCGAGGACGACGGCGCGGCCGATCATCTCGTCGGGCGCGAGCTGCCGGATCTCGTGCTCGAGTCGTCCGCCGGGCCGCTGAACCTGCGCGACTTCGACGTGATCTACGTCTATCCGCGCTCGGGGAAGCCCGGCGTCGACCTGCTCCCGGGCTGGAACGAGACGCCCGGCGCACGTGGCTGCACCCCGCAGTCGTGCGCGTTTCGCGACCTCCACGGCGAGCTCTCGGCGCTCGGCGTGCGCGCAGCGGGCCTCTCGGCGCAGTCCCTCGCGGATCAAGAGGAGTTCGCCGAGCGCAACCACATGCCGTTCCCCGTCATTTCCGATCCCGATCTCGCACTCGGCGGCGCGCTCAAGCTTCCGACTTTCCACATTTCCGGCCTTACTCTTTACAAGCGGATCACGCTCTTCGCCGAAGATGCCCGGATCGCGAAGGTCTTCTATCCCGTCTTCCCGCCGGATGCGAACGCCGGCGACGTCCTGAGGTGGCTACAGAACCGATGAAGCTCGTCACGTACAACAACGGAAAGGTCGGCCGTATCGACGGCGAGGAGATCGTCCGCCTCGACGTGCCGACGATGCGCGAGTACTTCGAGCGCGGCGGCGCAGACGACACGCAGGAGCGTACGCCTCGCGCGGGCGCGAAGCTCGAGGCGCCGATCGTCCCGAAGAAGTTCTTCCACACGGCAGGCAACTTCCGCGAGCACGAGGAAGAGTCGAAGAACGTCAACTGGTCGCATGAGATCGCGCCGTGGATCGTCTTCTTCCAGAACGTGGACGCCATCGTCGGGCCCGACGAGCCTGTCATCTACCCCGAGCATCTCACCGAGGAGCTCGACTACGAGCTCGAGCTCGCCGTGATCATCGGCAAGGACGGCAAGTGGTTCGGGCCGGAGGAGGCGATGGACTACGTCGCCGGCTACGTGATCTTCAACGACATCACCGCGCGCGACATCCAGCGGCGGGAGATGCGCAGTGGCGTGTTCTCGTTTTGCAAGGCGATCGACACGTTCTGCCCGCTCGGCCCGTGGATCGTCACGCCCGATGAGGTGCCCGATCCGCACGACCTCGCGATGACCCTGCGCGTCAACGGCGAGACGCGGCAGACCTCGCACTCCGGCAAGATGTCGACGACGATCCCGGAGATCATCAGCCACTACTCCGCGCTCGGCTACTCGGCCGGTGACGTCCTCTCGACGGGCACGGTCAGCGGCGTCGCCGGCTTCAGCGAGGACGCAGCGTCCCTGTATCTCAAGCCGGGCGACGTGATCGAGGCCGAGATCGAGCGTATCGGCGTCCTGCGAAATCCCGTGATCTCCTGGCAGGACGGTCACGGTCAACCGGCGCCTCCGCGCGTCCGCTGGTAGAACCCCGCCGTGGCTGCGAAACGAAAGGCGTTCATCACCGGGATCACGGGGCAGGACGGCTCGTATCTCGCCGAGATCCTGCTCGAGAAGGACTACGAGGTCTACGGGATGGTGCGGCGTTCGAGCTCGTTCAACACGGCTCGGATCGATCACATCTTCAGCGACATCGAGCTCGTCTTCGGCGATCTCGCGGACGGCTCCGTGCTGAACCAGTTGATGCGCACGATCCGGCCTGACGAGGTGTACAACCTCGGCGCGCAGAGTCACGTGCGCGTCAGCTTCGACATTCCGGAGTACACCGCGGACGTCGACGCGCTAGGCCCGCTGCGCCTGCTGGATGCGATCCGCGAGGAGGGTGTCGACTGTCGCTTCTACCAGGCGTCGTCGAGCGAGATGTACGGTGAGGTGGCCGAGGTTCCGCAGACGGAGAGCACGCCGCTACATCCGCGCAGTCCGTATGGCGTCGCAAAGGTGTTCGGCTACTGGATCACGCGCAACTACCGCGAGGCGTACGGCATGTATGCCGTCAACGGGATCCTGTTCAACCACGAGTCGCCGCGCCGCGGGCCGACGTTCGTCACGCGCAAGATCACGCGCGCGGTCGGCGCGATCCTTCGGGGCGAGCAGGACGACCTCAAGCTCGGCAATCTCGACGCGAAACGCGACTGGGGCTACGCGCGCGACTACATGGAGGGGGCCTGGCGCATGCTCCAGGCCGACGAGCCGGACGACTACGTCCTGGCGACGAACGAGACGCACACGGTGCAGGAGTTCCTCGAGGAGGCATTCGGCCACGTCGATCTGAACTGGCGCGATTACGTGAAGATCGACCCGCGCTACTTCCGCCCTTCCGAGGTCGACCTGCTGATCGGCGACTACTCGAAGGCGAAGGAGAAGCTCGGCTGGGAGCCGACCGTGCGCTTCCCGGAGCTCGTGCGGATGATGGTCGACGGCGACCGTGAGCGGGGCGCGCTCGAGGAGAACTACCTCTGAGCTGGGGCCGCGACGACGTGAAGCTCGAGCGCGTTCGCTCCCTGATGGCGGAGGAAGGGCTCGACGCACTTGTCGTCCGCGCGCCCGACAACGTCCTCTACCTCACGAACTTCTGGGGGATGAAGGGCTATGACGCGTGCGTCTTTCCGCGTGAGGGCGAGCCGGTGCTGATCTGCCTCGAAGCGTCGGCGGAGGATGCGGAGCGGACGGCGTGGACGAAGGACGTGCGGTTCATCCGCGGGTACGACGAGTCGGATCCGCGGCCGCCACTCGCACGCACGCTGGACGCGGCGGCCGATGTCGCGCGTATGTACGGCACGGTCGGGCTGGAGCTGTCGCTCGGAACCCAGGCTTCGGATCGGATGGTCGGTGAGCCGACGACGTTCACGAAGGCGTGGTTCGACGGGTTCGGCGACGCGGTGGACGGCACGGCGTTGTTGAGCAGCGCGCGCGCGATCAAGACGGAGCAGGAGATCGCGCGCTTGCGGATCGCGAACGAGATCGCGACGCAGGCGATGCACTTCGTGCGCGGCAAGCTGGAGCCCGGGCTGAAGGAGTCCGAGGTGGCGGCGCTGTGGCAGGGCTACGTCCACGGGCAGGGGACTGCGCGCGACGACGTCGAGCTCGCACTGCCGTTCACGCTGATCTGGGCCGGCAAGGGGATCAAGACCTTCACGGCCACATCCGATCTGCCGGTCGTCGAGGGTGAGCCCGTGCTCTTCGAGATCTGGGTCTGCGCGGACGGCTACTGGGCCGATCACACGAAGAACCTCGTGATCGGTGAGCTGAAACCGGAGTACGCCGAGCTCGAGGAGCAGTTGCTGGGCGTCTACGGGCGCGCGCTGGAGCGGTGCGCGCCGGGAACGGCCATGGCCGACTTCGACAGGAGTGTCCGGGAGGACATCGACCGGATGGGGTATCCCGGCCAGCCGTCGCATCCCGTGTGCCACGGCGTCGGCGCGCGGGCGCACGAGCCGCCGTATCCGCACCAGGCCGGCGGGGGCATGTTCCAGGAAGGCATGGTGCTTGCGGTCGAGCCAGGCGTCTACTGGGACGGCGGCGGTGGGCTGCGCGTCGAAGACAACTTCCTCGTCACCGCGGACGGGCTCGAGAAGCTCTCCGCGTTCCCGGATGGAGTGGTTCGCTGTTGAGCGACATCTGGACCGGAGCGTTGAACGATGCGTACAGGCTGGGCGGCCGCGTCGGGCTGTACGACACGACGCTACGCGACGGCGAGCAGACGGTCGGCGTGGTGCTCGACCCGGAGCAGAAGCTCGAGATCGCGTGGCTGCTCGACGAGCTCGGCATCGACCGGATCGAGGCCGGCTTCTCGCGGGTGTCGCAGGACGATTGGGACGCAGTGAAGCTGATCGCGGGCGCCGGGCTGCGCGCGCAGGTGTGGGGTTTCTCGCGTGCCGTGCCCGCTGACCTAGAGGCGCTCGTCGAGCTCGGGGTGCCGGCGTCGGTGATCGAGTCGCCGATCTCCGACCTGAAGCTGAACGCGATCGGCGTCGACCGCGACAAGATGCTCGGGCGTATCACGAGCGCGATGCGCTTCGCCGCGGAGAACGGCATCCACGCCGCGTTCTTCGGCGTCGACTCGACGCGTGCCGAGATGGATTTCTACGAGCGCGTCTATGTGTCCGCGGTGGAAGCAGGCGCGAAGGAGGTCGTCGTCGTCGACACGCTCGGCATCGCGTCGCCGGAAGCTGTTGCGGAGCTCGTCGGGAAGACCGTCGAGTGGGTCGGGCCGGGCATTCCGGTGCACTTCCACGGGCACAACGACTTCGGTCTTGCGACGGCGGCGGCGGTTGCCGCAGTGCGCGCCGGCGCGACCTGGGTGCAGGGGACGATCAACGGGATGGGCGAGCGCGCGGGCAATGCGAATCTCGGCGAGCTCGCGCTGACGCTGCGCGCGCTGTACGGCGTCGAGTCGAACCTGAGGCTCGACCGCGTGCGCGACGTCTCGGCGCGCGTGCAGGAACTGTCAGGCTATGCGCTCGAGCCGTGGAAGCCGGTCACAGGAGAGACGCTCTTCCAGCGCGAGTCTGGCGCTGTCGCGTCGCAGTTCCACGATCCGCCGTCGATCGAGCCGTACTCGTCGAAGCTCGTCGCGACGGAGCGCGGAATCGTGCTCGGCAAGAAGAGCGGGCTCGACTCGATCCGCATCAAGGCGGAGGAGCTCGGCCTCGAAATCTCGGAAGACCGGCGAGCGGAAGTGCTCGCACGGGTGAAGGAGCTCGGGGCGCGCAAGCGAGGGCTCGTCACCGACGACGAGTTTCGCGAGCTTGCGAATGGCTGAGTACGACGCGGTCATCGTCGGGAGCGGCGTCAACTCGCTCGCGTGCGGAGCACTGCTTTCGCGCGCGGGCTGGCGCGTGTGCGTGCTGGAGCGCAACGACTGGCTCGGCGGCGCGATCCATACAGCCGAGCTGACGGAGCCGGGGTTCCACCACGACGTCTTCAGCGCGTGGCACCCGTTGTGGGTCGGTGGCGCGGCGCATGCGGAGCTCGCGGCAGAGCTCGCGACGCGCGGGCTCGAATATGTGAACACGGATTTCCCCACGGCGACCGCGTATCCGGACGGCGAGGCGGCATTCCTGTTGCGCACCGCCGAGGGCAATGCGCGGGAGCTCGGCCCGGAGTGGCCTAGTGTGCTCGAGAAGTTCTTCCCGAATGCGGATCTCGCGTTCGGCGTGCTCGGCACGGAGCTGTGGTCGGCGTCGGGGCTCGCACTCGGGTCGAAGGCATTCCGGCGGTTCGGGCGCGCGGGCGTCGCCGCGTTCACAGCGGAGCTGCTCCAGACGAGCCGCGACTGGCTCGAGACGACGTTCGCCTCGGGACGTGCGCACGGGCTGCTCGCGCCGTGGGTGCTGCATACGGGCCTCGGCCCTGATGCGGCCGCGTCGGGCTTCATGACGCAGGTGATCGCGGTCGCAGTGCAGGAGGGCGGGATGCCGATCCCGCGCGGCGGCGGTGCGCGGCTCGCCGATGCGCTGGTGCGGTTGATTCGCGATCGCGGCGGCGTGTGCGAGACGGGGAAGGACGTCGAGCGCGTGCTCGTGCGGCAGGGGCGCGCCGTCGGCGTGCGGCTCGCGGACGGCGAGACAGTGACGGCGGAGCGCGCGGTGATCGCAAACGTGACGCCGACGCAGTTGTATGGGCGGTTGCTCGACGAGAGCGAGGTTCCGCGACCGGTCGCCGACGGTGCGAAGCGGTTTCGCTATGGCCGCGCGGAGATGCAGATCCATTTCGCGCTCTCGGAGCCGGCGCGCTGGGACGGGGACGAGCGGCTCGGGCAGACGGCGATCGTGCATCTCACGCCGGGGCTCGACGGCGTGTCGCGCGCGGTGAACGAGGCGGAGCGCGGACTGCTGCCGGCGGAGGCGACGGTCGTGGTCGGCCAGCCGTTGACGATGGATCCGTCGCGCGCGCCGGACGGCAAGGGGTTGCTGTGGATCCAGTTGCAGGAGCTGCCGCGCGTGCTGAAAGGTGACGCGGAGGGCTCGATCGATGTCGGCGGCGGCGCGTGGAACGACGAGGTGCGCGAGCGCTATGCGGACCGCATCCAGGCGCGGCTCGCAAAGCAGATTCCGAATCTCGAGTCGTCGATCGTGCAGCGAGTCGCACTCGGCCCGCACGACCTCGAGCGGATGAACGTGAACCTTCTGCACGGCGACCCGTACGGCGGCGCGCTCTCGCTCGACCAGAACTTCCTGTGGCGCCCGTTCGCCCAAGCCCCGGGCCATTCCACTGCAGTGGAGCGTCTCTTCCACATCGGAGCGAGCACGTGGCCGGGCCCAGGCCTAGGAGCCGGCAGCGGCACCCTCGTCGCCCACAAGCTGCTCGAGCCCCCAATTACCCAGCGCGCCCTGGCCAAAGCCCGCTCCCTCGCGAAGCGCTGACCTCAGGTGTCCGACACCTCAGAGCCCCAAGGTGTCCGACACATCCTCACGAACCGCTGACGGCGCGTCCGGCCTCGGGCAGCGGCGCTTCGACGAAGCCGCGCAGCCGCTCGACGGCAACGAGCGTGTCGGTGTGGAACAAACCCAGCACGCGTGAGGGGTTCACAAAGCTGAAGCCGGATGAGAGCCCCACGGTAGAGGCGTAGCTGCTCCAGGGCCAGCTCTCGGGTCGTTCGCAAAGCCCCGCCTGGATTGGGTTGTGCATCACGTAGCGGTAGCACGTGAGCAAGTGCTCGTCGCCGAGGACAGGAACGCATAGGTACTTCGAGCCGACGCGGTGACCGCGCCGTGCGTGCCGCTTGTTGTGATTGACCGCGTAAGCCCAGTTGATCCGTTTCATCGCGGTGCCTATGACGCCCTCGGCTGCTTCGACGAGGAGATGGTAGTGAGTCCCCATGACACAGATCGCCAGGCAGGCCCAATCGGTGTCCGTTGAGACACGTCCAACTTGCGAGACGAGCGCCAGGCGATCGACGCCGTCGGCGAACAGGAGGTCAGGCGTCGTCGACCGAGTGGCGAGGTGATACACACCCGCGGCGGTCGGGCGAGGAGCTCGAGGCATCAGCCGAGGATGCCCCACGCCTGCCGGTTGCGCCACTGTCCAGAGCCGAATTGTTCCGAAGCCGCGAGGCTTCTGTGAGGGAGCCGTTGCAGCGACGACACATTGTGTCGGACACCTGGGAAGCCCTAGGTGTCGGACACCTCCGCGTTAGAAGGCGAAAATCGAGCGGCCCTTGAGCTCGACGGCGTAGATGTCCGTGGCGAGCTCCAGGTGTTCGCGCAGGGCGGAGGCTGCGCGGTCCGGGTCGTGGGCGGTGCACGCGGCGAGCAGCTCGCCGTCGAGCTCTTCGTGGCGGTCTTGCACCGCGCCCTCCGCGAGCAACACCGGCCGGTACCGCTCGCAGCTGTCCCACGCCGGGCGGATCAGGCGGAGGAGCCAGTTCGACTGCGCGGCGTCGTACAGCGCGAAGTGGTAGTCGGTATGCGCCTGTACCGCCGCACGCGTGTCGCCGCGGTGCCGGGCCTCGTCATACGCGGTCAGATGCGCCCGCGCCGCCTCGCCGTCCGCAGGCTCGAACAGCTCGGCCGCCCGCCGCAGCGCCATGCTCTCGAGCGCGAGCCGGATCGAGAAGAGCTCACGCAGCTCCTCGACGTCCAGGCCCATCACCTTCGCGCCGTGATGCGGCACATGCTCGGCGAGCCCGAGCGCCTCCAGCTGCCGCACCGCCTCCCGGATCGGCGAGATGCTCATCCCGAGCGAACGCGCCAGATCCTCGAGCCGAAGCGGCGCCCCCGGCAGAAGCTCGCCCATGATGATCGCCTCGCGCAGGCGCTCCAGGGCGGCCTCCGCCATCGTCCGGTGACGGACGGCAACGCCTTCGGTGACCTGCATCGGGCTCTCCACCGAAGCGGAGCGTGAACCACACTTGATCAGATGTCAAACGCGTGACACGATCACACCCGGCGTGTCGAGAGGCGCCGCTGAGCTCGAGAGACTGAGGGTCGCGGCGACCGCCGGGGCCGGAGAGGAGATGGCATGACACGATTGACACGGGCGCATCTCGCGCTCGGACTTGCCGCCGCCGCAGCACTCGTCCTCGCCGCGACGGCGGCGGCCCGCACGCAGGCGAGCAGCGCCTCGCCGATCGTCATCGGCTGGGCCTTCGACTCGAAGGGCGCGATGGCGCCGTTCGACGGGCCCGCCCTCGCCGCGGCCCAGGTTCGCGTGAAGCAGATCAACGCAAAGGGCGGCGTCGGTGGACGTCCGCTGCAGATCAAGACCTGCGACACGCAGAAAAACACGCCGGCGATCGCGAAGGCGTGCGCCACGAAGCTGATCAGCCAGGGCGCGAACATCATGTTCACGACCTGCGACGTCGACTTCGCCGCCCCCGTCGTCCAGGAGTCGATCAACGCCGGGAAGCTGACGGTCGCTCCCTGCATCGGCACCGACCAGATGGGGCCGAAGCGCTTCGGCGCGAAAGGCAAGCTGGCCTTCAGCTTCGGCAACGTCGCGCAGGACGAAGGCTCCGCAATGGCGCAGTTCGCCTGGAATAAGGGCTGGCGCAAGGCCGCGATCGCGACCGACACCGTCATCGTCTACTTCAAGAACGTCACTGCGGCATTCGCCGTCCGCTTCAAGCAGCTCGGCGGCAAGATCGTCGCCAACGAGACGTACCAATCGCTCGGCAGCACGAACGTGTCGAACGCAGTCAGCCGCCTGAACGGCGTCAGCGCCGACGTCGTCGTCACGGCGACTGCCGGTGCCTTCGGAGCGCTGTCGACGCTCGTCTCGGGCCTGCGGTCGCTCGGGAACAACACGCCGATCCTCAACTCCTGGGCCGGCGACGGCACCTACTGGCTCCCGAAGGACCCGAAGGTCACGAACTACTACTTCGTCACCTACGCTGACGCCTTCGGCGGCGACCCGAACCCGGCCGTCAACAAGCTCGCCAAGCAGATCAAGGCAGGCACCGGCGGCTTCATCACCGGCCCGGCAGCGATCGACGGCGTTGTCACCGCGATCAACCGGTCGCACGGCTCGACGAACGGGGCGACCCTCGCCGCGACGATGGAGAAGTTCAAGAAGGTGCCGACGCTCTCCGGCCTCGTCAGCTTCTCGGCGTCGCTGCACTCCGTCTTCGGCCGCTCCTACCGCGTGATGTCGATCCAGAACAACGTCCCGCGGCTCGTCACGACGATCGTCGCCAAGGTCGTCCCCCACATATAGATGGCCGACACCTCGACAGTGCACGTCTGGATGGTGGCTCATGCGCTGCGCCCTGGGGCCTGTCCAGCCTCGGCAAGGCAACCAGCCTTGCCGTCGGCTGGCCCGACCCCATGGCTTGGCCTGAGCCATCCCCAGACGCACCCCGCCGAGGCGCCGACCATCTAGGCGACGGCTTGGCAGCGACGGAATCAGAACGCGAGCAGGAAGGGAGGCCCGGAGGAACACTCCGGGCCTCCTCCGTCTCCCGCTCGTTCGCCGGCGTCGAAGCGCTCCGCGGCGTCACACTCGAGCTCGCACGCGGCGAGGTCGTCGGGCTGATCGGCCCGAACGGCGCCGGCAAGTCGACCCTCGTGAACGTGCTCAGCGGCTTCGACCGCCCCACCTCCGGCTCGGTCGAGCTCGAGGGTCGCGACGTCACCGGCTGGCCGGCGCACCGCCGTGGCCGGCACGGGCTCGCACGCACGTTCCAGCACAGCCACTCCTTCCGCGCGCTCTCGGTGCGCGAGAACGTCGAGGTCGCCGCGCTCGGCACGGGCGCTCCCTCGCGTCGTGCGTCACACCGCGCGCAGCGCCTGCTCGAGCTCCTCGGCCTCGACGCGTACGCCGACACGCCAGCCGCCGCTCTTGCCCACGGCGACGAGCGCCGACTCGGCGTTGCGCGTGCACTCGCGAGTGAGCCGCGCTTCGTCCTCATGGACGAACCGGCTGCAGGACTTCCCGAAGTCGAGGTGCCCGACTTCGCCGCAGTCGTGCGCTCCGTGCGCGACGACCACGGCGCGGGCGTCCTGCTCATCGATCACAACATGGCGCTGATCATGGACGTGTGCGACCGCATCCACGTGCTCGACCAGGGGATATCGCTCGCGGAAGGTACGCCGACAGAGATCCGCGCCAACCTCGACGTCGCCGCCGCCTATCTCGGCGAGAGCGCTGTGCACGTCGACGACGAGCCGACTGCATGACCTCGCTCGCCGTCGACGATCTCGAGGTGCGCTACGGCGCGGTACGCGCGGTGCGCGGCCTCTCGTTCACCGTCGAGCCGGGGGAGATCGTCGGCCTCATCGGCCCGAACGGCGCCGGCAAGTCGTCGACGCTGCACGCGATCATGGGCGTCGCTCCGGTAACGGCCGGCACGGTGAGCCTCGGCGGCGCGTCGCTTCTCGGCAGGCGCCCGGAGGACGTCGCGCGCAGCGGCATCGCGCTCGTGCCGGAAGGCCGCCGCATCTTCGCCGAGCTCACCGTCGAGGAAAACCTCCGTCTCGGCCTCGCCGGGCGCCGCAGCCAGACCGGAGCCGATACGGCGCTGGATCGCGCCTACGCGCTGTTCCCTGTCGTGCGCGATTTCCGCCGCCGCGCCGCCGGTGCGCTCTCCGGCGGCCAGCAGCAGCAGCTCGCGATCGCCCGCGCGCTGGTCGCGGAGCCGGACGTGCTTCTGCTCGACGAGCCGTCGCTCGGTCTCGCACCGCGCATCGTCGACATCGTGTTCGACGCACTCGCAGCGATCCGGGAGAGCGGTCTCGCGGTGTTGCTCGTCGAGCAGCGCGCACAACGCACCGTTGCGCTTGCCGACCGCTGCCACGTC
>Ga0193728_1000462_pt1 | contig 19531 bp, 19 predicted proteins | sample U1c1metaG_FD_143037 | JGI IMG/M metagenome (GOLD analysis project Ga0193728, IMG submission 143037) | Soil microbial communities from a riparian zone of the East river system, Colorado, United States - U1c1 | ecosystem: Environmental > Terrestrial > Soil > Riparian zone | place: USA: East River...
TGGGCTAAAATACTTTTTTCAAAAAAAATGTTCTTATGGGTTCTAATTCTGCTACTATTTTTATATTTGCAGCCCAAATTGTTCTTTTAGTATTGAAATAAGCGAAAGTAGCTCAGTTGGTAGAGCGCAACCTTGCCAAGGTTGAGGTCGCGGGTTCGAGACCCGTCTTTCGCTCCAGCCGCCACTACCTGGCGGAAGAAGGACTGACCTACTTGGTTAGTTACAGTTTGCCCGGGTGGTGGAATTGGTAGACACGCAGGACTTAAAATCCTGTAATCATTGCGATTGTACGGGTTCAAGTCCCGTCTCGGGTACAAAAACTGAGTGAGCGTGAGCCAACGCAAAAGTGCTGAAGCTTGAAAGTAAAAAGCATGGCAGCTATCAATTTGAAACAAGCGATGGTAAAGGAAACGTGGTATTTAATGCCAGTGGGGTAATTCATGAGTTTAATCCAGACCGGAAAATAGCCCGGACATTTGAAATTGAGAATGTGCCTTTTGGTATTCAACTTGAAATATTAGAGTTTGAAAAACTTACCGGCAACACCAGTAAACTAAACATACATACCATTTATGAATCGGTTGCACTGAGACCAGTTGTTAAAGTTACCATTTGTCAAAGGCATAAACATGGCGCATAACCTGTTACAGGACATAGTAAGCAAATTAAAATAACATACCATGACAAAGAGCGAGACAAATCCTAAAGTTGATTGGTTCTTTACTAAACACACAAAGTGGCAAGAAGAGTATGGAAAATTGAGAATGGTAGTTCTTGACTGCGGGCTGACCGAAGAATTGAAATGGGGTGTTCCTTGTTATGCATTCCAGGAAAGCAATGTGGTTTTAATTCACGGATTTAAAGAATACTGCGCAATTCTGTTTGTCAAAGGGGTCTTGTTGAAAGATACCCCAAAGATACTGATCCAGCAAACTGAGAATGTACAGTCGGCGCGCCAGATACGGTTCACAAATGTTCAGGAAATAGTTAAAATGGAGCCTGTTCTGAAAGCCTATATCAAAGAAGCCATTGAAGTAGAAAAAACAGGTTTGAAAGTGACCTTGAAAAAGACTTCAGAATATAAAATACCCGAAGAATTTCTAGATAAGTTAAAGGAGAATCCCGCTTTGGAAAAAGCTTTTTATGCATTAACACCAGGTCGACAGAGAGCATATATTTTTTATTTTTCTCAAGCTAAACAATCCAAAACCCGGATGGAAACAGTAGGAAAATATACACAACAGATCCTTAATGGAAAAGGATTAGATGATTAATAAAGAAACCCACTTATTAAAACCAGATTAGATTTAATAAATTGAGATGTAGCATTAATATTATTATTTAGTTTTATTCAGTTAAGAATGTATTTTTGTTACTGCTTAAAAAAACAACCTGCTCCATAAGGGTTTATGTACAACACATCTGTTATTCTGCCTGTCTATAATGAATCTGCAACAATTAAAAGGACATTGCAATCGGTAATTGAGTATGCTGAATTGCATCCCGATTATTCCTTTCTGTTTGTAAATGATGGTTCAACAGATAATACATTAGATATTATTTATGAAACTTTAAAGGGTGAAGGGAATATTTCTGTATTGAATTTACAAAAAAATAAGGGGAAAGCTGATGCGTTAAAAGGTGCCGTAATGAGCGTTGATACTGACTATATTATATTTACTGATGGCGATATGGCTTATTCCCTTGATCATGTTGATCTGTTATTGGGAGCTTTAAGAAATAGTGATGCTGCAATAGGTAATCGTAAATTAGGTGAAAATCATCCGCAAAAGCCCCAACGATTTATTGCCGGAGAAGCATTCAACAGATTAGTAAGGCTTCTCCTTAACCTTAGTTATACAGATACCCAAGCGGGCATAAAAGGGTTTAGAAAAGATGCTGCAAAGAAACTTTTCGGGTTAAGTATGATTAATGATTACGCGTTCGATGCGGAATTGCTGTATATAGCTAAATTAAAAGGCTATAAGATAGCATTAATACCTGCAAGGGTAAGTAAAGATCACCGTTACAAGACTTCAACAATTAATGTAATAAGAGATTCACCGGGTATGTTTTTTAGCTTGCTCAAAATTATTTTCTATAGAATAAGCGGAAAATACAATGAATAATATTTTACTGAGTTTTGACCTGGAGGAATTTGATATACCTGAAGAATTTGGGCAAAAACTAAATGAAGAGGAAAAGATCAGAGTAACGCTTTCTGGTCTTGCACCTTTGCTGGCGTTAATAAACAAGTATAATATACAGGCGACTTTTTATGTCACAGCTTTTTTTGCAGAGAAGAATCCGGAAATAGTAAAACAGATTTCTGAAAAGCATGAAATCGCCTCACATGGTTATTATCATTCTTCGTTTCAGGTAGATGATATTGCTAATTCAAAACAAGTACTTGATACAATTACCGGATCTTCGATTGAAGGTTACAGAATGGCGCGTTTAATGCCTTTTGATAGGTCTTTGTTGCAATCAGCTGGCTATTCTTATGATTCTTCTTTGAATCCAACATGGCTACCGAGAAGGTATAATAATATGGATAAACCAAGAGCTCCATATACTGAAGATAAATTAGTTGTGTTGCCTGCATCAGTAGCAAGTGTTTTCCGGATTCCATTGTTCTGGCTTAGTTTTAAAAATCTTCCATATTTTATTTATAAATCATTGGCGATTAGAGCTCTGAAAAAGGACAAGTATTTGAATATATATTTCCATCCCTGGGAGTTTACCGACATTTCGGGGTATAAACTACCATTTTATGTTAAAAGAAATTCCGGGCTTAAGCAGCTTATTAAATTTGAAAAACTATTGATTTTGTTAAAGGAGTATGGTGAGTTTTGCACCTCTAAAGAATATAAAAATTACTTTTTAAAAAGTGGAACTAATTAAGGCAACGGAGAAAATTATAAAAGCAATTCCGGATTTCCTGAAAGAAGAAAAAGGAATATTAGGGTTATTGCTTATTGCTGCTGTAGTTGTTGGTTTGCAAAAGTTATTGCAGGGTCCTGCTACTTATAATAGCTATATAATCTTCAAATCCTCTTTTTTGCATCTTTACTATGATCAGAACCTTTATGGTGGTTATCCTGATGAATATTTCGATGAGTATTTATACAGCCCCACTTTCTCTTTACTTATGGCGCCATTGGTTTTTCTGCCCTTATGGTTACAGGTAATACTATGGTGTTGCCTGAATGCTGTTTGTGTATATGCTGCTATTAAGTTGCTACCTTTCAATGACGGAAGGAAGCGCATTGTAATATGTTTATTTATTCTTTTAGAGTTTATTACCTCTATTCAAAATATGCAGGTGGCGCCAATGGTAGGCGCTTTTATTATAATAGCCTTTACATTTTTGGAAAGAGGAAGCCTGTTGAAAGCGGCTTTTTTTATAATACTGGCTTCTTTTATAAAAATATATGCAATTATTAGTGTTGTATTATTTTTAATGTACCCTAAAAGGCTGAAATTTATACTTTATATTTCATTTTGGGTGGTTGTATTTGTTCTTGCACCCTTAGCTATTGTTACTCCTAATGTATTAACATTCCAGTATCACAGTTGGTATAATACTACAATGCTTATTCATCAGTCTGAAGATACCGGCATGAACCCAAATGTAGTATTGCCTGTATCTGTAATGAGCGTACTTAAAGTGTGGTTTAATGTTACACTTCCTTCTCTTTATATACAGCTGGCAGGTACTGTTCTTTTGTTACTGCCACTGATACGTATTAAATATTATAAAATTTTAGTATTCAGAATTCTTCTACTTTCCTCAATCCTAATATGGTCCATGATATTTAATCATATAGCAGAATCGGCATCATATATTGTAGCTATATTAGGCGTAGGAATATGGTACAGTGTGGTGAAAAAGGATAAACTAACAATGTGTTTTTTGATAACGATATTTATTCTTAGTGTTCTCTCGCCAACTTCTCTTTTTCCTTCATATTTAAGACGACATTATATAGAGCCATATGTGTTAAAAGCTGTGCCATGCATATTATTATGGCTTTATATCCAATTTAAATTATTGTTTTCCAAATTCAATGATACTCCTGAATTGGTTGTAAGTGCTATACAATAGGCACTCCGTTGGCATCTGTAGACAACACTTCGCTCATGTAATTTAAGAAAGGGCGCATCTTTTTGAAGGTATCGCTGACTTTACGGACAAAGTCCGGACTAAGTACTTCCTTATCAGCAAATTCATGCCTTAAAATAAACTGTTTATAACGCAATAGTTCAATTGCAGGATTATCCTTTGCATAGCCACGAGGGGCTGAACCTACTTTCTCTCCTTTTATGCCTCCGAATATTTTAACCAGATTCTTATCCTTAAGTAATTTTTTCCAGTCTGCATGGCACATGTCAATATCCTGTCGTATTCTTTTTAAGTCATCGGGTTCGGGGCTCCAAAAACCTCCGGCTAAGAAAGATTTGCCTGGTTCAATATGGAAGTAATACCCTCCTCTTAACTTTTCAGTTGCCCTTTTAAATCTTCCGCTCCAGCGACAACTATACGGAGTTTTATCTTTAGAGAATCGGACATCTTTATATATTCTGTATAAACTTTCTTTACCTGAAGCAGTTTCTATTTTGTCATGTTTGTTCATCTCGTTCAACAATGCATCAGCAAATTGTATCATGTTCTCATGCGCAGTGGCATAAACATGTTTATGAAGATTGAACCAATCTCTGTTATTGTTTTTTTTGAGTTTTTTCAAGAAATCTATTGATCCCTTTTCTATCGCTGGTAATGCCATAGGTAAGTCGGGTTATGTTGTTAATGGTCTTAATTATCTACGGTGAGCAGGCTTATGGCTTCTTGTAGGTTGGTAAGGAGTTTTCTTCGGATCATATTTTGGAACTTCTCCAAGTTGTGCAGGTATAGGCAATTTATCTACCTCTTTGCCTATAAAATCCTCTATTTTTTTAAATTTATATTGGTCATCCGGATTGACAAAGGTAATTGCTTCTCCTGTTGTTTCTGCCCTGGCAGTTCTTCCAACCCGATGGATGTAATCTTCAGGATCCCTGGGTACATCGTAGTTAATGACAAGGCTGATAGAATCAATATCAATACCTCTGGATAATATGTCCGTTGCAACCAATACATTTAATTTACGGCTCTTATAGTCCCGTAATACTTCATTTCTTTTGTCCTGTTCAAGGTCAGAATGTATTGCTGATGCATTAATACCAGCTTTAATCAATTCCCTTTCCATTTCCTTAACCCTGTCCTTAGTCGAAGAAAATATCAGTACACTTTCTGATTTCTTTTCTTTTAAAATGGATTTCAATAATTCCATTTTCTGGGTATTATACACTATATATGCACCCTGTTTTATTCACTGAGCTGGTTTTGATAGCGCTATGTTTATTTGCTCAGGATTTTGCAATGCTTTGGTGGCTAATGCTTTAATTCTATGTGGCATTGTGGCAGAAAACAAAAGACTTTGGCGCTTGGCAGGTAAAAAGCTTATTATTTTGCTTATGTCTTCATTGAAGCCCATATCGAGCATACGGTCAGCTTCATCTAAAACCAAATGTTCCAAATTATTAAACTTAACGTAGCCCATATTTAAATGGGAAATGAGGCGGCCGGGGGTAGCAATAATAATATTAGCTCCGTGTGTAAGTGCGCTTCTTTCCTGCTCATATGAGGTGCCGTTATTACCACCATAAATAGCCAGGGCGCTTACCGGTGCAAAGTAGGTAAAGCCTTGTATGGCTTCATCTATTTGAATGGCAAGTTCACGGGTTGGTACTATAATAAGCGTATTTACAGTTTCGCTCTTACTCTTTATTATTTTATTAATAATAGGAAGCAGGTAGGCTGCTGTCTTACCTGTCCCTGTTTGGGCACAGGCAATAATATCGCGGTTGCTAAGTATAATAGGTATTGCTTGTTCCTGTATGGGGGTAGGTTGTTTAAAACCCATCGATAATAACCCTTCAATAAGTTCGGGTTCAAAATTAAATTCCTTGAATGTCAATGTATGTGTTGTCTTATATTATGCCTTCGAGCATAACAAAGATAGTAAAAAAGGCTGTTGTGCCTAATTTTGGAGTAACTTTTAAAGATCCAGTTCTCTAAAAGAGGTTCATATTTAAAGCGGAAAGAAAATCTTCTGCCCTTCTTTTGGCCGCCGTTTCTTCCAAGCCTTCACTAATCACCTCTGTAATTTTCGTACCTTCGATCTTATAGTAAATTTTTTCATGGCCAAATGAACTTTCAGATTCTATAAAGTCATAAGGTATCCCATTGATCTCTTCTTCCATTTTAGTGATCAAATCGTCGTTTATTTTATACCTGAAGCGTTTCATAATTGTTGTTTTTACGGCAAATTAAGCCGAATATGAGGTGTTTGTATGATTTTTCGATAAGGAAGGAAATAGGGTAGCTGAAGCCATTAATTTATAACTTCATATTTTCTTCATACTTCATTTATATATTTGTTCAAGCAAAGAAATAATAGAACCCAACAATAATTTATAGATATGTTAAATTACAGAAAATTAAAATTTTTACCACTATTAGCAATAGTTTCGGCAATAGGTATTACAGGGTGTGTGCCGAAGTCATTTTTTACTACTGAAACAAGAAAAACACTGGAAAGAGATTCAATATCATTAAATAAACTTCAATTCTACGTAGATAGAGATGTGGAACTCAGAAGAGAGGTGTCTTCCGGAAATGCCAAGGTAAGCTCCGGTAAGGTGGTTTTTGAAAATGGAAAATACGTACACATTATCATGCTGAAAAGATTTACCCCAGGTGTTTGCACAAAAATAAATGCAAATTCTATAGAAGTAAGTTTTGAGGTTGGGGACGGCAAAACCTTAACTTTCGGTGTAAGCGCTGTAGCAAGCCCGGGCGAAACATATCGCTTATTTGCAAATGAATGGATAAACCAGGAAGTTGGCAAAATAGGTAAGATAAAATATGACAATGAAACCTATTACATTCAGGCTGGTGGAGAAGGAGCAAGGCTTATGATAAACAAGTCAGTTCTTGACCACATGAGGGTTGAAGCTAAAACAATGAGTGGTGTTAAAGTGCAGTAATCCGCTCTTAATACATAAATAAAAAAGGCTGGTATATACCAGCCTTTTTTATTTAAAACGTTGATAGATTATATCTTAATAAACTTTTGTACAACTGTTGTATTGTCGTTATACAGCTTTATAAAATAATTACCCGGAGCTAATCCATTTACCGGAATCGTTACCTGTATACCCGTAACTGTAAATGTGCTTACAACCTGGCCAAGTACATTGTAAATATTGGCATATAACGTACCAGTGTTTTTGCCGTTATTCTTAATGTACAGATTTTGCGATACTGGGTTAGGGTAAATATCAAAACTGTTTTTAGTTATTACTTCATTGATCCCTGTGATGGTTTTTCTATTGAATATGGCAAAAGGGCTCATAGAAGTAATATTCTTCCTGTCGACACTGAACATGCCGCCTGCAACAATATTTGCATTAAGTGAGTCAGATACCTTATCCCATACACCTGATGTGTTGTGTGCAATATAATCACCGGTATGAATAAAGCCATTTACTTCGGCTGACGGAGACCATGTTAATTGCATATTTGCATTAAGCCCTGAAGTAATACTTGTTTCAAATAACCAAGTTGAGCTTACCATTGGTTGAGAAGCTGAAAGTAATGACCCTGTAGTGCCAAGCGTATAAACACCAGGTGTTACATTTATACCTACAGTTCCGGTTGAAGAACCAGGGTTTAACATTATACTCGCAGGAGAATACGCTGTAATTGTTCCGACAGGGAAAGTATCAATAGCTGAAACCAGTGCACTCAATGTTAAATAACCACCTGCATTTGTAATTACATAAGAGTTGTTATTAGCACCAGTAATAGAACCTGTTGCTGCAATTTGCAGATTATGGGTTCCTGTATTAATATGGCCATTCATCAAATCTAATTTTCCATTAATAATCAAGTCAGAACCCAGCATTACAGAACCTGCGGCGCCAATATTTACAGTAAAATTATTTACTGAATTGCCGGGGTAGGTGAAAGTAAGAGAATCAGAAGTAGATGAAGTTGAAGTGACTGATATGTTCGAAACTGAAGTAGCAAATACCTTACCCATACCTGCAGCGGTAATGTTACCATCTATGGTAAGATCATGCGCATTGAGGACTAAAGTTCCGGTTTCCATATTAATCGTATCTACAACTAAATTGGTGCCAAGTGTTACAGTGTTTGCTGCACCTACATTTACCACAAAATTGCCTATGCTTGTGCCAGATAAAGAAATATCAGGAACAATTGAAGAACTGCCATTCAGAACAATTCCTGATTTAGCGTTTACTATAAATGTACCTGTTCCAACATATCCTGCATTAAGGGTCAGAATTACTCCATTCATAGAAAGATTGCTACCTCCGGAAAGAGTTAAAGTGCTATCTACTGCTAGATCAGAAGAAAGTGTAACTGATTTACCTGAGCCAACATTTAATGTTAGTCCATTTAATAAACGTGAACCGGTAGTGAAACTTAGGTTAGAAGTTAATCCGCTTGATGTATTGATAACCACATCAGATTTTGCATCGCCGGTAATTGTACCGTTACCAGATATTGCCCCATTTACAGTTAACCTGTGAGCAGCCAATGTTAATGAACCACTAACCATTTTCAGTGAATCATTTAATATTATGCTTGAACCTAAAGTAATACTCTTTCCTGTAAGCACATTTACTGTTATGCTGTTTAAACCAGTGCCGCTTAATTCTAACCCTGAGGTCATAGAAGTAGAAGTGTAGTTTACTGCATAAGTAGAGGTAAGACCCAGCGTACCACCACTAACCATTATTGCACCACCTTTACATTGATGTTAGAACTTGCACCCATGGTAAGGCTTCCGCTTGTCATTATTGTAAGGATGCCACTATTTGTAAGTGTCTTATTAACCATAATTACAGCAGGAGTACTTAAGGCAGCTATGGAATTTGATACAATATTAGCAGTAAGAGTTCCTGAAAAAGAAAAGATGCTTGCTGCATACATAGTTATACCATTGGCATTTATTGTGCCTGCGCCTGAAAATGTTCCCGCTGCCACTATAATTGAATTAGTGGTTGAGGTAAGTGTGCCTGTAAGCGCTAATGTGGTACCGGTTCCGGTCATTTCTATTGTGCTATCCATTGTCACTACAATTCCGGTCCCAATAGTTATCTGGTCGGAATTTAAAATGAAATGCGGAACTGCTCCACCCCATGTGGCAGTATTGCTCCAGTTGCCCGAGGCAACTGCTGTATACGCACCTGCTGTCGCGTAATTAATACTCAACGTTGCAGCCAGCATCGTTAAGCCAATTTTTGTACCCTTTAATAGATTATTTTTCATGATTTTTTTAGATTATTAATTATGGACGCAAAAGTGAATCCATTCATATTCCAGGGTATTATATTATTCCTGAATGGTATTACATCAATTACTTATTTATATAAACTAGTTGAGCGCCCGCCAATTAAGGTGAACGCTGAAATAAAATAGTATAAGGTTATAGAAGTATTACCCTCTTTTTTTATTTAAATAAGTCAACAAGGATTAATGATCTCTGTGCTCACCTTCATTGTGTTTACCTTCATCATGTCTTCCTTCGTCATGTTTATTGCCATTGTGTCTTCCCTCATTATGTTTGCCTTCATCATGCCTATCTCTATTTTCAGGCCTTTCTCCATAGGTCTTTTGACCGTGGTCATTGTTGTTGTATCCTTTCGGATAGTCTCTTCTATTGCTTCTGTAATTGTCATAAGGTCTTTCGCCACGATAATCGTTGAGGACAACTTTGTACCCACCATATAAGTCATAGTTCCCGTAAGCTGAAGGTAGATGTGATGAATGTATCCATCTTCCATTGGACATATAAATATAATTAGCTGTGTTTACGTCATAATACGCTTCAACATCGGGTAAGTAATAGTAACGTACTCCAACCGATTCAGATGGGCCCCATCCTGGAGTAGTTCCTGCTACTAAGGTTACAGAAACCTGGGCATGTAGTGTTCCTGAAAGCACCAGTAGCAAGCCACCGATCAATAATTTTATTTTCTTCATTGTGTTTAATTTATGTTGCAAATGAATTTCTACAACAAAGCAAAAATAGATTGGCCCTGCGGGTAATCTATTACATAAGTTCCTGATTAAGTTATATTAATCATGCGTGGCTTCTTTGTTTTTGGATAAATTTACTCCGTAATAACGGAATATGCTTTTGTAATTCAATTTATTATGAGGTCTATTTTTAAGTCTGAGTATCATAAGTTATTTATCGGAGGGTTAATTCTGACCTTAATAGCCGCATGGTTTAGTTTGGGGTATAATCAGCCAGATGAACATTTTCAAATACTTGAATTTGCTAATTATAAATTAGGATACAGCCCTGCCAAAGACCTTCCCTGGGAATTTGCGGCTAAAATAAGGCCGGGTTTACAACCATTTATTGCATATTGTTTTATATCTGCATGTCATTTTATTAATATAACCGACCCATTTATCATTACCTTTCTTATCAGGTTATTTGTCGGTTTGCTGTCATGGTTCACAGTATGTAAATTAATATTATTGCTTCTGCCATCTTTTTCGACTGAAAAAGGCAGGAGAATTTTTATACTATTGAGTTTCTTTCTGTGGTTTGTTCCCTATTTTAATGTACGGTTTTCTTCTGAAAATGCATCAGCGTTATGTTTTATGTGGGTTGTTTATTTATTGCTGAAACCTCATGAAACTATAAAACAAGAACGAATTGCTTTCCTTATTATAGGGCTCTTATTATCGTCATCATTCTTTTTTAGGTTTCAAATGGCGTTTGCAATAGCTGGTTTATTTGCATGGCTTTTGTTTATGAGAAAGACAAGTTGGCAGAACTGGTTGTTATTGTCCTTAACTGCTATTCCAACTATGGCACTATGCGTTTATTTGGATAAGTGGGTTTATGGAATGTGGGTATGTACTCCATATAATTATTATTACGCAAATATAGTACAGCACATTGCAGCAAATTTTGGAACGTTTCCCTGGTGGAATTATTTTTTAATGTTCTTTCTTATTGTTGTGCCGCCTTTAAGTTTGGTGCTAATGTTTTTCTTTTTTGTTGGTGAATATAAAAAGTGGACACACATCTTCTCGTTTGCAATGATTCCTTTTTTAATAGGGCATTTTATAGTAGGGCATAAGGAGATGCGCTTTTTAATTCCTATGTGGTTTGCATTTATATACCTTACAGCTATTGGTATTGATTACTGTATTTCTAAATATAAAATCAATAAGGCATATAATATTAGTTTTAAATTTTTGGCTATACTGAATTGTATTATATTGGCCTATAGGATTCTTGACCCTGCTCAGGAAGCTATACCGTGCTTTAAGTTTATACAAAGTTATTTCAAACACAAGCCAATCAAAGTTCTTTGTGTTGATGAACCCTTATATAACCTTGTTGGTTTGAATGCGAATTTTTACAAACCAGGAAATGTTCAGGAAATAGTTTTTAAAAATGAAGCGGAATTAGAAACATATATAGAATCTGATAGAGATGATACCATTATTGTTTTTCAAAGAAAAGCCTTTTTAGATAAGAAATTAAGTGAAGGTTACCGAAATGAAAGAATTTATACTCCTTACCCGGAATGGCTTCTTAAATATAATGTCAATCATTGGCAAGAGCGGTCAAATATATGGAGCATACACCTGCTCTTTAAAAACAAATCCTGAGAATACCTGAGTACCAATTGGTGCAAAAACAAATACCTGCCAAAAAGTTTAGTTGAAGGAAAAAAATAATTTCAGTCTTAAGCCGCTATTAGTTTTGAACAAAACTTATTTCTGCTTTATTGAAGCCCTTTCGGGAGATTAATGAGTTTCAAAATTGGCAGGAATAAGTTTTCTCATTTTAAGGCTCATTTCGGGTTTGCATAAAAAATGGATTTATTGGTCAAATCTAAAACGAAATAGTATTTGACATTCAAGTGATTGCAGGCTTTATTACATAATTAATAAGACCGGAAATCTTTGTTTTTTCATCTTTAATTTCTTACATTTGTTGGAACGGTAAAAAACTTATTATTATGAAAAAATCAAGTACTATAGTTGCTATTCTATTCTTTATTGGATTAAGCGCTTTCGGGCAATCAAAATCAGTTATAGGTACCATTAAAGAGGTAAAGCCATATAATGATCAATACAGGCTTACTATCAATGATACTGCTTACGTGTTGATCGTCGATTCTCGCGATGCATCGAAAAAAAGTTTTGAGGTGAATAAGAAGTATAAGGATATACTTCTGAAAAATAAAGAAGAATATGAATTGAACCCTAAATATGCGAATAAGAATTTGAGGGTGACATACTATATAAATGGTAAAGGCTGGAGATGTATTAAAACAATTGAATCTTCAAAATAATGATAAAAAAACTACTTCCAATTTCGGTATTTATCCTATGTGGTTTTGGCTTAACTGCACAAACCATACTTGGTATTGATGTATCTAATTATCAAGGTACAATTACATGGTCGTCAGTTAGAAAAACTTCGACTAAATTATTTGCCTGGGCAAAGGCAACTGAAGGTACTACCATCACTGATGCTCAGTTTGTGAATAATGAAGTTAATGGCGTGGCCGCCAAAGTTTATATGGGTGCTTACCATTTTTCTCGTCCCGAAAATAATACTGCGACTGCTGAAGCTAATTACTTTGTAAGTGTAGCAGGGAAGTATATAAAAGCAGGAGAATTGCCTCCGGCGCTTGACCTTGAGGATCCACCAAGTGGCACGGCACTTACTAGTTATTTTACTAGTGCAGCGCTAACATCTTGGGTACAAACATGGATGACGACAGTACAAAATGCTACCGGGGTAACTCCAGTATTATATACAAGTGGGTCAATTGCTAATTACCTGGGCAGTTCGCTGCATACTTATAAATTATGGACGGCTGATCCTGATGGTAGCCCAACAGCTACCCCAAGTTCAACATATCTTGGTGGTTGGTCAACATGGACATTCAAGCAATATTCATGGACAGGTGCCGTATCGGGTATAAGTGGAAACGTAGATATGGATAGTTTTAATGGAGATACTGCTGCATTTTTTTCTCTTATTAATGCATCTCCTCCTCCTCCTCCCGTATGTAAGACATTTTACACCGGCTTACCATATTCAATGTCATTTGAAAGCACATGGATTTATGATAGTTGCGGTCAAGCCGATCAAAGGTTACCTGATAAATATTGGAAAAGCAGTATAGGTGGTACAACACCGAATGGTGATGATTATTGGCATAGAGATGATTATACTGGCAGTGATTGGTCAACTCCTACTAATGGCGCATATACGCCAGCAGCTTCAAAAGGTACATATAGTGCGAGGTTCCATAACGATCCTCCTCCGGCAGGTTCAACGGGCGCACTCGATCTGTATCTGAATCTTTCTGCATCCGGAACAAAGACTATAAGTTTTGATTATATACATAATGAGTTGTCACCATCTCCCTTTGCATTTGATGTAATGCTTTCTACTGACGGAGGAAGTACATTTCCCACAACTTTATTAAGCATTCCGGCACAAGTAGCTGCCTGGACATCACAATCAGTAACAACAACAGTAACATCTGCAACAAGTGTAATACGATTTATTGTTACAGATAAAGGTACTGCAGATGTTGGTATTGATAATTTAAATGTAACCGTTGGTCCTACCGGAATTAGTGAAATTGATCCAAACTCAAATTTTGTAGTTTACCCAAATCCTAACAATGGAACATTTACTGTATCCATTGGCGGAAGTAGCACTGAAAAAATGCAATTATCAGTTTATGATGCATTAGGACAACAAGTGTATAATGCTATGGTTAATAGTGGTAATACCCAGGTTGATATTGGTAATAAAGCAACAGGTGTGTACTTCTATAGAATTATGAACGAGTCAGGTGATAAACTGATTGGCGAAGGTAAATTAGTTGTGCAGCACTAGTTATTAGTATCTGAATAAAGGTAAACCGGGTTATAATCGAAATTCAAATGCGATTATGATCCGGTTTTCTGATGCCACAAGGTCAGGTGTCCACCCGGCAGGAATAGTGGTTACAGTATAGCCACTTGGCGATGTAACACCACCTGGCCCCGCAAAGTATAGAACACTGGATTGACGGTGTACCCATTCAGCTTTAAATTCTATACTTTGATTGGGCATCCAACTTAAGCCAGTGGAACAATCCCAACCTGTAAACTTATCTCCCGGGTTTTCTGAGAATGGAAAGGCACCTGCAGCTTGGGTAGGGCTAGCAGCATTTGGAAAAGGACTTGCTTGCCCGGTTGGTGCAAGTATTAAATACCTGCCGGGGTTTGTCATCCAGCCACCGCCAATACACCAGGCCAGTTTTTTATGGCAAAACCAAACGCGGTTATAAACCATCCAGCTTAAAAAGTATTGTGCAGGTCCTTTTGTTGCAGAGTCACTGTTATTAAATCCATTCACTCCATCGCCCTGCTCAAAGCCTATATCTCCTGTTAAAGAAAGAGCCATTTGGGTTACACCACTCTCTTGTTTTGGTTTGTGGTAATAGCGTAAGGATAAACTATTGTCAGAATGGAACCTGTGTCTTCCTAAAAGTCCTGCATCATCTGTTCCCCAATAATCATTGGTAAGTATCTTAAAGTTTTCCGTTGGCATCCAGGTGAAATTGCCTCCTGCCCCTGGTAACTGGTTGAACATACCATAACTCTGCCAGCCATTTATAAGCCATAATTCAAACTTTACACACTTAGAAGGAAATACTTGTATACGCATTCCGTTGAAAAACCAAGGCGTATTATCTGAGGTGAAAGATGCCTGGTATTCCCAATTTTCCTCCTGGTAATATGAGTTTAGGCCAATGTATGACATGAAGAGCCCGGCATCCACATTAATACCATACCATTTATTAAAGTGGTAACCTGCATAAGCTTCATCGAGGTAACGGTATGCATCAACCATATCGTATTGCCCTCGGTAAGTACTAAGATCATTTCTTGGAACCACCTGTGAGCGTTCTCCGAATTGTGTCATAATTCTACCATGTGCATTACCATAAGTAAAATCTCCGCCAAGGTTTACTGCAGACACAACCATTTCATCGTTACGGGAAAGAGCTGTAGAGCCTACGACTGTATGATCTATCGGGTTATTAAAGGAGTGGGTATAATTATTATCGATTAAAATACTCGGATTAAAATAAGGGATATGAAAAACAGAAGAATCTCTTCTGTCTGTTCCATTTATCCATGTCTGATCAAATCCATCCAATGGAATTTTGGCTGTGGGAGTTGTATTTGAATCAGGTCTTACAGTTGTGTTGGACTGTCCTATGGCTTGCATAGTAAATACTAAGGCTGGTAAAACGAGTAAAATATTTTTCATTGTCTGGTAATTCTATGATAAACTAAAGTTCAAATATATCAAAAAAGAAAAGGTATTGATTTTAATAAGAGTTGTCCATCAGTATGAATAACATAGATGAAATTCTGGGTTTCCTTTTTAGTTAAAGATTTTGAATAAAATAGTGTAATTATTGCTGAATTGTAAAATATTTTGTTGAATGTATTTTATTGTAAATGAGGCTATTATGTGCTTGTACGAGAATCTATTAGGTACTTATACTGACGGCTGTGTGGTGAATGTTTATTAAAATTGAATGAATAACAGATTATAGCGATTTCAATTTTTGTAAAGCAGAGAATAGTTAAAATAAATTTATTGAGGGAATGCTAATTAGTAACGCGTTTTAAATCCGGATTCAATGATGATAAAAGTATTAATGCTTGAAGATCTTGTTGATGATGCCGAATTGATAAAATGGCAACTTAAAAGGGAAAAAATAGCATGTGAATGTCAACGGGTAGATACGGAAGAGGAATTTGTCAATGCCATTCGTGAATTTGTCCCTGATGTTATTTTATCAGATCATTCTTTACCTCAATTCAATTCTATAAAGGCTCTTAAAATTGCCAAGAATAAGTTACCTGATGTTCCCTTTATATTAGTTACAGGTTCTGTATCTGAAGAATTTGCCGTAACCTGTATGAAGTCAGGAGCGGATGATTATATTTTGAAAAGCAACCTCGCACGCCTTCCTGCATCCATACAAGCATGCCTTCAAAAATACCGTTTATCACAAGAAAACATTACCATAAAAAAGCTGAATAAAGAAATTGAAGAGAAGAATAGGGAACTGGATTACCTGAATCAGGAAAAGGATAGATTCATGGGTATTGTTTCGCACGATCTGCAAAATCAGGTCAGCTCTATGTTGCATGTGGTTGATATAATTAAAAACTCTGTTTCCGGGCTGAGTGATAAGCGGGATTCTCATATTAGGAAGCTTGATCGTTCAATTAATAACATGAAAATTTTGCTGTCTGACTTTTTGACCGTGAACAGAATACAGAGAGGTATAATCAACCCTGTTTATAATTTGGTAGAAATAGGAATTTTGGTACAGGATATTGTTGAAAGATATGAAGATGCGGCAATGCGAAAAGGCATAAAAATTGAATTTACGAATAAATGCGAGGAAATGTATTTCAATACTGATGTAAGTTATTTTTCAATTATTGTAGATAACCTTATTTCTAATGCGTTAAAATATAGTTATCTGAATAAAAAGGTTTGGATTGAATTACAGAAAAAAAACAAAAAATACGTTTTAGAAGTAAGGGACGAAGGCCAGGGAATACCTATTGCTGATATTTCAAAGATGTATGGGCGCTTTCAAAAACTTACTCCAAAGCCAACTGATAATGAGCCATCAAATGGCCTTGGGCTTTCTATTGTGAAAGACTTAGTAGATGCACTTAAAGGAACCATAGTGTGTGAAAGTGAAGTGGGAAAGGGAACAAATTTTATAATTACGTTGTAATAATTAAGCAAATAACAATACTATGAAAGGTCTTAAAAATTTTGCTTCTTTTTTAAGAGAAAATAGGATAAAGGAATATACTGTTTATTATTTAACTAGTTTAAGGGAAATGGATATTCCCATAATTAAACTTGCAATTGAAAAGGGCCTGGTTAAAGATGTTTTAGAAGAGAACTCGGTTAAAATGACTGTTGAAAGCCAGGGTAAATTTCTCCAGTCAATTGAAGAAGGAACTACAATTTCCAATGCCAAAGTGAGCATGAAAATGTGGGAAGAGGATAAATTGCCTGGTATAAGTAAGCATGAAATTCTTCCGTCAGATCTTATCTTATTGTATGCTGCACAAAAAAAAGCCATTTTTCATTTTCTGCCTGATTATACAAAAGATGCAGATGAAATAGTAATTATTATACAGGAGCTTGAGGATTTATATACACAGTTACAGAATGAAGCCTCTCAATTGCTTTTTAAAATTCAAAAAGAAACTCAAATCCAGTTAAAACAGGCTAAAGAGTATTCAAAGTTAATAATACAAGGTATAAAGGATTATGGAATATTTATGCTTGACACTGAAGGCCGTGTATTAAGTTGGAATAGGGGGGCTGAGAATATTAAGGGATATAAGGCTGAGGAAATAATTGGTAAAAATATTTCTGTTTTTTATATTGAGGAAGAAAAAAATATTGACAGGCCTAAACATGATCTTGAAATGGCGCTTAAATATGGACGTTATGAAACTGAGGGATGGCATATCCGCAAGGATAAATCTGTTTTTTGGGCAGATGTTGTATATAACCCCATGTTTGATGAAAATGGAAAGCATTACGGTTACACAGAAGTTGCACGTGATCTTACTTCCCGAAAGAAGTATGAAGAAGAAATTAAAAAGTCAAATGATTTTCTCGACTCTGTTCTTGAAAACATTCCCAATATGGTATTTGTAAAAGATGCGAATGATCTTAGGTTTTTACGGTTTAATAAGGCGGGAGAGCAATTACTCGGAATTTCACAAAAGGATTTGTTAGGAAAGAATGATTATGATTTCTTCTCAAGTGAACAGGCAGACAGGTTTACCTCTAAAGATAAAGCGGTATTAAAAGGTGATGTAGTTGTAGACATTCCTGAAGAAGAAATTCAGACGAAACATGGCGAACGTTGGCTGCACACCCGGAAAATACCCATTAAGAATGTAGCGGGGAAACCTTTGTATCTACTTGGAATATCGGAAGATATTACTGTCAAGAAGAAGGTTGACGAGAAAATAAAAAAACTGAATGATGAACTTACCGAGAGCGTCGTGCAATTGGAGTTAGCAAATAAAGAACTTGAGTCGTTTAGTTATTCTGTGTCTCATGATTTAAGGGCTCCGCTTCGGGCTATTAGGGGATATACAAAAATTTTAATGGAAGATTATGCCCCTGCCTTAGAAGATGATGCAAAAAAGATAATGACCGGTGTTGCAAGTAATGCGGAAAGGATGAGTCATTTGATAGATGATCTTTTGCAGTTTTCGAGAATGGGTAAGAAGGAAATGAACCTGGCTCTGGTAAATATGAATGAAGTTGTTGATTTTTCATTGAATGAAGCAAAAGCGGCATACGGAAGTAATGTGAAAATAAAGATTAACGAATTGCCTTCAGTAATGGCAGATTATTCATTGATGTGCAATGTGTTTTCAAATCTTATTTCAAATGCAATAAAGTATTCCGGTAAAGTGCCCAAGCCTGTTATTGAAATAAGTGGGTCGAAGAAGAGTAGTGAAGTGATATATTGCGTAAAGGATAATGGAGTTGGTTTTGATATGAAGTATTACGACAAGCTTTTTGGTATATTTCAACGATTACACACAACAAAGGAATTTGAAGGTACTGGTGTGGGTCTTGCGCTTGTTAAGCGCATAGTATCTCGCCATGGTGGTCGTGTATGGGCAGAGGCAGAGCCTGATAAAGGTGCAACATTTTTTATAGCGTTAAACTCAAATAATCAATAAACAAACACAAACTCCGATTATGGTTATGAATGAATCTGTTGAAATTATTCTGGTAGAAGACAATCCTGATGATGCTATGCTGACTATCAGGGCATTAAAGAAGAATAATCTTGCGAATCGTCTTATTCATCTTGAAGATGGTGCAGAAGCTCTTGATTTCTTTTTTGCAGAGGGAAAATACAAAGGCAGGGATATGAGTATCATCCCCAGGGTAGTGCTATTGGATCTGAAAATGCCAAAAATTAATGGCATAGAAGTATTACAGAAGTTAAAATCAGATAATCGCACAAAACATATTCCGGTTGTAGTACTAACATCTTCTGCTGAAGATCCCGACATAATAACTTGTTATAAGTTGGGAGTTAATAGTTATATAGTAAAGCCTTTAGGCTTTGAAGCATTTACAGCAAAAATAACTGAATTAGGTCTTTACTGGATGGTAACGAACGAATCTCCAAGATGATGCATTTAAATCAATTGAGAAGATGAGTCTTAAGCTTAAAGCAATAGCTGTTGATGATAATCCCGGTGTGTTGGCCACGCTGCAGGAAATGTGTAAGGATTCTCCATTTGTAGAGATAGTGG
>Ga0193728_1000463_pt1 | contig 19510 bp, 13 predicted proteins | sample U1c1metaG_FD_143037 | JGI IMG/M metagenome (GOLD analysis project Ga0193728, IMG submission 143037) | Soil microbial communities from a riparian zone of the East river system, Colorado, United States - U1c1 | ecosystem: Environmental > Terrestrial > Soil > Riparian zone | place: USA: East River...
CTGCTTCGGCGACCTCGCCGCCGCGCAGGTCGTCGATGTCGACCGGCGGGCCGTACGCGACGCGAAGCTTCGCAAGCCGGCGCAACCCGTCCGTTCCCTTGACCGCGGCGGGGATGAGCGGCACGCCGGCCTCGAGCGCGATGCGTGCGGCGCCGCTGCGCGGCCGCGCCTCGTGCCGTTTCATGAGCCCCTTCCGCCTCCGCGTGCCTTCCGGGAACATCGTGACGATGTTGCCCTCTCGCGCGAGACGGATCGCCGTGTCCATGGCAACCGTGTCGTGCTGTCCGCGATGCACCGGAAAGGCACCCGCGCCGTTGATGATCGAGCCCAGCGGGAACCAGTAGAGCTCCGACTTCGCCATGAAGCGCAGGTGCATCCTCGGCCACAGCGGCATTCCGAGGGGCCAGGGGTCGAAGCTCGAAAGGTGGTTGCATGCGAGCACACAGCCACCGTCGGGAATGTTCTCCTTGCCCGTGGAACGAAGCCGGTACAGGCCGTAGAGCAGGGGCCACGTGGCCCCTGCGATCACGTTGTAGGTCAGGGTCGGCCGCATCGGCAGCAGTATCGCTCCGAATGGGCCCCGGAGGGCCTCCCGCTATCGTGACCGCCGGTGGCTGAACGCACAAAGCACAAGCGCCTCGTCATCGTCGAGTCCCCGGCGAAGGCCAAGACCATCGCGGGTTATCTCGGTGACGGCTTCACGGTCGAGTCGAGCGTCGGCCATATCCGCGACCTGCCGGAGCGCGCAGCCGACATTCCCGAGGAGTACAAGAAGACCGCGTGGGCGCGACTCGGCGTCGACGTCGATCACGACTTCGAGCCGCTGTACATTGTCGACCCCGACAAGCGCAAGAAGGTCAGCGAGCTGAAGAAGCTCCTCGCCGGCTCCGACGAGCTCTTGCTCGCGACGGACGAAGACCGTGAGGGCGAGGCGATCGCCTGGCACCTGCTGCAGGTGCTGAAGCCGAAGGTCCCCGTCAAGCGGATGGTGTTCCACGAGATCACGCGTGACGCGATCGACCGGGCGCTCGGCGAGACGCGCGAGGTCGATCAGCGGCTCGTCGACGCGCAAGAGACACGGCGCATCCTCGACCGCCTCTACGGCTACGAGATCTCGCCCGTCCTCTGGAAGAAGATCATGCCGCGGCTCTCCGCCGGGCGCGTGCAGTCCGTCGCAACGCGGCTCGTCGTCGAGCGCGAACGTGAGCGGCGCCGCTTCGTGCCGGCGCAGTGGTGGGACATCGAGGCGACGTTCGACCCGGAGTCGTTCGCCGCCCGGCTCGTCACCGTCGACGAGAAGCGCGTCGCGCAGGGCCGTGACTTCGGTCCCGACGGCAAGCCGCGCAACGAGGACATCGTGCAGCTCGACGAAGAGGGCGCCCGCGGGCTCGCCGACCGTGTTCGCGATTCGTCGTTCACCGTCGGGCGCGTCGAGCGGAAGCCGTACGTTCGCCGCCCGAGCCCGCCGTTCATGACGTCGACGCTGCAGCAGGAAGCGAGCCGCAAGCTCCGCTACACGGCGCAGACGACGATGCGAGTCGCCCAGCGTCTCTACGAGAACGGATACATCACCTACATGCGCACCGACTCGACGACGCTGTCGGAGTCGGCGCTCAAAGCGGCGCGCGCGCAGGCCGCGGAGCTCTTCGGCGCGGAGTTCGTTCCCGCGAAGCCACGACAGTACGAGCGCAAGGTGAAGAACGCGCAGGAAGCACACGAGGCGATCCGCCCGTCGGGCGACTCGTTCCGCACGCCGCAGCAGTTGCAGAAGGAGTTGTCACGCGACGAGCACGCGCTCTATGAGTTGATCTGGATCCGCACGCTCGCGTCGCAGATGGAGGACGCGAAGGGCCAGACGGTCTCGCTGCGCATCGCGGGCACCTCGTCGGCCCAAGAGAAGGTCGAGTTCGGGGCAAGCGGAACGGTGATCACGTTCCGCGGTTTCCTCGCGGCGTACGAAGAGGGCCGCGACGAGACCGAGGCGAAGGACGACGATGAGCGGCGCCTCCCGAACGTCGCGGAAGGGGACGCGGTGACGCTGAAGGAGCTCGAGCCGCAGGGTCACGAGACCAATCCGCCGGCTCGTTACACCGAGGCGACCCTCGTGCGCACGCTGGAGGAGCTCGGCATCGGCCGCCCGTCGACGTACGCGTCGATCCTCGGCACGATCCTCGACCGCGGCTACGTCTTCAAGAAGGGAACGGCCCTCGTGCCGTCCTTCCTCGCGTTCTCCGTCGTGCAGCTGCTCGAGCAGCACTTCGGGCGTCTCGTCGACTACGACTTCACAGCGCGGATGGAGGACGATCTCGACCGCATCGCGTCGGGCGACGAGCAGCGCAACGCCTGGCTGAAGCGCTTCTACTTCGGCGACGACAGCGATGCGGCCGATGGCGGATTGAAGGAGCTCGTCTCCGATCTCGGCGGCATCGACGCGCGCGAGATCAACTCGATCCCGATCGGCAACGACATCGTGCTCCGTGTCGGCCGCTACGGCCCGTATCTCGAGCGCGACGGCGCGCGCGCGAACGTACCTGACGATCTCGTGCCCGACGAGCTGACGGTGGAGAAAGCGGAGGAGCTGCTCGCGCAGCCGTCCCAGGACCGCGAGCTCGGTGTGAACCCCGAGACCGGCCGGCCCGTCGTCGCGAAGAACGGGCGCTACGGCCCGTACATCAGCGAGACGCTGCCGGAGGGATCGAAGGAGAAGCCGCCGACGGCGTCCCTCTTCAAGTCGATGGAGCTCGACACGATCTCGCTCGAGGACGCGCTGCAGTTACTGCAGCTGCCGCGTGTGATCGGCGTCGGCGAGGACGGCGAGGAGATCGTCGCGCGCAACGGCCGCTACGGCCCGTACGTGCAGCAGGGCAAGGAGTCCCGCTCGCTGGAGACCGAGGAGCAGCTGTTGACGCTCGCTCTCGACGAGGCGAAGGCGATCCTCGCGAAGCCGAAGGAACGCCGCGGCCGGGGGCAGGCCAAGCCGCCGTTGAAGGAGGTCGGGGCAGACCCCGTGAGCGGCAAGCCGATCGTCGTCAAGGAGGGCCGCTTCGGCCCGTACGTCACCGACGGCGAGACGAACGCGAGCCTGCGGACCGGCGACGATCCCGAGCAGATCGACCTCGACCGGGCGGTCGAGCTGCTGGCCGAGCGGCGTGCCAAGGGGCCGTCGACGAAGGTCAAGCGGACGCCTGGCCGGCCCGGCAAGAAGACCCCCGCCCGCAGTCGCCGCAAGACGTCCTGAAGAGCCAACTTTCGCGCCGGGGCGCGCGTCGTAGAATGAGCAGATCGGGGTTTCCCGTGCGTGCGCAAACCGATTGGCCGCTTTCGGCGGAATATCAGGGCGCCTGTCACGTTCGAATCTCTCGATAGGGCGACGGTTCCCCCTGGCAACCGAAGGAGTTCGCTCCTAGAGTGAGAAGGCGGATGTTCTCGACGCTGTACCGAAAGGACTGAGCAGACCCTGACGCAGAACCAGCTTTCCGAGTTGCTCGAGACGGATCAGGCGAAGGCGCTCGTGGAGGGCGCCGAGGAGCGCGGCTACGTCGAGCCGACCGAGCTCGAGGCGTTCGCGCTGGAGCTCGACCTGAACGACCAGGACGTCGAGGAGCTCACGCGCGAGCTCGAGCGCATCGGGCTCGACGTCGGCGCGCCCGCCGCGGGTGCGAAGGCTGCGTCAGCAAAGAAGAAGGACGCCGAGGACGACGACGACGCACCTGCGCCGGCTCCCGTCGCGGCCGCGTCCGGCGCCGCCGACAGCCTGCAGCTCTTCCTCGCCGACGTCGGCCGCCACAAGCTGCTCACCGCCGCCGACGAGGTGATGCTCGCGAAGCGCATCGAGCGCGGCGATCCGACCGCCAAGCGCCGGATGATCGAGTCGAACCTGCGACTCGTCGTCTCCATCGCAAAGGGCTACCGCGGTCTGGGCGTGCCGTTCCTCGACCTGATTCAGGAGGGAACGCTCGGCCTGAACCGCGCCGTCGAGAAGTTCGACTGGCGCCGCGGCTACAAGTTCTCGACCTACGCGACCTGGTGGATCCGCCAGTCCGTGCAGCGCGCGGTCGCGAACCATGCGCGCACGATCCGCGTGCCCGTCCACGTCGTGGAGCGCCAGCAGAAGTTGTCGCGTGCGTCGCGGCGGCTCGAGGTCGAGCTCGGCCGCGAGCCGACGAAGGAGGAGCTCGCCGAGGCGACGGGCCTGCCGATGCAGCACATCGAGGAGGCGCTCGGCGCCGCCCATGCGTCGGTCTCGCTGAACCAGACGGTCGGCGCAGACGACGAAGGCGAGCTCGGCGACCTGTTCGCCGATCGCGAGGCGGCCGATCCGTTCGAGGAGGCCGAGGAGTCGCTCCGCCGCCAGGGCGTGCGGCGCGCGCTCGACGCGCTTCCCGAGCGTGAGCGGCGCATCCTGGAGCTTCGGTTCGGCTTCGAGGGCGAGCCGTGGACGCTCGAGGCGATCGGGCACGAGCTCGACCTGACGCGCGAGCGCGTCCGGCAGCTGGAGGGCCAGGCGCTCGCCCGGCTTGGTGCCCTGCGCGACCTCATTTCCGTCGCCGCCTAGAAAAGGCTCGGCTCGCCGGGCTGCACCTGGGGGTCAGACCCTGGGTCGTGTCTCGCCGTGACCTTGGCCTTCGGTGCGCCGACCCGTGCGGCCGCGCGCAGGATCGCGTCCTTCTCGAGCGGCACGACGAACATCTCCGCCGGTGGGCGGCGGAGGAACGTGCCGACGAGGAAGAGCTCGTCGAGGTCGCCGGGTTCCTCGGCCGTGAGCGCACGCCGGGCCGCGGCGAGGCCCGCCTCGATCTCGAGGTGCGCGCCGCCCCCCGGGGGCAGTGTGCGCTCGGCTGCGACGCGCCCGCCGGCGACGAAGAACGCACGCGCGTGGCCCGGCTCCGCGGACGGGACGACGAGGCAGCGCTGCACCGCGCGCAGCCCGCGCAGCCGCTCGAGCTCGCGGCACACCCGGTCGAGCGCGTCGATGCGGTCGCGCAACCGCGCCGCGTCTTCGTAGCGGCGCGCATCCGACAGCTCGCCGAGCCTCCGGCGCAGCCGTGGCAGCGCCGCCGCCGGCCGCGTGAGATCGTCCGCCACCAACGCCCGCGCCGCCAGCTGAGCACGCCGCCGCGAACGGATCGGCCCGAGCTCCGTCGGTGACGCCGATGCGACAACGCTCTCGCCGCGCTTCTTCAACCACACGTAACGGTCGGGGCGCGCCACACGCGCGTTCGCGGGCGGCCGCAGCTCCCGGATCAGCCGCAGCTCCTCGAGCGCCGCCTCGAGCTCCGACCCCAGCACGCGCCACTCGATCCGCTCGACGGCACCGAGCGCCGCCTCCACTGCCGGCCGCTGCCGCTCCGAGCGGAAGTACGAGCGCAACCGCGCGCGCAGGTCGCGCGCACGCCCGACGTAGAGCAGCACGCCGTTGCGATCGTGGAACAGGTAGACGCCCGGCCGCGCCGGCGCACCGAACGCGAGCTCCCGCTTGTCCCATACGCGCCGCCGCTGCGTCGCCGCGAGCCCGACCAGATCCGAGACCGTGCGCGCGCCACGCTCCTGCGCCAACCCGATCAGCGCGAGCAGCACCTCCGCCGTTGCCTGCGCGTCGGGCAGCGCACGATGGCACGGCTGTACCGACGTCCCGAGGAAGTAGGACAGCTGCGCGAGGCTCGCCCGCGGGACGCGCCCCCCGAGCAGCCGCCGCGCGAGCGGCACCGTGTCGACGACGGGAGCTGCGATCCGCGATCCGGTCAGCCGCTCCGTCTCACGATCGAGGAACGACATGTCGAACCGCGCATTGTGCGCCACGAGCACCGCGTCGCCCGCCCATTGCAAGAAACGGCTCACCGCAACCGCAGGCGGCGGCGCCTTCCGCAGCTGCCGGTCCTCGAGCCCCGTCAGCGCCGCGACGCCCGGGCCCATCGCCATGCCCGGGTTGACGAGCGTCTCGAACTCGTCCACCACCTCGAAGCCGCGTACCCGCACCGCGCCGATCTCGCAGATCTGCGACGTCCCCGGCCGCAGCCCTGTCGTCTCGAGGTCGACGACGACGTACGTCGCGTCCTCGAGCAGGAGCTCGTGCCCGAGCGGCCGCGCGAGCGACACGGCGTCGCCGCTCCACGCGAGCCGCGCGTCCGAGTCGACGACGTCCGCCAGCAGCGACCGCGCCAGCCCGACCGGCGACTGCCTCAGCGCGAACAGCCGCCGCGCCGCCTCCTCCGCGACGACCGGCCCGCGCCGCTCCTCGACGAGCTCGACCAGCCGGTCGGCGGCATCCATCCGAAGCTGCATCCCGGGGATGCTAGGCGAACAGGTGTTCGATTGCTACGGTCGGGCGATGAGTACCGTCGCCGAGTTGACGCCCGTCCTCGCCGAGCCCTCCGCCGATGCGGAGCAGGTGACCCAGCTCCTGCCCGGCGAGCCGATCACCGTGGAGGAGACCCGCGATGGCTGGGCCGCGATCCGCACGGCGTACGACTACCCCGGCTGGATCCGCGCCGACGCGCTCCTCGGTGCCGAGCCCAACCCCGCGTGGCTCGCGCCAAGCGCCGCCGATCCCGTCGCCTGGGCCCGCGGCCTCCGCGGCACGCCGTATCTCTGGGGCGGGATGACGCCCGCCGGCATCGACTGCTCCGGGCTTGTGCACATGGCCTTCCGCGCGACCGGCCGCCTCGTGCCCCGCGACGCCGATCAGCAGGAGGACGCCGGCTCGCCCGTCGACGAAGGCGATCTGCGGCCCGGCGACCTCGTCACGTACGGCGACGAGAGCTCCGCCGACCACGTTGCCTTCTGGCTCGGCAACGGCCGGATTCTCCACTCGACCCAGCGCGACGGGGCCGACGGTGTGGTCGAGGAGCAGGAGCCGGCCGACCTCGCGTCGCGGCGTCGGCGTGTATTTCGGCTCTGACGCGGCAATCACATTCAGTTCTAACTAGCTTCACACCTACGCCGTCAGTAAGAATGCACGGCGCGCGGGAAGGCCCTGCCCTTATGGCCCCTTCGCCGTGACACGAATCGAGCCCGGGAGGTAACGACTTTGAACCGTAGGCACACGTGGAAGTGGCTTCTGACAGCCGCATCCCTTGCCGTAGGCCTCGCGTTGATCGCGTCGGCATGCGGCAGCAGCGGCAACAAGACCAACACGTCTGGGTCGGGCGGCACCACGTCCGGCGGCACCGCCTCTGGCGGCAAGACGTTTGCCAACTTCCGCCTCGCGTACGACACCGGCATCGACTATCTCGACCCGGGTCTGTCGTACACCGTCGAGGGCTGGGGAATCATGTGGAACGTCTACCTGCCCCTCATCGGGTACAAGCATGCAAGCGGCCCCGACGGCGCGACGCTCGTGCCGTACCTCGCGAAGGACCTGCCGAAGGTCTCGACCGACGCGAAGACGTACACCTTCACCCTTCGCAGCGGTCTGAAGTATTCGGACGGCGCCGCGATCAAGGCGAGTGACTTTGCGGCGACCATCGAGCGCGACTTCAAGGTCGACTCGCCGGGCGTCGGCTTCTTCGGGAACATCGTCGGCGCCGACACGTTCGGCAAGACGAAGACCGGTCACATCAGCGGCATCACCACCGATGACGCGACCGGCGTGATCACGATCAAGCTGAACACGCCGCAGGGCGACTTCCTGAACATCCTCGCCACCGAGTTCGCGGCGCTCCTGCCGGCGAGCACTCCGGCGAAGGACCAGTCGACGACGCCTGCGCCGTCTTCAGGCCCGTACATGATCAAGAGCTACGCGCCGAACAAGAAGGCGATCGTCGTTCGGAACCCGAACTTCGACGCCGCACAATTCGACGGCAACGTCCCGTCGGGTAACCCCGACATGATGACCATCGACATCATCGGCGACGACACGGTGGCCCTGCAGCGCGTGATCAGCGGGCAGGACGACTACGACTTCCATCAGTTGCCGCCTGACCGTCTCGCGTCGACGCAGCAGAAGTACGGCGACCAGATCAAGGTCTACACGCCGGCGAACACCTACTACTTCTTCATGAACAACCGGGTGGCGCCGTTCGACAACGTGAAGGTGCGCCAGGCCGTCAACTACGCGATCAACCGTGAGGCGCTCGTGCGCATCTACGGCGGCCTCGCGCAGCCGACGGAGAACGTGCTTCCGCCGACGTATCCGTCGTACAAGAAGCTCAACATGTACCCGTACGACCTGGCGAAGGCGAAGCAGCTCATCCAGGCCTCGGGACAGGCAGGCGCAAGCGTCGTGGTCTGGAACCACGACCGAGGCACCGATCCGAAGGCGACGGCGTACCTCACCGACGTCCTCAACTCGATCGGCCTGAAGGCGAAGGAGAAGGTCATCAACTCCGCCGTCTACTGGACCACGGTCGGCAACCAGGCGACGAAGGCGCAGATCGGCTTCGCTGACTGGTTCCAGGACTACCCGCATCCGCTCGACTGGTTCGACGTGCTGTTGAACGGCGACCGGATCACGGACACGCACAACAACAACTACGCGAACTTCGACGACAAGGCGGTCAACGCCAAGATCGCCGCGTTGAAGAAGGAGCCGACGCTGACCGACTCCGTGAACGCGGACTGGGCCTCGGTCGACAAGATGGTCGACGAGCAGGCTCCATGGGCGGCGTTCATGAACCGGCAGTTCACCGACTTCTTCAATGCCGACATGGACCTCAGCTGCTACGTGAACCACGTGCTGTACCAGTTCGACTACTCGTCGATCTGCCACAAGTAGGCGACGGAGGTTGCAGGGTCGGGGGTGCCGGGAACGGCACCCCCGACGTTCTCTCTTCCTAAGGGACATTGCGGAGGCACGGGTGGCGCACCAGGCAACCGAGACCGAGTTCACGCTCGACACCGCGGCCGAGCTGGCCGCTGCGGAGCACGGTCGCGAGACGATCCGGGGCCGGAGCCCGTGGTATCTCGCCTGGCGCCGGCTGCGCCGCAACTACGTCGCCTTCGGCTTCCTCTTCGTCTTCGTGCTCGTGCTCGTCGCGTGTGCGCTCGCGCCGGTCTACGCATCGCACGTCGCGCATACGGGGCCGAGCACGAACCACGTGCTCGAGCAGGTGAAGGTGAACGGCAAGCTCACCCCGGTCGTCACGGCAGGCGGCTACATCGAGAAGAAGACCGGCAAGCCCTGCGTCGTCTCGGGCACCGGCTGCATCCTGCTCTCCGCGATCCCGATCGGCCCGACGTGGTTCAGTGGCGGCGGCCGGTTCGTGCTCGGCGCCGACTCGAACGGCCGCGACATCGCGGTGCGTCTGTTGTACGGCGGCCGTAACTCCTTGATCGTCGGTATCGGCTCGACCGCGATCTGCGTCTTCTTCGCGGTGCTCCTTGCGCTCGTCTCCGGGTACTTCGGCGGCTGGGTCGACTTCGTGATCACCCGCTTTTTCGATCTCTTCTACGCCTTCCCGGTGGTGCTGCTCGGGATCGCGCTCGGCTCGGCGCTCGCGATCAACGGCTTCCACCACTTCGGGGTCAACATCGAGAGCGGCAGCATCTGGATCCCGACGCTCGTCATCTCGTACGTGCTGATCCCGTACGTCGGGCGCCCGCTGCGCGGGCAGGTGCTCTCGCTGCGCGAGAAGGAGTTCGTCGAGGCGGCGATCTCGCAGGGCGCGAGCCCACTGCGGGTGATGTTCAGCGAGCTGCTCCCGAACATCACGAGCTCGGTGCTCGTCTTCTTCACGTTGATCATCGCCAACAACATCGTGCTCGAGGCGGCGCTGTCATTCCTCGGCGCCGGCGTGCAGCCGCCGACACCGTCGTGGGGGACTCTCATCTCCGACGGCCAGACCCTCATCGTCACGCGCCCCTGGCTCGCGCTCGCGCCGGGCATCGCGATCGTGCTGACGGTGCTGTCGCTCAACGTCTTCGGCGACGGCCTGCGCGCCGCGCTCGACCCGCGTGCCAAGGTGAAGATAGAACACTGATGGGAACCTTCCTCGTCAGGCGAACGATCGGCGCGATCCTCGTGTGCATCGCGGTGACGTTCATCGTCTTCCTGATCTTCATCGTCGTGCCCGGCGGCGACCCGGCGCAGCGGATCGCGGGCAAGAACGCAACTCCGCAGAACATCGTCAACATCCGCCACTCCTGGGGCTTTGACCAGCCGTTCTACACGCAGTACTGGGTGATGCTGAAGAAGATGTTCAGCGGCAACCTCGTCTCCTATACGAGCCAGCAGAATGTGCTCGGGCAGATCGTCCAGGGCATGCCCGCGACGTTCTCGCTGACGATCGGAGCCGGGATCATCTGGCTCTTCTTCGGGATCCTGGTGGGGGTGTTATCCGCGGTCACCGCGGGGAGGCTGTCGGACCGCCTCATTACGGTTCTCGCCCTCATCGGCATCTCGATGCCCGTGTTCTGGCTCGGGATCATCTCGCGCTACTACCTCGCCGAGGGCGGCATCGTCAGCTGGTTCCCCGACGGCGAGTACGTCGGCATCACGCAGTCGCCCGGACAGTGGTTCAGCCACCTGATCCTGCCGTGGCTCGTGCTCGCCGTCCTGTACATCGGGTTCTACGGGCGCGTGCTGCGCGGCAACATCCTCGACACGATCAACGAGGACTACGTGCGCACCGCGAAGGCGAAGGGCCTCAACCCGCGCCGCATCCTCGTCAAGCATGTGCTGCGGACCTCGTTGATCCCGATCATCACGCTGTTCGGCCTCGACTTCGCCGCGGTGCTCGGCGGCGGGGCGATTTTGACCGAGTCGGTCTTCGACCTGCACGGCGTCGGGCAGTACGCGGCGCTCTCGATCAACAACTTCGACCTGCCGCCGATCATGGGCGTGACGATGTACGGCGCCTTTTTCATCGTCGCGTTCAGCATGCTGGTCGATCTCTTCTACGCGTATCTCGATCCACGGATCCGGCCCGCCTAGATGGCCGAGCGCCTCCTCGAGGTCGAAGACCTCAGCGTGCATTTCGCCACCGTGGACGGAACCGTCCGCGCCGTCGACGGTGTCTCGTTCGAGCTCGAGCGCGGCAAGGTGCTGGGCATCGTCGGCGAGTCCGGCTCCGGCAAGAGCGTGACGGCGATGACGCTGATGGGCCTGACGCGTGACGTCAACGCGAAGTTCGGCGGAGAAGTGCGCTACAAGGGCAAGAACCTGCTCGAGCTGTCCGACCGCGAGATGCAGGAGTACCGCGGCAACGAGCTCGGGATGATCTTCCAGGACCCGATGACCTCGCTGAACCCGGTGTACCGGATCGGCGAGCAGATCGCCGAGGCGATCCAGGCGCACGACCCGGTCGACAAGCGCACCGCGAAGAAGCGCGCGGTCGAGCTGCTGAAGCAGGTCGGGATTCCGAACCCCGAGTCGCGCGTCGACGACTTTCCGCACCAGTTCTCGGGCGGCATGCGCCAGCGCGCGATGATCGCGATGGCGCTCTCCTGCAATCCCGACGTGCTGATCGCAGACGAGCCGACGACGGCGCTCGACGTGACGATCCAGGCGCAGATCATCGAGCTGATCGACCGCCTGAAGGACGACTTCAACTCGGCGGTGATCATGATCACGCACGACCTCGGCGTCGTCGCCGACATGGCGGACGAGATTCTCGTGATGTACGCCGGCCGGGTCGTCGAGCGCGCGGAGACGCGCGACCTCTTCTACGACCCGCAGATGCCGTACACGTGGGGTCTGCTCGGCTCGATCCCGCGGCTCGACCGCCCGAAGCCGGAGCGGCTGCACTCGATCACGGGCGCCCCGCCGTCGGTGATCAACGCCCCGCCGGGCTGCAAGTTCCGGCCGCGCTGCCCGCACGCGTTCGAGAAGTGCGTCGAGGAGCCGGCCCTCGAGAACCGGGTCGAGAAGCCGGGCCACCTCGACCGCTGCTGGCTCGACGTCGAGTACAAGCGCTCGCACCGTGACGCGACGATCGACGGCGACCAGTCGGAGGCGGCGTGAGCACGAACGGGAACGCGCCCCTCGTCGAGGTCAAGCACGTCAAGAAGTACTTCCCGATCAAGAAGGGTGTGCTCCAGCACGAGGTCGCCCGCGTGCACGCAGTGGACGACGTCAGCTTCACGGTGCAGGCCGGCGAGACACTCGGCCTCGTCGGCGAGTCCGGCTGCGGCAAGTCGACGCTCGGCCGCACGATCGTGCGCCTGCTCGAGCCGACGGCGGGGGAGATCTCCTTCGAGGGCCGGCGGATCGAGGATCTCGGCTCCCGCCAGCTGCGGCCGCTGCGCCGGCAGATGCAGATGGTCTTCCAGGACCCGTATGCGAGCCTCAATCCCCGCAAGCGGGTGGGGACGATCATCAGCGACCCGATGAAGATCCACTCGCTCGGCGACAAGCAGGAGCGGAAGGCGCGCACCGAGGAGCTGCTCGAGACGGTGGGGCTCTCGCCGGAGCACTACAACCGGTTCCCGCACGAGTTCTCGGGCGGCCAGCGCCAGCGGATCGGGATCGCCCGCGCGCTCGCCCTGAAGCCGAAGCTGATCGTGGCCGACGAGCCGGTCTCGGCGCTCGACGTCTCGATCCAGTCCCAGATGCTGAACCTGCTGGAGGACCTCCAGAACGAGTTCAACCTGACCTACATCTTCATCGCGCACGATCTGGGGGTCGTGCGGCACGTGAGCGACCGGATCGCCGTGATGTACCTCGGGAAGATCGTGGAGCTCTCGCCGGCGGAGGAGCTCTACACGCGGCCGATCATGCCGTACACGGAGGCGCTGCTCTCGGCGGTGCCGATCCCGGATCCCGACCTGGCGGCGGCGCGCGAGCGGATCGTGCTCGAGGGGGATGTGCCGAGCCCGATCAACCCGCCGACCGGCTGCCGCTTCCATCCCCGCTGCCGGTATGCGACGCAGGTGTGCCACGAGGTGGAGCCGCCGCTCGTCGAGTATGGGAACGGACACCTGGCGGCCTGCCACCATCCGCTGAACGTCGACGCGGCCGCGCTCCAGCGGGCGACGGTGGCGTCGAACACCCCGGCCGCGGCCGACGCGAACGCGCTTCCGCGGGACAGCTCGGGGACGTCGCGCCCGGTGACCGGCGAGGCCCGCGACCGGGCCTGACGCCGCGAAACCGCTTGGCTGAGCGGTGCGAATCCCTCAATAAAGGTAGGACGGCCCTAAAGGGGGGATGCGGCCGCGCCGATACTCGGGGCATGGACGCCGCAGAGCGGAAAGAGATCATGAACCGGTACGCCAACCACTCGGCCCGGTTCGAGGAGGTCGCTCAGCGACGGCGCAACGGCGCCGGCGCCGAGGTGATCCCGTTCCAGGGCCCGCTTCGGGAGCTCGAGCAGGAGCCGACGATGCGCGAGATCGAGGTGCTCCAGCTGATCTGCGACGGTCTCGTCAACCGCGAGATCGGCGTGCGGCTCTTCCTCTCCGAGGAGACCGTCAAGTCGCACGTCCGCCACATCCTGGCGAAGCTTCAGGCGCGTTCCCGCGCCCATGCGGTTGCCGTCGGCTTCCGCCGCGGCATCATCGGCTAGCGCCGACCGGCCACAACAGATGCCGGCCAGAGGCAGGCGTTGTGTACAACCTGTCGATAACTCTGCAGCCTGTGACCATTGCGCACCGGGTGCTTACCCACCCGGTGCCTTATGGCTAAAGGCGCATGGACGTTTTCCACCGTTTGTGGATATCCCCCGCACGAGGGATGTCCACGTGGCTGTGGAAAACGCAGAGTGTGTCGGCTCTACCAGGGCTTAACGGTGCCAACGGTCGCAGCTCGAGCCACGAACGCGGCGATGCGGATAGTCACAGGAGAACTCCTCGATTTGGGGACTGACGGCAATTGCAGGTTATACCCCTTTTGGGGGAGAATTCAAGAGAATGTTCCCTAGATTTCAGAAGACTCCCTCGACCAGCCCGACGGCGCTTTACGTCTGGCTGGGGACTCTCGCCGCTGGCGCACTGGCCATGTGCGCGTGGCTGACTGTCGGCGGCTATGGAGTCGGCAACCCCCTTGCATTAGCTGCCCTCGCCGTGCTGGCAGTTGGCGCCGAGCATGAGAGCATCCGCCTCAAGCCTGGCGTTGAGGTCTCAGTCGCATCGATTCTGTGCGTCTTCGCCGCTGTGGTGTCTGGCCCCTTGGCGGCGATCATCGTGGGCTCAGCCGGCCTGCTCGCAGACCTTCCGCGCCGTGACGTAGCTCAGCCTGTCCTGCGATGGCTGAACTGGACTGCAGTGCGGGTCTTTGCCGCAGGGGGCGCCGGCCTAGTGGCGGCCGCGGTTCTGCGTGGAACGAGATCCGACTTCTGGGGTTTGTTTGCCGCCGTAGCCGCGGCGTTCGTAGTCGAAACGGTCGTGGATGTGACCGTAGCTCCGGTCGCGCCAGCGCTTCGACGGAGTCTTCCCTGGCGCTCGACCGTCGCGTCAGTCGCTCCCGCGCTACTTGCCAGCGTGCCTCTCCAGGCCCTCATGGTCACGGTTCTGGCTTACGCGTACACGACCATCTCTCCATGGAGTGTCGCCCTATTCGCCCTCCCGGCCGTTGCCGCGCAGCGGCTCCTCTTGCTCTACCGACAGCAACGGGAGACCGCTGAGGCCCTCCGGACCGCGAACGAAAGACTTGCTCGGGCCAACCTTTCGTTTGCTACCGCGTTGGTCGCGACGCTCGATGCGCGAGATAGGTACACGGCCGGTCATTCCGCGGCCGTTGCCGAATATGCGCGCGACATCGCCAAGAGAATGAGCCTGTCGGAGCAAGAGCAGGAGCTTGCCCATCTGTGCGGGCTAGTCCACGATGTCGGCAAGATTGGGCTGGCGGCCGGGCTACTCGAAAAGCCTGGCGCACTCTCGCTTGAGGAGCGTCGTCAGATGGAGCAGCATTCGGTCATCGGCGAGCGGATTCTCCGCAACGTTGACGACTATGGCGAGATCGCGGCAATTGTCCGTCACCATCACGAGCGCGTAGACGGGAATGGATACCCCGATCACCTTGCAGGCGCCGATATTCCGCTGCTCGCGCGAATCATCGCGGTCGCTGACGGGTATAACGCGATGACCTCGGACAGGCCCTATCGCGATGCGATGCCCAGCCGCGTCGCGCGCCTGCGTTTGGCTCAGGCTGTTGAGACACAGTTCGATACCTCCGTTGTTGCGGCGTTCGAAGCGATCTTGGCCGGCGCAACGGAGGACTACCGGCTGGGCCAAAGCCCCGCCTTCATCTTCCACTCGTTTGGCGGCGAGGATACGAGTTCCCTTTCGGAGGATGTGGGTTCCGCGTTGGACGAACGGGTCGCCGCATTTGGTCGCCCGCGCGTCTCGAAGGCCGCGTCCTACTAGTCTCGCTCGGGTTCACAGCAACCTCCGGCTCACGCGCGCCGAGCGGCCAGTCTTGCACTGTGCGTGTTTCGTGCGCTCCGCCGGAAGGTTCGACTAGCTCTCGCTCCAGGCACGAGCGGCTTCGACTCGTGAACGTACCCCGAGTTTCTCGAAGATGTGCTTCACGTGCACCTTGGTCGTTGACTCGGCGATGAACAGAGTCGCGGCAATCTGGCCGTTCGTGCGCCCCTGGACGAGCAACTCATAGACTTCGATTTCTCGGTCAGAGAGCGATGCAGTTCCGCGCGGAGTTCTCGGCATCGAGATACCCGACGCTTTTGCCAGTGCGGCGTCAGCAGATTCGCTGAAGATCGTTCTAAGGAGTTGCCTGCCACTGGTTTCTGAGGCGAGAAGCTTCGCCAATGCCGGAAAGGCGCGACACCCCATCACGATCGAGCTGTGGTGCCCAGTTGTTAGCGCGATCGTGAAGTAATGCGCGGCTTCATCGACCTGTTTGGCTTGGGACGCAAGGATCGCTCGGGCTACGGCGCATACCGCGAATGGCTCGACCTGCTGTGAACGTGCCTCCGCGCTAGCGAGCCAGTCCTGTGCTTCATTCGGTGATCGTCTTGCTGCACAAATCATCGCTCGCGTCGCGTCATATTCGGCCCAGAGTGCAGGGCTCTGGTTTGGGTCCGGGTCGAACAGTAATTCGTCCGAAGCGCGAGCTAGATCGCCGACACTAATTTGGAGAAACGCGTTAGCAAGGGCCGCGTTCCCCACGAACCACCCGTCGGGCTCGGCAGAACGGCTGGCGAGCTTGTGAAGCACCTGCCGCGCTCTGGCGAAGTGACGCAGACCAACAAGAGCTTGTGCCTGAGCGAGCCGTGCATGGTCGACCGCAAATTCGACCCCGGATTCGTCCGCCTCGGCCAGCATCCGCTCGGCGGCCGCGAAAGCTCCGCCGTATTTACCGGCGTAAACGAGCGTCCAGATGTGGATGTTGATCGCTGCCAACCGGGCGAGAGGCTCGACAGGGAGCGTTAGGAGCGTCTGCGCAGCTCGAGACGCTTCCAACGCTGCGTTTACGTCACGGCGCGTCAGGGAAAAAAGCACACGACACTGCGCGACGCGAAGCCGATCGTCAACGCTGTCATTAGCGATTTTTTCGAGGCGCTCCAGCAGTGGGCCTGCGTTGGAATCTTCTTCTTCCCAAGCCACCAAGAACCGGCCATGAATGGCAGCGGAACGAAGCTCACCGACGGGAGCCGCTGACTCTGCCAGTTTGAACCAAGTGGCTGAGGCGGCGCGTTGATTCGTGAGGTGCGCCGCTCGTGCAGCTACCAAGCATGCGCGTGCAGCAATCGTGGGCGTAGTCGTCGTGTCCTGCGCTTGGGACCCGAGAGCGAGCGCGCGTTCATAGGCGCCGGCTCTCAGAGCAATCTCGCCATCCGCGAGATCCAATAGAGGAGATTCGATTTGGCGGTCGCGCGCCAAGGTAACCCAGCGACTAGCGGTCGCGATTCGACCAGTCTTGAGGAATTCGTCGAGTGCAGACTCAAGTACTTCGACTAGCGGCAGATCGATCTCGGGAACGGCCTCTCCGATTGCGAGACACTCGTCCCACCGGTGTAACTCGAGCAGCCGCTTCGCGAGGAATCGCATGTCTCTCAGATTTTCGGGGGATCTCCGCCGTGTGCGAGACACGAGGAATTCGACTAAGAGCGGGTGAATGAGGATCGAATCTTGGTCGATCGAGATCAGACCAAGCTCCGATGCGTCTTCAATGCTGATCTCGCCCCGCTCCCCAAGAAGACTGGTGGCGAGGTCGCGACTCCGTATCCCGGAGATCGCGAGTAGCGCAAGCGTTTGATCCGTATCGGGCGATGCACTTGCGAGCAAGTCGTTTGTAAGAAACTCGTAGAGTTTTGATGGCAGCGTCTCCGGAAAGTCGTCACGTCTCGCGCGGGCGGCAAGGCCGATCACCGCTGGCCACCCACCGGCAAGTCGCGCGATCGAGGGGGCCGCTTCTCGACGTGGGGAAGCGAGGAGTACGGCGAGTGCCTCTTCGTCTGTCATCTCGAGTTCGCCGATTCCGATCTCGAACGCTTCACCGTAGATCTCTCGGCGCGGCTCGAACCAGCTTGGTCGGCGGCGAGTGGTGATCACAAACGCCGATGGCAGGAGATGAACGAGTGCACTCACGAATGCCTCTGCAGGCGCCGATCCAACAAGCTGGTGATAGTCGTCGATCACTACGAGCAGGTTTGGACACCCGTCCCGGCTATTCGCGACGACACGCGCGAGAACATCTGGCCGTTGCTGTATTGGCGCGAGTTGGGACAGGCGAGCGGCGCTAGTCCCTTGTGCGTCTCCGGCGGCAGCGTCGAGTTCCTCGGCGAGACCTATTGCCAGACTCACGACGTCTGAGGAGGCGGCTGAAGCGGAATACCAGGCGGTGGGACCCTTGCGACCGCTAAGCCATTCCCGAGCAAGCGTCGTCTTCCCGTACCCAGCGGGCGCCACAAGCAGGATGATCCGAGCCTCCGCCTCGTCCAGAAGCTTGGTCAGCCGCGGGCGCTTGATGATGAAGCTCGGCGCCCGTCCGTACGTCGTGAACGTGCCCTCGTGTTCCATCCTGCCTCCGGGCCGACGCCTGGCCCACCATCTCGCGTTCCCTCCTTTGAACAGTGTGAACGGCTGATCCCTTCCTGAGAAGGGGCTCCCGCGCCCGGGGCAGTAGCGCCGGGCGCGGGTTGCCGTCAGCCCCCTGCGCCGGCAGGAGCCGGCACAAGCTCTCGGGAGAGGGGGTCTTCTCCCGTGAGCGTCCTGAACGCGGCTGGAATTTGCCGCCGCCTTGGGACGCCGAGCTTTTGACGCAGGACGTCGCAGTGTGCCTTCGCCGTCCTCGGGGAGATGCCGAGCCGCATCCCTACCTCCTCGTTCGAACAGCCACGGGCGATCAACTCGATCACCTGGAGCTGGCGCTCGGTCAGGACGAAAGGCACGTCGTGGGGGGTGGTGCTCATGCAGCGAAACTACGCCGACATGCATCCGGCAACCATTGGCCGATGGGAGTATTTGGCGGAACGCGCTAGACGGACGCGGCGCGAAAACCGCCGCGCACGAAGCTCGACTCGTGCCCGCGCAGATTGGTCTCGTCGAGCTCGTCCTGGGTGAGCGCGCCGATGCGCAGCAGCAGCTCGAACTCGTCGCGGAGATGCGTGTGCATCATCTCCGGGCCGTCCGTCGCGATCGTGAACTTCACGCCGTGCTCGACGAAGGTGCGGAAGACGTCGCGCACCGCGTCCTCGTTCGGCAGCGCCTTCGTCAGCAGGTTGGAGGTGGGGCAGATCTCGAGCACGACCTCGGCAGCCTTCAGGTCGCGCATCAGCTCCTCGTCGCCGGCGGCGAGGATGCCGTGGCCGATCCGGTCGGGGCGCAGCACCTCCAGTACCTCGACGAGCTCCTCGCGGCCCATGTCGCCGCCCTCCTCGCCGACGTGGATCGTCACGCCGAGGCCGGCCGCGCGCGCCTCCTCCACCATCGGCTGCACCTGCCGGTAGTCGTAGCGCTCGCCGTTCGGCCGCGGGCCAGCGATGTCGACGCCGACGACGCCGCGCGACGCCCACGCGATCGCCTTCTCGACGATGATCTCGTTCTGCCGCGCGGTGAACGTCCGGTCCATCATCAGGATCAGGCCGGCGCGCACCTGCGGGTACTCGAGGCTCGCGCGGTCGAGGCCGCGGATCGCGGCGAGGATGATGTGGTCGAGATCGCGCTCGCCGCCGCGGTTGCGCTTCATCGGATTGAACCGCAGCTCGAGCGTCGTGATCTGCTGCGACCGGTACGCGCCGCCGATCGCCGCGTGCACCGACACCTCCACTGCGAGCGGGCTCGACTGGATCAGCTCCGTCCAGTGGTAGATCTGGTCGAGCGCGTCGAGGTTCGGCACCCCGCGCGGGTCGCTCACCGTCACGAGCCGGTCGAAGTCCCAATAGTCCTTCACCGGCAGCGCGATGCCCTGCTCGTGCGCCAGCGTCCAGAGGATGTCGGACGAGACCGACCCTCCGAGATGGGTGTGCAGCTCGGCCAGACCGTCCATGGGCTTCACTCTAACCCCAGCCGACGACCGCCCAGCGGCGGCCGAGGAACCGCACGCCGAGCAGCGTGAGGCGCGCCGCGATCAGCACGTCGAGCCCGATCCAGACGCCCGTGACGCCCCAGCCGAAGTGCAGCGACAACACGGCGATCGGGATGAACAAGGCGCCGGCGGCGAGCATCGACCACATCA
>Ga0193728_1000464_pt1 | contig 19500 bp, 19 predicted proteins | sample U1c1metaG_FD_143037 | JGI IMG/M metagenome (GOLD analysis project Ga0193728, IMG submission 143037) | Soil microbial communities from a riparian zone of the East river system, Colorado, United States - U1c1 | ecosystem: Environmental > Terrestrial > Soil > Riparian zone | place: USA: East River...
CAAAAGTAAGGCTGGGGATCATCGGCACGGGTCTTCGAGGACAAAACCACCTTGACAATGCATTGCGTCGTGCCGATGTTGATGTCGTGGCCGTTTGCGACATCGATGAACGCATGCTGCAGATGACGGCAGACATCATAAAAAAATCCGGCAAGACGATGCCGCAGGTCTTTAAAGGTAACCCCTATGCATACCGTAAACTCCTGGAGCTAAAAAACCTCGACGCAGTGCTCATCGCCACGCCATGGGAATGGCATGCACCTATGGTGCTGGAAAGCCTGCAGGCCGGTATAAAATATGTTGCCACAGAGGTCATCCTGGGCATTACCCTCGAAGATCACTGGAACGTGGTGCATGAGGCAGAAAAACAAAAAGCCCATGTCATGATGCTGGAGAATGTCTGTTACCGCCGGGATGTGATGGCCGTTATGAATATGGCCAGAAAGGGGATCTTTGGCGAACTGATACACATGCAGGCCGGGTACCAGCATGACCTGCGCGGGGTAAAATTCAACAATGGCGTGGAACCTTACAACAGTGGTGCAGAATTCGGCGAAAAAGCATTTTCAGAGGCCAGGTGGAGAACCAATCATTCGGTTCATCGTAACGGCGACCTGTATCCCACACATGGCATCGGACCGGTCGCCGAAATGCTCGACATCAACCAGGGCAACCGCTTTGTGTCACTTTCTTCTTTTTCCACCAAATCAAGAGGACTGCATAATTATATTGTGGCTAAAGGCGGTCCCACCCACCCAAACGCGAAGGTTGAATTCAAACTGGGCGATATTGTCACCACGCACATCAAATGCAACAATGGAGAGACGATCCTGCTGCAACACGATACCAATTCTCCACGTCCATACTCGCTGGGTTTTCGCGTACAGGGAACGAAGGGACTGTGGATGGACCTCAATCATTCCATATACATAGAAGGGCTCAGTAAAAAAGAAGACCAGTGGGAAGATGCTAAGACCTGGCTGGACGAGCATGACCATCCGCTCTGGCAGCGCTGGGGCAAGGATACCGAAGGCGCAGGCCATGGCGGCATGGACTTTTTCGTATTGCACGCTTTTATTGAATCCGTCAAACGAAACCTCCCCACGCCGATGGACGTGTATGATGCCGCTGCGTGGAGCGCCATCAGCCCCCTGAGTGAAATGAGCATTGAGCTCGGCAACCAAACGGTGGAGTTCCCCGACTTCACAGGCGGACAATGGATGTATAAGAAAAATAATTTTGCCCAGACTGATGAATATTGAATTTGCAAGAAAAGCAGCAGAACAGTTCATGGGCCAGGGCAGGCGTCTTGATATCGAACCGCTGGGAGCAGGCTTGATCCACTTCACCTGTAAGGTGACGGATCACGCCGAAAAAAAATCTATTGTACTGCAAGCCATCAACAGCCTGGTCTTCCCCAGACCGGCCGATATTGTTTCCAATTATCAAAAAGTGTACGAGTACCTGGAGCGCAACCGCAAGCCTTCCATACCGGCACCCATAAACGCCAGGGACGGAGGACCGGGTTGGACCGATGATACCAATCAATTCTGGCGGGCGATGGAATTTATCGAAGGCTCCTATTCGCCCATGACAGCAAAAAATGAGGATGATGCACGAAAGGTGGCCAGCATTTTTGGTGGATTTACGCGGGCCCTGGCAGGAATGGACCCGGATGCACTGATCGCAGTTATTCCCAGATTCCATCATCTTGCGCTTCGCTACCGGCAGCTGGAAGAAGCCATTGAAAAAGCGTCAATAGAAAGGTTATTGAAATCAACCCATGTGATTGCCGAATTCAGGGAAAGAAAAAGACTGGTGGATTTTTTCGAAGAGATCCTGCATTCCCCTGCTTACCCAGACCGCGTCATGCACCACGATTGCAAGATCAGCAATATCCTTTTCGACAAGTCCAGCGGAGAAGTGATCTGCCCCGTCGATCTGGACACGCTCATGCCCGGGAAATTCTTCTCCGATCTGGGTGATATGATCCGGTCCATGTGCTGCGCCGTAGACGAAAACAGCGTGCAGTGGGAGGAGATCGAAATGCATCCGTCATTTTACAAGGCCATCCTGGAAGGTTACCTGGAAGGCATGGGCGATATTTTCAGCCGCGAAGAAAAAGAAAACATTCACTATTCAGGATTGATGATGATCTATATGCAGGGAATCCGTTTCCTGGCCGATTTCCTGCACGATGATACCTATTATAAGACCCACTACCCCGAACAGAACCTCAACCGGGCGTTAAACCAACTGATCTTACTGGAAAAGCTGGAAGCCTTCCTCGAACGGGAATATGCGTTTACTCCATACCGTTAGCAAAATAGCTGAGTTCCTCCTGCAGGTCAAGAAAAGGGTATTTGATCAACAATTCCCTGGTTCGCTGAGCCTGCGTTTGCAGGAAGTGCCGGTGCGCCCGGGTCCCGGGCTGAAATGCCTTATGTTTCCTGGCTATTATAATTTTGGCTAGCTCCTTCATCATAGCCTGCGACGGCTCATCAATAAAATGTTTTTCAAATTGTTCCAGTACATATTCAGTTGCCTGGTAATTGGGATGAACGAGGTCAATATCGTAAAACCGGTAATCCCGCAATACATCAATGACCAGTTCATAGGCAGGGAAATAATGTATGCGGTCAAATTTATTGCATAATTGCTGCACCACTTCGATCAGCCTGGCCTTGCTGCGGTTGTTTTCAATGATCCCATCCCGGATATGGCGGACAGGGCTAACCGTAAATACGATCCGGATACCGGGATTGAATTGAAAAAGCTGGTGTATGCAGTTGTCAAGCATAGCGTTGGTCTCTTCAATGCCCATCAGGTGTTTGCGAAACCATTGCGCGGGCGCGCGGTGGCAGTTGGCGACCTCAGCAGCCACAGATCCAGCCCCGTTTCTCATGGCGGCTGGACAGGTTTCGGCCAGTCGGTACGAAAAGGATGTTCCGAGCGTAATGATGAGCCATCCTGCCTTTTGAAGGAAGGCATGGGCTCTATCCTGGGATTCATTGATCTTTTGCAGGCATTCATCCGGATCGGGGTTGGCAAAAGACCCGTGGTGCTGCCAGCTTTGCCAAAGCTCATCCATACAGAATAAGTCATCTTTATGGTAATGCTTGTGCTGCACATAGGAAACCAGAGTTGATGCAACACTGGCAGGATCAAACAGGATGCCATTCGGATTTTGCAGGGTATTCAATTTCAATGCCGCCAGGTTCTTTCCAATATGTTCTGTAAAGCATGATCCGACCAATAATACTGGATGCCTGTAATTGATCTTTTCAGGAGGTGATGGAATGGTTATGTCAAGCATGAATTGCATAGGTCCGATTGATCAGTTCAAAAATATTTCACCGGCTATCCGGATACTCTCCTGCAGGGCGGAATCATTCAATTCCGGCAATAACTTCAGTTGCGTGAAATAAGGGATCAGCAATTCCGAATTCATGTTCCCGACCAATTCGTCATTGGCCATGGGACAACCGCCAATTCCTTTTAAGGCTCCATCAAATCTCCTGCACCCGGCTTTGAGGGCGGCATCAATTTTTTCTTTCCAACCCGCCGGCCTGGAATGAAGATGCACGCCCAGCTCCTGTTGGGGTAATCGTTTCGTGAGATAATCCGTTACAGAAAAAACCTGTTCAGGGCTGGCCAACCCCACCGTATCGGCCAGTGAAATGATCTTCACATCCAGGCCGACCATTTTATCTACCCAGAAAAAAACCTGCTCCTCCGAATAGGGATCTCCGTAAGGGTTTCCAAAAGCCATGGAAATGTAGATCACCAGTTGTTTGGCTCGTTGGATGCAAATTTGCCGGATCCCTTCCACCCTCATAAATGATTCTTCGATGGAGCTGTTTGTATTCCGTTGTTGAAAAGTTTCAGAAATAGAAAAAGGAAAACCCAGGTAAGTAATTTCGTCAAATGCAGCCGCTTCGGTCGCACCGCGCGGGTTGGCGACAATGGCCAATAATTTCGTCTTACTGTTTCCTAAATCCAATTGCGGGATCACCTGTTTTGTATCGGCCATTTGAGGAATGGCGCGGGACGATACGAAACTGCCAAAGTCAATGGTATCAAATCCAACGCGCAACAGGGCGTTCAGGTATTCAACCTTCTGTGCGGTAGGGATCATGGACCTCCACCCCTGCATGGCATCGCGCGGGCATTCGATCAGTTTTATGAATGGATCCATGCCGCTAAACTACAAATTAATGCGCGGACTGCGTTCGCGTAGGTGGACGTGTCCACCGAAGCTTTGGCGTAGGTGGATTAGTTTAGTAAAAAATGCAAATAACAAAACAGATTTTCTCGAGCCGTACTACTTATTACAAATCTAATATGGTTTTTTGCAAAGAATAATTCCTGTTGTTCCAGGCCGCATCCATTCCCGCGGCGGCTGCAAATAGACATCCAACGAACGCGAAAAGCAATTAGGGTTATCGTTTCCATGAAAATAATTTAGCACGACCAATCATTCACAACTCCTAAACTCAGCTTTTATGAAAAAAATCCCATTCTTAGCCCTGCTGCCCTTCTGGTGTATCCTGATCAGGGCGGAGATAAATACCGACAGCATTCCCAATCTGACCATACCAGGCGTAAAGGTCTCGTCGATACCCATGAATGTCCCTAAAAAAACTTATGTGCTTTCTCTGGCCACCATGAAGGGAGAAAAAATACCAGGCTTTCTCTATGACCTGCAAGACAGCTCGCTTCAAATAGTCAAGCAAAAACCTAATACACACATGCAGGGTAGCCCGGCCATGGTTTGGGATTATCCTTACCAGCAAATTGACAATATCCGCCTGAGAAAAAAAGGTAGTATCGGATCAGGTGTACTGATCGGCATTCTTGGCGGCGCGGTAGTAGGAGCTCTGATCGGGTCATTGACAACCCGCACGGTCCCAAATTATATCAGCTGGTGGCAGATCGACGGGTACAGTACCCGGTCCAATACTAGTCCTGGTGCTGCAGTCGGCGTTCTGGCAGGCGGTATTGCCGGCGCCCTTGCCGGCATCCTGATCCACAGGTCTTTTATCATTAAAGGAAGTAAAGAAAGATTTTTAAAGATGCATGAAAAGATGATGAACAAATTGTACTAAAAAACCACAGCATGCAAACATTAAACTCCCTGACCAAAGCCATTTCAAACCTAAGCCTTTTCCTGCTGCTCATTTTGCCAGGAATAGTCGGCAAAACACAGGACAGTGTTGTCTTCAAGAAGATCGTCTATAAACTAAAAATAACCGATCAGAAGGGCCAGGTATACAAGGGATTCCTGGCCAGGATAAATGACAGCGCAGTATTCATGAATACCGAACCGATCCTCGTGCAATTCAAGGGCGTTGATCAAACCTACTCCAGGACCTTTCATTACGAAGACCTTGGCATATTGCGGTTACAAAGGAAATCATCTATTGGACGCGGCGTTTGGATGGGCGCGATCGGAGGATTCCTGATCGGAGCAATCGTAGCGGCGGTCGAGGGCGCCGATCCTGAAACGGATTGGTTCAGGTTGAGCCTTGGTGACAAAATTGTTGGATATGGCGGACTTGGCGCAGCATCCGGCTGCATTGTTGGCGGCATCATAGGAGCCCTGGCGCATAAACGATTTGTGATTCATGGCAGTAGAGAAAAATTCCTGGAGATGCGGCATAAGCTGGGCGCTCAGTGAATGCCGGGCGGCATTCTTTTTTTTAATGCCTCGTATAAAATAATGCCTGCGGCAACCGAAACATTCAAAGAGTCGAAGCCTGGCGCCATGGGTATGCTGAAATGTTCATCGGCGGCCTTACTGATATAGGGTTGCACGCCCTTGTCCTCACTTCCCATTACAATGCAGCAGGGCTCGCTGAAATCCATATCGAAAACTTTTTTTTCTGCATGCAGCTGGCTGGTAAAAACCCTGATCCCGTTCAGATGCAATTCGTCAATGGCTTTAAGCAGGCTGGAAACCCTGCAAACTTGTATGTTGGCAAGTGCACCCGCAGAAGATTTCATGGCTTCCTCATTTAAAGCGCCCACGCCTTTATCCGGAATGATCAGCAGCTGCGCGCCGCAGCAAAGCGCCGTTCTTGCCATCGCCCCGATATTCCTGACATCAGTGATACCATCGAGCATTAAGAACAGTGGCGTGATTCCGCCCGACACCGTATGATCGATCACTTCCTGCAGGTTTAGGTATTGAATCAGCGCGCCAATACCCAGCACGCCCTGGTGATTGCCCCTGACCATGGCGTTTATTTTTTCGGGCGGCACTTGTTGGATGGGGATATGATGCTCTTTAGCAAGCTTCCTGATCTCGCCGATCGATTCCCCGCTTACATTTCGTTGAAACAATATCTTGTCGATCGCCTGGCCGGAGTTAATCGCTTCTATCAATGGCTGACGTCCGATGATCAAAGAAGATTTTTTCATGCCTTTATTTTGTGATGCGTTTATCCAGCAGCATCAGTTTTACCTGCTGAATGGCGGCGACAGATATGGAATCCGTGATCTTACCCGCTTCTACCATTTGGTAGGCTTCTTCAAACGGACATTTTTTTACGATTAATTTTTCTGTTTCTTCGGGCATCGGTCCGTGTTGCTCCAGTTTTCTTGCCAGGTAAATGATAGCCAGTTCGTCGGTTACAGAATTGGATAGATGCAAAGTCAAAATCGCGGTCCACTCAGCAGCCTTCAAACCTGTTTCTTCCAGGAGTTCCCGCTTGCCTGAATCCAGTGCAGTCTCTACCTCGCTGCCGCCACCCTCTGGTATTTCCCAACTGAACGCGCCCAACGGGAAGCGGAATTGACCTACCAGATAAGTATCCAGGTCTTCATTCAAAGGAATGATGCCGACCGCAATATTCTTAAAATGAATCTTACCATAAATCCCTTTGCCTCCGTTGGGATTGATGACATCAAATTCTGTCACGGCGATCCATGGATTATCGTAGACCGGTTTTTCCGACAAAATTTTCCATGGATTGCTTGTTTCACTCATAACCCGGAATATTGTTCAAATTGCTGAAACGAAAACAGGGTTCAACCTGAATGGCCGGACCCCGTTCAATGATTTCCGCATAAAAGGAACGTTACAAAAATTATTTCGAACCAAATGCTTTTTTCACTTTGGCCACATAGTCCAATTTTTCCCAGGTAAATAATTCCACCTTCTTTTTAACCACTTTACCGTCGGGAGAAACAAAAGTCTTTTCGACGATCTCTGGCTTACGCCCCATATGGCCATACGCAGCCGTTTCACTGTAAATAGGGTTCCTGAGTTTTAATCGTTGTTCAATAAAATAGGGTCGCATATCGAATATGCCTGCAACGATTTTGCCGATCTGACCATCGGTGAGTTTTACTTTGGCTGTGCCATAGGTATTGACATTGATCGAAGTGGGTTGTGCGACGCCGATAGCATAGGAAACCTGCACCAATACTTCATCGGCAATACCTGCTGCGACCAGGTTCTTGGCAATGTGACGTGTTGCGTAAGCAGCGCTGCGGTCCACTTTAGAAGGATCCTTGCCGCTGAACGCACCACCGCCATGCGCTCCTTTGCCACCGTAGGTATCTACAATGATCTTGCGGCCAGTGAGGCCGGTGTCACCATGCGGTCCGCCGATCACAAATTTGCCTGTAGGATTGATGTGATACTTGATGTTGTTGTTGAACAGCCTGGCATACTTCTTATATTTTGCCTTTACCCTTGGGATCAGGATCTCAATGATGTCATTCTTGATTTTGGCAAGCATTTTTTCTTCCACATCAAAATCGTCATGCTGGGTGGACACGACGATGGCGTCGATCCTTACAGGCTTGTTGTTATCGTCGTACTCCAGGGTCACCTGGCTCTTGGCGTCGGGACGCAAATATTTGATCTGTTTGTTTTCTCTTCTCAATGCAGCCAGTTCGATCAGGATCTTATGAGCGAGATCCAATGCCAGCGGCATATAGTCATCCGTTTCATTGCTGGCATAACCGAACATCATGCCCTGGTCGCCTGCTCCCTGCTCTTCCTTTTTCTTCCTGTCAACACCCTGGTTGATGTCTGAAGATTGTTCGTGTATCGCAGAAAAAATACCACAGGAGTTCGCTTCAAACATATATTCACTTTTCGTATACCCGATCTTACGAACCACACCGCGTGCTATTTCCTGCACATCCAGGTAGGCCTTCGACTTGACTTCGCCTGCCAGGACAACCTGCCCGGTTGTAACGAGGGTTTCACAGGCCACTTTAGACTGCGGATCAAATGCCAGGAAATTGTCGATCAGGGCATCGGAAATCTGGTCAGCTACTTTATCCGGATGACCTTCAGAAACACTTTCAGATGTAAATAAATAAGGCATGATGTTTCAAATATTTGAGGGTTATGGTTAATCGAACTGAAATAAAAAACCATTAACCCGGCTGCGATGAGATTAATGGATTTTCCGCGGCAAATATAATGCGGAATGATTACTTTATGGTATCGGTCTATTGCGACAGGTCCGTATACAACTGCAAATAATCTGTTAAATCCGACTCTGCATTGAACGACAGGACTTTCTTCCCCCGCACTTTGCCAAATTCTTCTGAGAGTTTTTTATCAATTTTTTCGGCGCCGATCGTGATCGCATCCGCATATGTTGCCCCACCCCGGAACAAAGCGGTATTGGTGGATTCGCTGAATGGCTCCAGGTCCTTATCCTTTAAAGTAGGATGGATATTAGTGAGCTTTAAAAAATCGGCACCCAGTTTTTCTTTGAAGGTATTTTGACCTATGGTGAATACAACCTTACTGTGCGCGAACACCGGTTCCTTTTTGTAAACCGTTTTTAGATACATGGGAATGAGCCCGGTCATCCAGCCACTGCAATGAATCACATCGGGAGGCCAGCCAAATTTCTTCACCGTTTCCAGGGCTCCCTTACAAAAGAAAACAGTTCTCAACCCATTATCCTCGAACCATTTCTCCTTTTCATCGTGAAAAATGAATTTTCGCTTGAAAAGGTCCTCATTCTCGAGGAAATATACTTGTAGTCTTGCATTGGGCAGGGAAGCCACTTTGATCTGAAGGGGATAATCATCATTATCCACCGAAACATTTATTCCCGATAACCGCACAACCTCATGGAGCCTGTGTCTTCTTTCATTTATTACCCCAAAACGTGGCATGATACAACGCACCTCAAAGCCGGTTTCATTCGATTTTATTGCCAGCTTATTCACGATTTCTGCAAACTCCGTCAATTCTAAATATGGAGACATTTCGTTGGCAATAAATAAAATTCTTTTCTTTGTTACCATTATTGAAGAAAATTAATAGAGACTTAACCAAAATAGTTCGCAAAGGTAGTGAAATTATTCTGGAATTGGCTGTGAAGCTGGTTTCTACTTAAATAACGAAAAAAATGATCCTTTTCAAAAAATCGGGTGATCTGAGGCAATTTTTACAGCAAATTCCTGGCAAAGGAATGCAGGTTGGATGGGTGCCGACGATGGGCGCACTGCACCCCGGACACTTATCCCTGCTGGAAACGGCCAGAAAGGAAAATGCGCTCAGCATTTGCAGCATATTTGTAAATCCCACGCAATTCAACGTGGCCAGCGATTTCGAAAAATACCCCATCACACTTGAAAAAGACATCAAACTCCTTGTCGCCGCAAAGGTGGATCTGCTTTTTTTGCCGGATGTAGATGATATTTATCCGAAAGGAATTTCGGGACTCGAACAATACCCGCTGGGCTACCTGGAAACAACACTCGAAGGAGAATTCAGGCCAGGTCATTTCCAGGGGGTTTGCCAGGTCATGAACCGATTGCTCGAAATCATCGCGCCTGGCCGCCTTTATATGGGACAAAAAGACTACCAGCAATGCATGGTGATTCAAAAGCTATTGGAACTTAAACAATCCGGCACCATACTGCATACCTGTTCAACCCGGCGGGAACCAGATGGGCTGGCCATGAGCAGCCGCAATATGCGCTTAAGCGAGTCCGAAAGAAAGGATGCCATCGGTCTTTATGAAGCGCTGACTTATATTCAGCAACATCTCCACCCTGGTGATTTGACAGCATTGGTTGGGCATGCAAAATCCATACTACTGCAAAGAAATTTCAGGATCGATTATGTTGAGATGGCAGACGCAGTCACACTGCATCCGGTGAAGCGATGGGATTCGAAGGAGAAACTTGTCGCCCTGGCAGCGGCATTCCAGGGGCAGGTGAGGCTGATCGACAACATGCTGCTAACTTAAAACGCAACTCAAAATAGATTGCTATTTTTGTGCACGGAACAAAACAATTAACCAATCCTTTCCGGATGACTATGGACATTGAAATATTGAAATCGAAAATCCACCGGGCGGTGATTACAGAATCCAACCTGAATTATGTAGGAAGCCTCACGCTGGATGAAGACCTTATGGATGCGGCGAACATGATTGAAAACGAGAAGGTACAGGTCGTGAATGTAAACAACGGAACACGCCTCGAAACCTACCTCATCAAGGGCAAAAGAGGATCGGGCACCTGCTGTCTCAACGGACCTGCAGCAAGAAGAGGCGCGGTTGGAGATGTGGTGATTGTGATCTCTTATGCCAGTATGGATTTTGAAACAGCAAAGAAATTTAAGCCCTGGATTGTTTTTGTTAACGAGGGCAATACCATTTGAAAAGACCTGAAGAAGACCTTGCAAATGATTTATTGTTAGTAAATTGGCCGGAGCCATGAAAAAGACCTTACTGACCATTTTGCAATATGTATTCTTCGCGGGCTTGGCCGGGTTTTTTGTTTGGCTGAGTCTGCGCGGAATGGATAAGGCAAAATGGCAACAGCTGAAAAATGCGCTGGACCGCGCGCATTACTGGTTGTTGATACCCGTTCTTTTCCTGCTGCTCCTGAGTCATTGGATCAGGGCATTGCGCTGGCGACAGCTCATGGAACCACTTGGTTACCATCCTTCAAAAATAAATACCTTCCTGGCCGTTATCATTGGTTATTTCGTTAACCTGGGCGCCCCCCGGGTCGGCGAAGTGATCAAATGCACTATCCTTGCCCGTTATGAAAAAGTGCCGGCACACAAGCTGGTGGGCACGATCGTGGCGGAAAGGGCCTTTGATGTGATCTGCCTGGTGCTCGTATTCGGCCTCAGTTTCGTTTTCCAGTTCGATGTACTTAGTTCCCTGATGCGGTCAAGCATCTACCCGATATTCCAGAACAAGAACGGAGAAATTTCTTACCAAAAAATCATCTACCTCGTCGGGGGTACCATTCTGCTACTGCTCATTTTGAAATGGCTCATCAGCAGGCTTGGCCACATCAATATCGTACAAAAATTAAACCACCTGCTCACGGGTGTCTGGCACGGCCTCACCAGCGTAAGGGCTATCAAAAACAAGCCGTTGTTTTTTCTGTATACCATCGTCATTTGGGTATTGTACCTGCTGGCGACCTATTGCGGGTTTTTTGCCATCGATGAAACGCGCAGCCTCAACCTGGCTGATGCCCTCACGGTGTTGGCGATGGGCAGTATCGGCATGATCATATCGCCGGGAGGAATTGGCGCATACGCATTGCTGGTACAGGAAGCGGTGGCCTTCTATGGTATCGAGAAGGAACCGTATGGCGTGGCGCTCGGTTGGCTTCTCTGGTTTGGCCAGTTCCTTAGTTTTGTGATCTTTGGCGTGTTGAGTTTTATATTACTGCCCCGCATCAACAAAAATAAAAATGAAGAAGTCCGACATCATCCCGTTTAAGATCGTCAGTCTTTCCGATCTGCGGCAAATGGCCGCACGCTGGCGTCTGCTGAGCAAAACCTTTGCTTTTACCAATGGATGCTTCGATATTTTACACACCGGCCATATTGCTTCTCTGTCAGAAGCCGCATCCGAAGCCGATTTCCTGGTTGTTGGCGTAAATTCAGATGCATCCTGCCGGCGACTGAAGGGCCCCGGCCGCCCGGTCAACGATGAGCAGGCCAGATCGATGGTATTGGCCTCCCTGCTCATGGTCGATGCAGTCGTTCTTTTTGAAGAAGACACCCCCCTGCACCTGATTCAAACATTGTTGCCTGATGTCCTCGTAAAAGGCGGGGATTATACCATCGATCAAATCGTTGGCGCCAAAGAAGTCATTGCCAATGGAGGAAGGGTGGTGACTAACCGGATGGTGGAGGGCGTTTCGACGACAGCCACTATAGAGAGTATAAAAAACAAGAAATAATGTGCAGATGTGCGGATGTGCGAATTAATTGAAATTGAATAAACTTTTCAATGCGACCATAACTCCCCATATTGTTTCATTCGCACATCCGCACATCACCACATCATCCTCTATACATTCTCTCCACTTCAAGCACGATCAATTCGATTTGCTGGTCATCGCCCTTGGCATCGTAGGGTTGTTTGAGGTTGCTTCCAAAAAAGAAAGCGACGGTTTGCCAGAAGCGTGCGGTGAACCCACCCTTGTATTCTTTGATGATATTATAGCAATTATTGCCGGTTTGCCGGTTGATCAGTTTCATCAACACTTTTCCCTGGTACACAGATAGTTTTTCCAGTGGATCAGTAAATTCTTTTTTCAGGTCTTTTTCCTTCGTCTTGATATAGTTCTTTTTTTCTGACTCCTTCTTCATTTTTGCCAGCTGCAGGTTCATTTCATTCATGATGATGCCGGCCCTGCGGGCGTATGGATAAGTAACGTAAACGGCATTTCTCAGCCGGGTCCATTCTTCCAGCCTTTTACGCATAGCAAAGGGCATTGGTCTGATCACAAAAACCATGGGAAGATTGCGGGAAGGTATGGTGTCGCCCTGATAAACAATCATGGGAACGATCAGCGTGTCCCTGGGACCAAATTTGAGCGAGGATGGCTGCTGGGCAACGCCTGAAATCCCCATCAACAGGAGTACGAGGATAGCGGGAAAGCAGGTATGTTTTCTGGAAATGGAGCCCATATTAGACAGCTTAAAGGTAATACAAATTCGCTGTATTTTATACCCTGAAGACGGGAGTGTAACCCGGTCGGTTCGAAGGGAAAAGCTAAAATTTAACTAAAAAATCTTGTTGAACGAGCCTAAACAGCGGCGACTTTGAGTAACTGCTTCCTCCGGCGCACCATGCTCATGACAAAACCCGAGACCATGATGAGGATACCCAACCACAAGACGTTGATGTACGGGAATACATATACTTTAAGTGAAACAAAGGGCACCATGGAAGAGGATTCTTTAACCATCAGTTCAATTTTGTTGTGATCGGTAACTTTGCCCAGGCCCACGGCCAGGTTCTGCGCGAAAACCGTATCTGCTATAAAGTGCGCCTCATTATTCTTGATGAATAGCAGCGGGTTCGCCGTATAATGCATGCTGTCTCTGCTGACCACCCTGATCTCCGCCATCAGTGCAGTATCCAAAGGCGTAAAATGGTATTTGTTGTTATTGGGATTCACCACGATCTTGTCCAGCACCATATATCCTTTTGAATAATATACAGTATCATGAACAGCAATAACATGCGGTTGAAACCTGCTCGTGTCCCGCTCACTATCCATGACATTTGCATAGTTGAGATAAGTAAAAATATCCCTGTTCCAGTAGTGATATTTGTCCGGATTGCGTGAATAGTTTTCCTGACCCTTGGTGTTCCTGATCAGGTTGGGATATAAACTGAATTCTTTTCCGTCGTCTTTTTTTGTAAAATTAACCTTGAAATAAATGATGTTTCCTGCCTTGTTCGTGGAATCGTCACGCTGATATTCCGTCCAGTATTTCCCCATGTCGGTCTTTACATTTTTCAGCAGGGTAATATTTTCCAATGGGTTTTCTTTCATCGCGGGATCAAAGGGCAGATTGATACCTGTTGTATTATAAGATAAAACTTCTTTCTTGGAAGAAGACACCAGAATTCCTAATAACACGAGGCCAAAACCGATATGTGCCACCGATCCGCCGGCTGCTTTCAGTTTACCGTTCAGGCCGGCCCAGATATAGGTTGCATTGGCAACCACGGAATAGACAGCACCAAACAGACCAGCGTGAATAGCGAAAAGATAACCGCTTCCATATTTATCGTAATGGATCCCGCCGAAGACACTGATCAGACCCGAAAGCAATAGCGCGATCAGGGTAGGCAGCAGGATCTTTTTCCCAAAATATTGTTTCGGTGTATCCTTGTATCTTAAATATTGCGTGACGGCCGTAAGTAGTCCCAGTATGATCGCGATAAATATTTCTATCCGGTTGTACGCGAAAGCCGAATCCTCTCCTGTGGTCCATTTGGTACCCGCAATGCTATTGAGTATCGGTAAAGAAGTGGCGACAATAATAAAAACAGACGAAAGAAAAATCACCAGTGACCCGATAAACATCCAGAACTCCCTTGAATAGGTGCTTTCCTCCTTAACGATATGCGGAATTTTCTTATACTCCCTGATATATAAAAACATGGCTGGAACAAGAAACACCAGGATGAAGGCCACCAAATGCCCGTCCATACCAGATTCCACGAATGCATGCACAGAAGTATCGCCGAGTTTGCCGCTGCGGGTCAGATAGGTTGAATACAATACCAGCACAAAACCCAGGATCAGGAACAAATATGTCGCGCGCAGGGAGTGCCCGGTAGCATTGTAAATAACCAGGGTATGCAAACCGGCAACCAGCACAAGCCAGGGAACAAGGGATGCATTTTCTACCGGGTCCCAGGCCCAGTAACCGCCAAAAGTGAGTGATTCATATGCCCAGGCTGCTCCCATCATGATCCCTGTTCCGAGAATGGCGCAGGAGAATAATGTCCAGGGCAGGGCAGCTTTTGTCCATTGTCCATATCGTTTTTTCCAAAGCCCCGCAATCGCGTAAGAGAAGGGCACTATCGTGGATGCAAAACCGAGAAACAGAACGGGTGGATGAATCACCATCCAATAGTTCTGTAGCAGTGCATTCAGTCCCTGCCCGTCCTGCATCTGCGGAAAGGAGAGATAATCTGCCCGGCTGAAAAGGGGCTGATTCATCCACCCTTCCATCTGCCGAACCAGCAGAAAGGGGCTATGACCCACCCTGACTCCAAAAAAATATACGCCCAGGATCATCGTGGCGAGAAACAGCTGAACAAAACTGATTACGGTCATGACCGGCGCTTCCCACTGCCTGGCCTTAAAGATCAGGATAACCCCGAGTACGCAGTGCCACATGGTCCACAAAAGAAAACTACCTTCCTGCGCCTCCCAAATGCAGCTCAGCAAATATTGGAAATCAAGCGCAAGGCTGGAATGTTCCCAGGCAAAATTGTATTCAAAAAGATGAGAACGGATGATGTAATAGATCGTGGCGAAAACTGAGAAAACGGCAATGCAATCGATGCCAAATGCGATCCTGGCCAGGCGTTTCCAGTTCCGTTCGTCTTCCGCCGTCTTTGCCTGAGTGGCTTTAAAAAAGGAAATTGTTGCTACAAAAGATGCCGCGAAAGAAAGCAGAACAAAAAAATGACCCACCCTGCCCGGCAGCAGATGTTCTCCTAAATAATTCATGGTAATTTATTGAGTTTGTCCCAGGTTTTTTTTGGCTGCCTCGGGATCGTCTTTGTATTTGGAAGGACACTTAATGAGGATACCGTCTTTGCTGGTGATTTCAAAAATATCTCCTTTCATTTTTCCTTTCAATACGATGCGCTCTGCCTTTTCCATATCATAAGGCTTTTCATTGTAGTAGACTACTTTGGCTGTATTGCCCAGGGTATCCGAAATGTAAAAGCTTGTATAGTTCGGGTTCCTGACCGGATCGTATTCAACCGGCTGGCTTTTGTCCAGTTTCGCGATGATAGTTACACTTTTACCTTCCCTTTGTTTTGCCGATGCTATGGTTTCGTAGGTAGACAGGTTGCCCATAAAACTGATCAAAATACCGATGGCAATAGCGATAAAAACCAGTAAAACGATATGACCTCTTTTCATGAACGCGAAGTTAGGGCAATTCGTTGGTTGATCTGTTAACAAGTTGATGGAGTTGGGCAGGCGATTAATGATTTGATTATCAAATGCGCTTATGGTCTGACGGTCTCCGTCAGACCTGCACCGGCAAATTTTTGGCCTCTACCGCATACTGTAGTACCTTGCACTGCGTTTTGTACGCAAGAACACCGACCATGGCAGACCTATCTCTTTTCAATCCAAATAGCGCAAGTAATCCAAAGAACAATATTTTCGGCATCCCTTTTTCTGAAGAAGAAGCCTCGCTGGTTATTTTACCCGTTCCCTGGGAGGTAACCGTAAGCTATGGAGCAGGAACCTCCAGGGCTGCAGATCATATTTTTCAGGCTAGTATGCAGGTCGACTTATTCGACGCAGACACGAATAATGCCTGGCGCAAGGGCCTTTATATGCGGCCGCCAGACAGGAAAGTGCTGATGAAAAGCGATTACCTCAGAAAGGAAGCAGAACTATTTATCGATTATACTTCGAAAGGAGAAATTGTTGAGAACAACAGTTTCATGTGCAAGTCGATGAAGGAAATCAATGAAGGGAGCGCGAACCTGAATAAATGGGTATATGAACAGACCCGTGACCTCATGGCGAATGGCAAACTCGTGGCCCTGCTCGGTGGAGATCATAGCGTGCCGCTGGGCTACCTGAAAGCCATCGCAGAAAAACACGGCGAATTTGGTGTGCTCCAGATCGATGCACATTGCGATTTGCGCAAATCGTACGAGAATTTTGTGTATAGTCATGCCAGCATCATGTACAATGCGCTCAATGAGATCCCACAGATAAAAAAATTGGTTCAGATCGGTGTGCGGGATTTTAGTGAAGAAGAATGGAATTATATCTGCAACAGCAATAAGCGGGTGGTGACCTTTTTTGACAGGGACATTAAAGAACGGCAGTTTGAAGGGGAAACATGGAAAGAGATCGTCGACGGCATTGTGCAGCAACTGCCTGAAAAAGTATACATCAGTTTTGACATCGACGGTTTGGATCCCAAATTGGGCCGTCATACCGGAACGCCTGTTCCGGGGGGATTTGAATCAGACCAGGTTTTCTACCTGATCAAAAAGATCCTCCAAAGCGGCCGGAGTTTCATCGGTTTCGACCTGGATGAAATCGGCGTTGGAGAAACAGGATGGGATGCGAATGTGGGAGCCAGGATCTTATGGAGACTCTGCAATTACCTGGTAGCAGGCAACTCGCAACCGCTGCCTGAAAAACCGCTGGAATGCGCTACGACTATGTAGTCACCCTCAAAAACGATAGTCACGAAGACCTCGATCGCATCAGTCTGGGCTTATGCACACTTTCCCTCGTTGCCTTTGTTTTTGAGCAACTCCGATCAGGAACATTCAGTCTGCTGCTCAGTTTTGCCGTTGTGGTCATGTCAGCAGGTATTCTTATTCAGGCCATGGCATTCGAAGGAAAAAAAACAACCCTCTACCGATACCGGCTTTTATTAGCCGGCATTTTCTGGGTCGGCATGCCCTATCTGCAATGGTTATCCGTATTTTTTTTCGGGCTGGCCATTCTGGAATACCAGGCCAGATCCCCACTGCATATCGGGTTTTCAAAAGACAGCATTACAATCAGTACCTTATTCAGGAGAAGATATCATTGGTCCGATTTCAGCAACATCATTTTGAAGGACGGCTTGCTGACCCTCGATTTCCGCAACAACAAGGTCTTTCAAAGAGAAATCCTTGAAGGTGTGGATGAGGGGGTTTTTAATGAATACTGTGTTTTGAAGTTAACAAGTTGATTGGTTGATAAGTTGATTAGTTATTCGCGTAGGCGTAACTTTGCGCATTGTAAATCAACCAATCAACCAATCAACCAATCAACTTATCAACTTATCAACTTATCAACAACTAAACAACGTGCCGCCCCAAACCCCATACCTGCTTTATTCGGACGGAAAAGGGAACATTTTCGAAGACAGCTCCCTGTACGCTTCGGGGCGAAGTGGCTGGGATGCAATACCGGTTCCCCTCGATGAATGGGTTGAATTGCCTGCTGGCGGCTCCCTGTATGAACTCCCCGGAAGAAGGGGAATTGGGATCGATGTCAAGTCAGGTGAAATGCGCCTTTGCGAAAAAGGATGGGCCGTGGCTGCCTTCATTCCCCCGGCACATACCGGTTTATACCTTGCGGCGTATGAAACAGGACACGATGCACCCACGCTTCCATTATTTTGCTATACCGCGGCAGGCTGGTTCAATGAACAGTTTTATGTCCCGGCCGTAAGAATCGAAAAAGACATCAGGCAGGAATCCCGGGGATATGATGGAATCAGCATCGAATCGGGCGCAGCGCAATTGTTGCAGGCTTATCCCCAGAACCGCCTGGTGAATCACCTGATGAACAATTGCTGTCTTACGTATCATTGTCCGGCTGCAAGAAATTTCGCCCTGGGCCGATGGGAATGCCCGGTACCGAGCTCGCCGGCATGCAATGCCAATTGTATCGGATGCATTTCTTTTCAGCCACAGGAAGAAACGATTACTTCTACGCAGGACCGGCTAACGTTTAAGCCTACCCCGGAAGAAATTGTTGAGTTTACCGTACCGCATTTACAAACGGCGCCCTATCCTATTGTCAGTTTCGGGCAGGGTTGCGAAGGCGAACCCTTATTGATGTGGGAAACGATCCGCGCATCGATACTGGAAATACGCAGGCACACGTTATTGGGAAGCATTAACATCAATACTAACGGCTCAAAACCCGATGCGGTCGCGGCGTTGTGCGAAGCAGGACTGAACTCCATCCGGGTCAGCACCAATTCTGCAAGAAAAAATATCTATGAAGCGTATTATCGTCCCAATAATTATTCATTCGAAGACATTGTAGAAAGTCTGAAGGTCGTTCGTCATTACGAAGGCTGGAGTTCCATCAACTATTTTGTATTTCCGGGCATGACAGATAGTGTGGAAGAATATGAGGCCCTGCGAAAATTGATCCGCGACACGGGCCTCAACATGATCCAATGGCGGAATTTCAACATTGATCCCGATTGGTATTTGGGTAAGATCGGCGTCATGGATAGCGGCGAGTGTATGGGCGTAAAACAATTGATGGAATTAATCAGGGAAGAATTCCCAAGATTGAAATTCGGATATTTCAATCCTCCTATGGAACGCATGAAGGGAGATTTTGAAATGGATTTTGCGCACTGAGGCTAGTGGCAAGTGGCGAGTGGCTAGTATGGGGCTCCTGGCCACTCGCCATTTGCCACTAGCCAAATTAACATTTCTGCTGCCATAAAACGCAAAACAATTCTTACATTCGTAATATGAACCGTTCCTATCAAGCGGCCCATTTTGAATCACAAAAAAACTGGAAGGCCTCGGGGTATACTTTGCTGATATGCATCCTGCTGGCCATTATCCTGTTGTTTGCGACATGGACATTACCCTCGCAGCCTGCTCCTGTTGTGGAAGACGGTATTGAAGTGAACCTCGGAAACAGCGATCTGGGGCTTGGCGATAAACAACCATTCCTGCCTGGCAAACCCTCCCCGCGGGATCAGGAAAAATATACTGC
>Ga0193728_1000465_pt1 | contig 19496 bp, 16 predicted proteins | sample U1c1metaG_FD_143037 | JGI IMG/M metagenome (GOLD analysis project Ga0193728, IMG submission 143037) | Soil microbial communities from a riparian zone of the East river system, Colorado, United States - U1c1 | ecosystem: Environmental > Terrestrial > Soil > Riparian zone | place: USA: East River...
CGACGTCACCGCCGCGTAGTCGATGAACGGCGTGTTGGTGAGATTGTCGATCTGGAACACGACGCCAAAGCCCCTCAAGAGGCCCTGTTGGAAGTCGTATCCGGTTTGGAACGCGCTGATCTGCTCGTGCCGGACGTATTCTAGCGCCCGGTCGCCGGCGAAATCCGTAATTTCGCCGATATAGTTGGAGCGATACGTGGTCGCGAGGCGCGCCGAAAAACCCGCTCGCTCGTAATACACCGTCGCCTGCCACACCGTCTTCGACAATCCCGGCAAGGTGATGTTTTGCGCAGCCGTACCCGCGACCTGTCCCGGGATCGCGATGCTGCTCGCGGTCTGCGAGACGCTGCCGCTGGCGCCGAAGCCCTCCAACCCGTCCCAGAACAACTCGCCGGGCACCGAAAATGCCAGCTCGACGCCGTCGACCCGGCCGCCGGTGCCGTTCTGCGGCGCCGTCATCGTACCGATTGCCACTTCCGGGCACGGCTGTGATACGCCGCCGATCAAGCAGGGGTTGAGCGGCGACGCTGCAGCGTTTTGCGCGGTGAAATCAAAGGGATTCTGGATGTCATAGATATAGCTTTTCAGCTTCTTGTAGAAACCGGCGACCGAAATGATCGCCCGGTTCTCGAAATATTTCTCGTACGACACGTCAAACGCATCCGCGCGCCACGGTGCGAGCCTCGCGTTGCCGCCGGTCGCCGAGGGTGTGAAGTTGCCCCCAGTCGAGTACGAATAATCGTAGGACACGTCCAGCTGGTCCATGCGCGCGCGCACCAATTCGCGTGCGACGCCGACGCGCAGCTTTTGGCCCGCCGGGAAGCCGAATACCAGGTTCAAAGACGGCAGGACATCGTTATAGTTCGTGCCATCGTGAATCGGCACCGCCGCGGTGACGAACGCGTTCGAATCGGAACTCTGCTGGGTGTGCACAACCTGCACACCCACATTGCCGCGCAAGTTCACGTCCGCTGACAACTCATGATCGAGCTTGCCCATGATGTAGGCCGTCGAGAGCTTCTCCGTGACTTCCCAGGTTTTACCGCCCAGATAATTCAGCGTCGTCGACGGCTGAATGGGCTGGAAATAATTGGCGAGCACGGCTGGGACATTCCAGGCGAGCGCGCTCGGGGTGCCCGAGAAGCCTAAGTTGGTCGGTGCCAGCAGGTACTGGCTCGCGATCTGGCAGGGGCAGTTGGCATTGGCGTTGAGATTGGCCTCGGGCTGCGTTTTGTTCTTGGTGCGATCGTCAAAATTGAGACCACCCTGCACGGCACTGAACCAGCCGGACAAGGCGTACGCCGCGTCCAGACGCACCGACTTCAGCTCGTCGACAACATGCGGGAAGCGGCTGTAGCCGGCACCGTAAATCGTGGGTCCCACGAGAACCTTCGAGGGATCCGCGTAGCCGTTGTTCAATACAAAGCTCGGCGACGAGCTCTCCGGAATGAAGAACGTGCCGGTGTCGGTTACACCGCCCTGGTAGGTGCCCTGGGTCTCATAGTCGTGCTCGTCGCGTGTCGCGCGCGAGTAGCCGATGTCCGCGGCGACGGTCCAGTTTCCGGGCGACCATTTGTTGTTCCAGCCGCTGGCGAAGATCCGGTCTTTCGTGGTGTACAGGAAGTTGCGTGCCAAGGGAACCAGATTGCCGACCGTTGCGCCGATCAAAGTGTTGTCGCCGCCGTTGACCAGGTTCGAATAATTCGTTGTGTTCGGGTAGTTGCCCAGGTTGGCCTCGATGCTGCGCCGGTCGTCTGCCCAGGTTCGGGTCGTGTAGTACGCATCGACCGTGCTGGTGAAGGTATCGATTGGCCGCCACTCCAAGGTCGCCACGGAGCCGTCGCGCTTGTCGAGACCGGTGCTTGCGAGCGACTTGATGCCGTCGGTCACCCAGGTGCTGGTGGGTACGCCTGCGTGATAGTTAAAGCCGGTCGGGTCGTTCGTGTGCCAGGGATCATACAGACCAACTTCCTTGGTATCGGTCGGCGTGTCGAGGCGTGCGAAACCCAAAGTGATACCCAGGGTGTTGTCGAAGAATTGGTCGACATAGGAAAGACTGGCGCGGTATTGTTTGTCGGTGGAACCGGCGCCGAGATCGCCGTTGCCGTTCTTGATGCCGCGTACGTCGAGCACCAGCGCGCGCTTGCCGTATTCGAGGGGACGGGTCGTCTGCAGGTCGATCGTGCCGGCGAGGCCCTGGCCGATGAGCGATGCGTCCGGGGTCTTGTAAACCTCGACCGCGTGGATCAGTTCCGCCGGGTACTGGATGGCGCGGTTGTCCCCGGTGCTGACCTGCTCGCGGCCGTTCATCAAGGTGCCATTGAAGTCGGGACCGAAGCCGCGGATGCTGATGTCTGAGGTGCGTCCGTCGGAGCGCTGGGCGGTGACGCCGGGAAGACGGGTCAGCGATTCGGCGATGCTGGGATCCGGCAGTTTGCCGATGTCTTCGGCGGAGATCGCCTCGACAATGTTGGTGGACTCACGCTTGACAGAGATCGCGGATTCGATGCTCGCCCGGATGCCCGTGACGGTGACTTCCTCGAGCGGAGCCTCTTCGGCGGCGATCACCTGCATGGGCAGCGCGGCGACAAGGCCGGCGGCGCTGAGCAGCACCGCTGCGCACCGGGTCATTATTTGACTTAATATGAGAATGCGCCGGTTTACTTCCGGCCGCCCGTTGATACGGGTCCGATTCGATTTATTCACTGATTACTCCCCCAATCAAGCCAGTTTATGCACCCATTGCCACGAAATTCGTGCGCAACATCGGCTTTTCTCTCCCTACCAATTCGCTCGGTAATTCTTTGGTGACAGTGTATGGCAACCCCTTGCCTTGCCAAGGAGGCTGCATACGTATTCATTGGTGCACTTGGGGGTTGACGAGTGCACAAGATTTGTTATCAATCTGCTGCGACGGGGCGTCGCCGATCAGCCCGTTTCCAGCGCAAGCGTCTTGATGTCGTTGAACATTACCTGCGGTTGCAAAAATGCCAGCGTGTAAATTTCCCGTACCTCGCCGCGTGCGTCGATCAGAAACATTTTCAACATGTGGTGCAAAGTGCGCGTCGCATGACCGTTCTCATCCGTTTCCACGCTGACCTCTTGCCCGAAATCCTCCAGCACCGGTAAGAGCTCGGGCACGCGGCGCGCCGTCAGGAAGCGCCAGTCGAATTGGGGATCAATGGTAAATTCTTTGCTATAGCCCGCGATGGCCGCGGGCGTGTCGTGGGTGGGGTCCAAGCTGACACTGACGAAGCGCACGCGCCCCGCGAGCGAGCGGTCGTCTCTCACTCGATCGCGCAAATTGGCGAGCGTCGTGTGCGAAAATGGGCATCCCAAGGGATCGGCGCAGTACGTATAGAAAAAGGTGAGCAGGGTGATCTTGCGTTGCGTGAGTGCCGAAAGGCTGATGGAATGACCTGAAGTGTCGAGCAATACGGCATCCGCGACACGCTGGATCTTTTGCAGTTTGTAGCTACCCGGTGGCGGCGGCACGAACTCCATACGCGGCGCCGTCGCCTTACCCGGGTCTACGGCGGCACCCGCCACGGCAGCGATCCCGGCGAGAGACAACACCCGGAATACAACGCGAATCAGCGTGCCGGCCCGACGCATCAGTGCAGGGAGGTACCCGTGAGCGATGCTAGGCGCGACGGGTTGGCGGTGAACTTCATGTGATGAGGACGGCCGAGCTGTTCCTTGGAGAAATCAATCTCAAACGCAGGAGTGAGTTCATGGCCGTCCCACTGGAATGCGCGCAGGAACTGTTCGTCGTCCTTGCCCTGCTTGTCCCACCGAGACAGCAAGCTCGAGGTGAGGTACACGCGGTGGCCGTCCCAGCTTTGCGACACCATGTTCACCTGGCTGCCGGTGTGCTTGCTGTAGGTCTCCCGCGGATGCTCAGGGTTGCTGAGATCAAAATAATGTGTGGTGCCGTCCATGAATGTGTTTACCCACAGGCCTTTCGCGTCTGAGGTGATCGAAATATCCACCGGGAGGGGAATCTTGGTCGGATCGCCGATCGCAGCAACGTCCTTCGCCTGCCAGATTCCTCGCGCGTCGCGCTTGACCAACCACAACTGCGAGGTCAGAGCCGTGGCCGTGATGGCCCAATTCTGGCCCTCCGGCAATGCCCAGCGAATCTCCAACGGTGCGCCGGGCACGGCGAGGATTTGCTCCGGCTGCATGGTCTTTAGATTCCACATCACCATCGTATTGCCGAAAAGTTTCATGGCTTCGGGATCCTTTACGACCTCGCCCAGATCGCGCATGTAGTTGTTCCACCCGGTGAAACTCGATGTCAACAAGGCATTTTTCGCAGGATTCACCGCAATGTCGTAGCCATAGCCATCGCCTTTGACCTGTTTGATCGTGGAGGTGGGCATGTCGTACTTGGCGACGAAGTCGCCCTTGTTGTTGTACACCGACATGCCGGTTATGCCGCCCTTATTCGCCGCGTTCGACAGGCTGCCGATCAGCATGCGGCCGGGCAACGCGTAGAACGTATGTGGTCCCACATAGCCGGTCTTAGCCGACAGTGTATCGATCCTCCTGATGAGTTTCGGGTGGGATGGATTGCTCCCCACATCGAAAACATAGATCGTGCTGTCGTCGAGCCCGCCGGCCCAGAGATATTTACGATCGTCGGTGAACCCCATGTGGTGCGCTTCACCTCGGCCGCCAACGGAAATCTTGTGAATCACTTTCCCGTAGGTTTTCGATGCGGGGTTCGCGTCTATGGTTACGAGCTTGTCCGATCCATCGCCCATGCCAGGCACGCCAAGCGTCCATACGTGCACGAAATCTTCCTGACCTTTGATGAGGCCGGACATGTAGGGCGAATTGCAAGTCTCGTCGGCATGCGACGCAATCGCGAAGACATTGATGATTGCAGCCATGCAAAAGCTCAAGATCAGTCTGAGATCGATGCGCATAGTTATCTCCCAGGATCGTTGATGCATGGGCGCAAATTGCGACTATGCGGCGTGAAAAGCAAGCCCGCAATGTCCGAAGTTCGAAGGACGACGAAGCGACGCGACGCAGCAGAGTACGCCGGACCATTCCGCTTTAAATTGAGAGCGTGCTATGGTTTCGAAGGTGGCTAAGCTCCTCAAAGATCGCAGTCAGGATAAACGCAGGCGCATTGAAGCGGCGGCTCTCGCGCTGTTCACCACGCAGGGCTTTCACGGCACCAACAACCGCGAAATCGCCAAAAGGGCCGGCGTGTCCACGGCGGCGATTTACACTCATTATCCCAGCAAGGAAGCGCTTTTCATCGGCCTGGTGGAGCAGCACCGCGCACTGGTCGCCAAATGGCTTAGAAAGACCATCGCCGGGCTCCGGGATCCTCTGGCCAAACCCGATCTGACGGCATTTGCCTCGGCGATTCGCGCCAAGATGCGCAAGGACCCTGAGTACTTCCTGCTGATCTTCATCGACGTGGTCGAATTCAAGAACCAGCACTTCCGCGCATCCTTCCATGACGTGCCCGAGTGGTTCCGCCGCGCGCTCGGCCCGGCTCTCGACAATGTGAGCAAGGAGCCGGGCTGGTGTGGGCAGGATCCGGCGTTCGTGCTGGCCGCGGTCTACATGTATTTTGTGCATTACGGGCTGATCGAACAGCACATGGGCGGACGCCGCCATCTCGGCGTCTCCCACGAGCAGGCGATCAACCAGGTGGTCGAGCTGTTGTGTGGGGGGCTGTGGCGGATGCCGCGCAAGACCGCGCGAGGCAACGGCCAGCGCAAGCCGTCGAGCGGTCCCGTCCGGCAGAAACTGCTCGAGGAGGCCATGCAGAGCCGGATCGACTTCATCCGCCTCTTATCCGGCCGCATGTGGAGCGCACCGCCCGGGATTGCGGTTGGGAAGTCGCGTGGCGTTGAGCCCGCGCCGGTACCGATGCTGTTTCTGCCGGAGATCTCCTCCGATCGGCCCGACGACACGCAGCTGCGGATCGAGGCGGCGGCGCTCGAGCTGTTTACCACACAGGGATTTCACGGCACCAACATCCGCGATATTGCGGAGAAAGCCGGCGTCTCTCAAGGCGCAATCTATACCTATTATTCAAGCAAAGAAGCGCTTTTCGAGAAGCTGGTCAAGACCTATCGCTCCTGCATGACCGCCTTCCATCGACGCGCCGTCATGCTGCTGATCGAGCCTTTCTCGCGCGACGGACTGAAGCTCTTGGCCATGGCGATTCGCTCGATGGTGTATGACGACGCGCAGCACTGGCTGCTGCTGTTCATTGATATTCTCGAGTTCAAAAATCGCCATTTCGCCGATATGTACCGCGACGTGCCCGGAGGGATACGCCAGCTGTTGCGGCCGGTGCTTGACAAGGTAGCGGACCAGCCGGGTTGGTGCGGGCAGGATCCGGCCTTTGCTCTCGCGGCCATTTACCTGTTCTTCTTTGCGTATTTTGTCGTCGAAAGGCACATGCACGGCAATCAGCACCTCGGTGTCACGGAAGAAGAGGCGATCGAGCGGCTGATCGATCTCCTGTCGACGGGAATGTGGCACGTGCCGGCAGTGTCGCCGAGCAAGCGCACTCGGCACCGCAGAGCTGCCGACGCCGCCACTCGAGCCGATCCGTCGAGCAGCGGCTACTCGGCCGCCCTCATCGCATCCCCGCTCAGCGGCGCGAAGTAACTTAATTCCTGTCCGGCTGTCTTTGAGCCGCGCCTTAGCCGGCAGACCACGCTTCTGTTTCAATCTGATCGCTCGCTCATTTTTATGAGCGATTGATTTTTATTGACGTAATGATTTTTTGATGATATCAACTCATCCGCAAGTAGCCGCGTTGACAAATCGCAAAGAATCCGCGGCTCGCTGGAAAGGCCTAAGGACAAAAGGAGCGCCAGATGAACGGAGTTGGCCCCCACCCAAAAACAGCCAATGTTTTGAATTTTTTACACGCTCTTGCCGCGGTCGCGCTGCTAAGCGCGCCACTGCTCGCAGGATCAGCGCGGGCGGCGCCGCCCAACTTCATCGAGTTTGAAAGCGGGCACGTGCGTCCGATTGCGATGTCGCCCAGCGGAACGCAGTTGTTCGCGGTTAACACGCCCAACGACACTTTGGAGATTTTCAACGTCACGCCGCAGGGACTGGTATTCCAGGCGCGCGTGCCGGTGGGTCTGGAGCCGGTCGCCGTGGCCGCACGAAATAACGGCGAGGTGTGGGTCGTCAATCACCTCTCGGACAGCGTCAGCGTGGTGACGCTCGCCGGCACTCCGCATGTCGTGCGCACACTACTCGTTGGCGACGAGCCGCGCGACATCGTGTTTGCAGGAACAACCGGCCGCGCTTTCATCACCACGGCGCATCGCGGGCAGCAACGCACCGATCCCTCGATCGCCGGAGTCGAGGGCGCCGGCGATCCGCAGTTGACCACCTCCAGTGTTCCGCGCGCGGACGTCTGGGTGTTCGACCCGGCTCATCTCGGCACGACGATGGGCGGGACGCCGCTCAGGATCATGACCTTCTTCACCGATACGCCGCGCGCGCTCGCGGTTGGTCCCGGCGGCAATACCGTTTTTGTGGCCGGGTTCAAGACCGGCAATCAGACATCGATCGTGAACGAGGGCCGGATCTGCACCGGATTTAACACCAAACAGCCGTGCTTACTGAGTGATCTCTCCGTCAGCCCGGGCGGCCATCTGGGCCCGGCCACGGACGCTTTGGGCGAGCCGGCGCCGCAAGTCAGCATGATTGTCAAATACAACAACGCCGACGGTCACTGGGAAGACGAACTCGGGCGCAGCTGGGACAATTCGATACGCTTCAGTTTGCCGGATACGGACGTATTCGCAGTCGATGCCAACAATCTGACGCAAACCGCCGGCTTCGCGCATGTCGGCACCACGTTGTTCAACATGGTCGTGAATCCGGCCAGCGGCCACCTGTACGTCTCGAACACCGACGCGATTAACAACGTGCGCTTCGAGGGTCCGGGCACTTTTGCCGGCCATACCGTGCAGGGGCATCTGGCGGAAGCGCGGGTCACCGTCATCTCCGGTGCGACGGTCACGCCACGGCACCTCAACAAGCACATCAACTACGCGAATCTGGCCGGCTCCCCGGGCTTCGATCCGACGGCAAAGTCGCATAGCCTGGCGACCCCGCTCGACATGGCGGTCACGCGCGACGGAACCACGCTCTATGTAGCCGCCTTCGGCTCGAGCAAGATTGGCGTCTTCAATACGACGGCGTTGGAGGACGATACCTTCGATCCGACTGTCAGCAGCGCCAATTATATTGCCGTCAGCGGCGGCGGCCCGAGCGGCATCGTGCTGGATGAGCCGCGTCAGCGGCTATATGTCATGACCCGCTTCGATGATTCGGTCAAGGTGATTGACCTTACGAGCAGGCAGGAAATCGCGGCCCTGCCACTGCCCAACCCCGAGTCCGCTTCCGTGGTCCAGGGCCGGCCGATGCTCTACGACGCCACCCGTTTCTCCGGCAACGGCGAGGCTTCCTGCTCGAGCTGCCATATATTCGGTGACAATGACGAGCTCTCGTGGGATCTCGGCAATCCCGACAACCCGGTCACCAAGAACCCAATACCTATCAACGAGAGCAACCCGCTCATCCTGGCAGTGGGCGAGACGCTGTTCGGCGTCAACACGCCGTTGAACGGTAGCGGCAAGGTGGACGATTTCCACCCGATGAAGGGGCCGATGACCACGCAGACGCTTCGCGGCCTGACCAATTCCGGTGCGATGCATTGGCGTGGCGATCGATCCAACGGGCTCTTGGGCATCGATCCGTTCAACGAAAATCTATCGTTCAACAATTTCATAGTCGCCTTCCAAGGTTTAGTGGGCAGCGTCGATCAGCCATCGACCGCGCAGATGCAAGCCTTCACCGACTTCCAACTCCAGGTGGTGCTGCCGCCGAACCCGGTGCGCAGTCTCGACAATTCGCTGACCGCATCACAACAGCATGGCCACGATTTCTATTTCGGCCCGCACCCCTCCGACGGTTTCAACGTGCCGGGCATCGGCCTGATTTTGGGGACGACGACGTTCACCTGTAACGGTTGCCATGCGCTCGATCCATCTCAGGGGAAATTCGGCGCCAGCAAGAACGACAGCTTCGAGGGCATCGAACAGGTTTTCAAGATTCCACACCTGCGCAATCTCTATACCAAGGTCGGCATGTTCGGCATGGCGAAAGTGCCGTTCTTCGAGAGTCCCGATACCGGCTTCACGGGACCGCAAATTCGCGGCTTCGGCTTCACCAACGAAGGCTCGCCCGATACCATGTTCACGTTTTTCAATTCCGTGGTGTTCCGCTCGACGCTGACCGCCGGCTTCCCGCTACTCGGTGGTGATCAGACACGTCGGGATGTCGAGCAGTTCATGCTGGCCTTCGACAGCGATCTGGCTCCCATCGTCGGCCAGCAGGTGACTCTGACCAACCAGAATGCCGGCGCCGTCGGCCCGCGCATCGCGCTGCTCGAGCGGCGGGCCGGTACGCCCTTTACTTCGAAGATCCTCGGCGGCACGGTGACGGAGTGCGACCTCGTGGCCAGTGTCGTGCAGGCCGGCATCGTGAAAGGTTATCTCTATCACCCGAGTTCCGCCGTGTTCGTGCCGGGCGACGCGTCGGCCCCGCTTTCGGACACCGCGCTGCGGGCGCTGGCCGCTGTGGCGGGGCAGGAGGTCACTTACAGCTGCGTTCCACCCGGCTCCGGCGCGCGCATCGCGTACAGCAAATAATCTCGTACAGAAAATAGGAGGCTGCCCCACGTGTCACAGCACGTGGGGCAGATGCGACCGAACTTCCGAGTCATCAAATGCTAGGGCCGAGCGGCTTCCAGTATCAGCCGGCTGATCTCGTCTGGATGGGAGATCAGCGACAAGTGGCTTGCCTTCACTTCAATGGTCTTGGCGCCCATGCGCTTGGCCATGAAGCGTTCGAGATCCGGATTGATGGTGCGATCTTCGGTCGAGACGGCATAGAAACTCGGCTTAGACCGCCAGGCCGCCTGGGTGGTCTTGCCAGTAAGCAGAGCTTTCTGGAACGGTTGCTGGACTGCATAAAGCACCTTAGCTTTCGCCTTCGGCAAGTCGCCTGCGAAATCGCGTAAGAACGCCTCTTCGCCGAGACGCCCCTCATCGCCGTCGAAAATGATGCCGGCGGACGCCGGTGGCGTGGGATATGTCTTGGCCAACGCCGTGTAATCCTCGTCCGCATCGGGCGCTCGTGCCGCGACATAGACAAGTGCAGAAACATTCGGATGCATTCCCGCTTCGGTGACGATCATCCCGGAAAAGGAATGCCCGACCAGAACCGTCGGTCCATCCTGCCGTGCCAGCACTCGCTCGGCCGAGGCAACGGCTTCAGGTAAGGTCGTCAGAGGGTTTTGCACCGCGGTGGCGTTGAGCCCCGCCGCCTGCAATCGTGCGATCACCTCGGACCAACACGATCCGTCGGCGAACAGCCCGTGCACGAGGACGACGTTGCGCGCCTTGATCGGAGCAGCGATGGCGGCTATGCCGCGGGCGGATGTCAACGAAGCGGCGGCGCCTGCAAAAAGCGCAGCCGAAAAAGTACGTCTGTTAATTGGCATGAGAGTATCTCCTTGTTTTCTTACCGCGAACTCGTAGGGCAGATAACTTGCCGCGTATGCTGGCTTGCACGATGCGCCGATTGTATTTTGTTTACCTCTCGAACCGAAGCTTACCAGCATTCGGCGGACCGCGATCAGGAGGTGCTGATTCGATCGAGCGTTTAGCGCGCAACCGCGACGTCCAATGCCGCCGTCGCACCGGCCGATGTTGGGGTCTGGCCAAGCGCATCCGCTGGAGCGCTATTTTTACAATCTACATGGCGTTCTTGAACTAGATTTGTGCTCTGCCGCCATCGACGAATAGTTCGATGCCGGTGACAAAACTGGAGTCATCTGAGGCGAGAAACAGCGCGGCCTTGGCGATTTCCTCGGCTTCCCCCATTCGTCCCATTGGAATGGTGGACACGATCCGCGCAATGGCCTCCGCAGGCTGTCCGGTCAATATCGGAGTATCGGTCGGGCCGGGGCTAAGAACGTTGGATCGAATTCGGCGGTCCTTCAACTCCACCGTCCAAGCTCGCACGAAATTGCGGATCGCAGCCTTGGTTGCTCCGTAAACCCAGAAGGCGGGAGTACCTTTGATGCTCGCAACGGAACCGGTAAGAATGATCGAGGCGCCATCATTCAACAGCGGAAGTGCTTTCTGCACCGTGAACAGTGTTCCCTTTACATTGGTGTCGAAGAGCTTGTCGAAGTGCTCCTCTGTGATTTTTCCCAAGGCGAGGAACTCACCGAAGCCGGCATTGGCGAAGACAATGTCGATTCGTCGGCCCGTCGCCTTGACAGTGTCGTAGAGACGATCGAGGTCAGATAGCTTGGCGACATCTCCCTGAACACCGGTACGTTGTTACCGATTTGCCCTCACGGCTTCATCAAGTTCCTTCTGACGTCGGCCCGTGATGAAGACGTGCGCTCCCTCTTTGACGAATAGATCTGCCGCGGCGAATCCGATTCCCGTAGTGCCGCCGGTGATAACGGCTACTTTGCCCTGCAACTTACTCATGACTGCCGCTCCGTGAGTGACGCAATCCGCCCGATACCTAGCGCCCCTTCATGCCTCCAACGAGACTCGAAGGCAGCCTACTCCTCGCGACAACCGCGCGCCGAGCGAACGCGCCAAACCTCGCATCGCTTTATTGTCCTCGAGTACATCGCCGCATAGGCGAAGCACGCCCGCAAATCGCGCGCACTGCGCCAAGACTCGCGTAAGTGTCGTTCCGAGACCGATTCTGCGCCAATTGTCGGCAACCACGAGAGCGAACTCGGCGGATTCCGAGTCTGCGGTACGCACGTAGCGAGCTTCCGCAACAATCGTTGCGGGTTGATCCACAGCGCCATCGTGGGTCTCGGCGACGAACGCAAAAGTACGATGGTTGATCATCGTGAACTCGCGCAGGAGGGGCTCTGAGATCTCATTGGTCGAGCTGTGGAATCGCAGCCTACGCGTCGCGCCTGAAAGCGCTGCGAAGAATGCCCTCAGAGCAGGTAAATCTGATGCAACGATCGGGCGGATGTTAACGAGTCTCGCGTCGTTAAGTTGTACGTGCTTATAGTCTGTCGCAGGCTCAAGCTCTGACCCAATCGCGGACGTCCAAGACGCTACGGTTCTGAAGCGAAACGGAGATCCCGCGAGCATCGTGCTAGTGCTTAACATTGGCCTTCGCACCTCTTTCGATTGCCAACAGTAAATCAGCGGAGGGAAATTGCTCTTCCATTGCCTTGACGAGATCATCGGGCGTCCTGGCTTTCTTGAGCTCTTCCTCAAAGATCAATAAATAGTTTTCAGTAAAGTCGACGGCCGAAGTTGCGTCAACGGCGGCACCGACCTTGCTATGTCCGGGAATAACCGCAACAGGTTTCAAGGCTCGGATTCTCTGTAGCGAGTCTAACCAGCGTTTTCTCGCTGTCATGTCGGTCTCTGCGGTGTAGACGTGCAGGTCATTAAAGAGAACGTCACCGGCGATGAGGGTTTTCTGCCCCGAAAGCCAAAGCATGGTGTTTGCGTCGGTATCGCCTTGGACGTTTTTCAGGATTTCGATTTTCGAATCATCAAATTCAATGAAGTTAGCGTCGAACTTGCTGATGGCAACCGTATGGGAAGCAGCGTCCTGGCCTAAAATGTCTTTCCATTTATCAATTTTCTCTTGATAGACTTTGTTGATTCGATCCACTACGGTTGAATTGGCAAGAATTCTCACGGCCGGATACGCGTCCTTAAATACCTCGAGACCAAGAAAATGATCGGCATGCTCATGAGTAATGTAAATGATCGACAATGGCTTTCTTGTCGCTTTGACGTATTGCAATACTTTTTCGGCATTGGACTTTGTCAACTGCGCGTCAACGAGCATCACCTCATGGGCGCCCTCAATGACAATGGAGTTAACCCAAAACTGATCGCCGGCGGGAGTAACCACAGTAATTGCAATTGCCTCCTGGCTTTTCGCCGGAGTCGCTTGGGCGAGAGCCGTTTCTGCGCAGCAGCACAAAAGTAAACATTTGAGCGAAGTGTGGAAGATGATGCGATGCATGTGCATGGCAGCGTGGTCTCTATCGCTCAGCCCATTGATCGCTGAATATCACCGGCGCCCAGACGTAGCCGTTCGCCTCTTTGCGCAGGCGGCCCATGCCGGGAAATGGCATGTGAGGTCCCGCGATCATGGCGCCGTCGCGCGCAAGCTTGGGCAGCAACTGATTCCGCGTCGTCGCAGCCGCAGCATGGTCGATGTCAAAGACCACGGTAATGTCGGGATGACTCAGTTGGACAAGCTGCTCATGGACGGTATCGCCCCAAAACAGAATCCTTTGACCCTTTGAGGAAAATTCATAGCCAGTGTGCCCCGGGGTGTGACCATGCAATGCAACAAGCGTGATCCCGTCCCCGATCGCCTCAGAGTCGCTGAACGTGTGCCACTTACCGGCCTTGATGTACGGCGCGGCGATGGCATGCGCGCTCTGGAAGAACGGCTGCGCATCCTTCGGCGCTTTCGCGGCGACTTCAGGCGACAGCCAAAAGTCGCTTTCAGCCTTCGAGACAAAGACATCGGCGTTGGGAAAAACACGCTTTCCGTCTTGAGTCGTGAGGCCGCCGACATGATCGGAGTGGAGGTGCGTAACCAAAACGCGGTCGACCTGTTCCGGTTGATAGCCTGCGGTTCGCAGGCTATCAACCAAACGACCGAGAGTTCCTCCGCCGAACCACGTGCCGGCACCCGCGTCGACGAGGATCAGTTGCTCGCCGGTGTTGACCAGGAAGCCTGTGTCGCTCGTGTCCAGCAGGTGAGGATCCTCGTGCAAGGCCTTTTTGACACGATCCATGGTCGCCTTCTTCGCAGTCAGCCAATGCAGATCAAATACGGCGGCGCCATCGAGTAACGCCGTCACTTCGAGATCGCCGACCTTCATCCGGTACAAACCCGGCGCCTGATCGTGGTGCTGGGGTGCAGCAGCCCGAGCGGGGTTCGGCTGGGCGACAGAACCGGCCAGCGCCACTAGAAGGGCCGCAGCGAAGAGCATTGAATTTCGTTTTAACAAGTTTCTACTCCCAAGTGGGCCAAAGCAGAAGCCGTAATCATTGCGACCGCAATGAAAGAATGGCGCTATAATGGCGACCGCAATCTTTGTTGTCAAATCTTCTTTGAGTGAGAGAGTTAATTGAAAGTTACTAAGGAAAAGGCCGCCGAAAATCGCGCGGCGCTGGTCCAAGCGGCCGGGCATTTGTTCCGCGAGCGCGGTATCGATGGTGTCGGCGTCGCGGAGATCAGCAAGAAGGCTGGACTGACGCATGGGGCGCTTTACGCCCAGTTTCCCTCCAAGGAGGCGCTGGCAGCGGAGGCCTTCACGTCTGCCCTTAAACCAGGCCTGGAGAAGATGACGGCGGACCGGGCTGGCCGACCTGCCAAGCTGATTGATTTTATTGACGACTATTTATCCGTCGACCACCGCGACAACTTGGCAGCAGGCTGCCCGATGTCAGCCTCCGCCAGTGAGATCGCGCGACAGGTCAAGATCGTCGGCGAGCGCTTTTCGGAGGGGTTTGAGCAAGCCGTCGCCCTGATTGAACGTGGACTTGGCGCCTCTCCTTTCGAGGCGGATAAACGTCAGCGTGCGCAGGCGATGATGGCCGCTATGATCGGCGGCGTCGCCGCCTCACGCGCGGTCGCGAAGGCCAACCCCAAGCTATCGAATCAAATCTTGCGAGCGGTCCGACAGATTGTTGGCGAGGTCGGTGGAGAAGGGGCGCGGGTTGATGGAGCTGAAGGCAGGGTGCGGGCGACGAGGAAGCGCGCGAGTTGACGCGCAGCAGCGCGCCCACCTAACTCAATTGTAGTTTTCCCGCGTTGACAGTCCGGGCGCGGAGCAAACCCCCGCGCCCGAAGGGATCAGTTGATGGTCATACCGCCGTCGACGTTGAGGATATGGCCGGTGATGAATGAAGCTTCGTCCGAGGCGATGAAGACTATCGCGTTTGCCTGCTCCTCCGAGATCCCGAGTCGAGCCATCGGAACCTTTGTCACCAGACTCGCTTTGTTCTCCGGCGTGTGCGTAAAACGGGTCAACATGCCGGTGTCCACCGGTCCGGGCGCCACCGCGTTCACGCGGATGCCGGATTTGACCGTCTCGAGCGCGACCGACTTGGTGATGCCCTCGACGGCGTGCTTGCTAGCCACATAGACGGAAGCAAATGCCGCGCCCTCATGCCCATAGGTGGAGGAGATGTTGACAATGTTGCCGCTGCCCTGCTTTTGCATGACGCGCACTTCGTGCTTCATGCACAGGAGCACGCCGAGAACATTCGTGTCGAATGTCGCAGCATAGCTTTCCGCAGTTTGGTCGGTAATCGGGCCAACCTGACCTTCGGTGGCGGCGTTGTTCACGGCGACATCGAGACGTCCAAACCGTGTGACGGTCTTGTCCACGGCATTGCGGATATCCTCCTCCTTGCGGACATCGGCGTTGATGAACTCGGCCTCCGAACCCAAAGAGCGGAGTTCCTTCACGAGCGCCTTGCCTGCCTCATCACGACGACCAGCGACGACCACTTTTGCCCCCTTCTTGGCGAAGGCGACGGCGGCGGCGCGCCCGATGCCGGTAAGTCCGCCGGTAATCAAAACAACTTGAGTACTCATTTCTACAAATCTCCTAGGTTGAGCCGCCGAAAATCGGGCGGCGTTTGGTTCAAGCAACTTTCACTCGCCCGGCGAGATCCGGGTGGTCATTGCTTTACGTGCGACAACTATGGACGTCCGTAGTAATAAAGTCAATGTAAATCTGTACGTGCGTATTGACCGCGCCGGGCAAACCTAATACGATTTGCACTTCGGCATCCGGGTGGAGAGCGCAATGATTTGGTCGGGTTGCGATCGTCAGGCGCGCTTCGAGTCGTTTCTCACTTATTTTTTAGAGGAAATTGTGTCCAAGCTCTTTACACCTGTCTCGATTGGGAACCTAAAACTGACGCACCGCGTTGTCATGGCGCCGCTTACCCGTTCACGCGCCGATCTACCAGACGATGTGCCGAACGATCTCATGGTCGAGTACTACACTCAGCGCGCCTCTATGGGTGGCCTGATCATTGGAGAGGCGACCACCATTTCAACGAGTGCCCGCGGTTGGCTCGGAGCGCCAGGGCTCTATTCCGACAAGCAGGTGAATGGCTGGAAGAAGATCACGGCTGCGGTTCACGCAAAGAAAGGCTTTATGTTTGCGCAGTTGTGGCACACCGGACGCGCATCGCACGTATCGGTCACCGGCGGACCCCAGCCGGTTTCCGCGTCGGTCAACCAAGACTACTGGAATGACCCCGACAAGTTGACTTCAACACCAGGTGGCTGGGTTCAGCCCTCTCCGCATCGCGCACTTGAGATTGCCGAGATCGCGGGGATTGTGGACGACTACCGCAAGGCGGCAGTACGGGCGAAGCAGGCAGGGTTCGACGGCGTGGAGCTACATGCAGCCAACGGCTATTTGATCGATCAATTCCTTCAAGACGGTTGCAACAAACGCACGGACGGATACGGCGGTAGCATCGAAAATCGCGCCAGATTGCTCCTCGAGGTGGTCGATGCCATAACTTCCGTGTGGGGCGTGGATCGGGTAGGCGTACGCATCGGACCCGATGGTAAATGGAACGGGATGTCCGATAGCGACCCGAAGTCTCTGTTTACGTATGTCGCTAAGCAGCTGAACCGTTTCGGACTGGCGTACCTTCACATCATTGAGCCCCGCGTGAAGGGGAACGTGGTTGTTGCAGAAGGCCAAGGTCCTATCGCAGCGGAATACTTGCGTACTATTTTTAAGGGCAAGATCATTGCAGCAGGAGGCTTCGAGCCGGACACTGCCGAGGCGGTCGTGACGCAAGGCGACGCCGACTTAGTGGCATTCGGGCGCTACTTTGTATCAAACCCCGATCTGCCGATTCGTATAAAACAACGATTGCCGTTGAGCAATTACGACCGCAACACCTTTTATACGTTTGATGATCGTGGGTATATCGACTACCCGGCGTTCACAGCAGGCGCGCTTGCCGTCGCTTCGTCTTAAGGCAGGGGACGAAGGTTCACGCGTGTGGGCAGAAATCGCTTTAACCCGTTGATTTTTCTCGAACGAGATATACACTTCCAATCCGAGTTGGGTTGACAATAACTATGTACGGACGTATTATCAGCGGATGAGCAAAGTTTCTAATAAAGATAAAATATTGGCCAACGGCCTCAAGGTCGTGCTCGAGCGCGGTTATGTGGGTGCCAGCGTGCGTGACATCGTTGAGGCGGCTGGCGTGCCGCAGGGCTCTTTCACCAATCATTTTGCCTCCAAAGAGGCGTTTTCCCTGGAAATTCTGGATCTCTACTTCGCAAATAACCGCGTCGTGATCGCCGATACATTACGCAATGAGGCTCTTACGCCCCTGAAACGATTGCGAGCCTATATTGATGCGAGTATCGCCGCGATTAGAAACCACGGCCTGAAAAATGGTTGTTTGGTTGGCAATTTCGCGGCGGAAGCGTCCGATCACAGTGAAATCATTCGCAAGCGGGTGTCGTCAATCTATACCGAAGTGCGGGAGGCCGTGACTGAGTGCTTAAAGGCTGCCGTGAAGGACGGCGAGCTTCCCAAGACTTTTAAAGCTAGCGAAATGGCCACCTTTATTGTCACTGGGCTACAAGGTGCCTGGCTGGTTTCCAAGGTTGAGCGCGATTTGGCGTTTGCAGAAAACTTCAAGAAGACATTGTTTTCAACAGTCTTGGCCTGAAGCGGCCGAAAGTTTCCGTGGATTAACGCTACCGTCCCGGTAGCCGTTCTTTTGTATGAATTTGCGGCGGGGCAATACGCACGTACACATGTTTCTTGACAGAAATATTATGGACGTACATAGTTAAATCATGGTCAGGAGCGGCTGAGTGACGCGTCGTCGGTTGCCCTGTTTCGCCTAGGACCTGCCCGGGGTGAGAACTTGTGATGGCCTTCTGGGAACTAACGGTCATGAAACTCAGATCGACAGCTCTAAATGAGATCCCGTCATGAAAAAGCACAAGCAGGCTCCGGTTGATTTTCTTAGGGAACTTCAAGATCGGCGATCTGACGCCTTTCTCCAAATATTCTCAGGAGTTGATACAGATGAACAGCAAGTCAATCAAGATTCCGGGACCAGATCATCCGATAACGATCACGCCGACGAAAGGCCGGGTCACTGTCGTTGTGAACGGTAGACGCATCGCCGATACCCGCGAGGCCCTAACCTTGAAGGAAGCGTCCTATCCGGCCGTGCAATACATTCCGCGCAAAGACATCGACCAAACGCAGCTGCATCGGACATCGCACCAGACGTACTGTCCCTACAAGGGCGAATGCGCCTATTACAGCATTCCTTCTGGCGGCGAACGCTCGGTCAACGCGGTCTGGACTTACGAGGCTCCTTACGCTTCCGTATCCTCTATCCGGGAGTACCTCGCGTTTTACCCAGACCGGGTCGAGTCAATCGAAATCGGCGTCGAAAACTGAGGGGCCCTTGTCGCCGTATCTCCAGGCGTATCTTTATCAGCGATAACTAATATCGAGAGATATAGGATTCCGCTGTAGGTCCCGCTCTTCTAGTCTCGGTGATGAGTTCACAAGAGATTTTGGAGGAGTCATGTCAGGGTCAAATTTCCGATACTGTCTATCCCACGCCCTTCGCTGGAGCGAGCGCCCGCTTATCAAGTATGCAGTTCGCAGTTTTATTTTACCGGTGATGGCTGCGTTGGCGCTGAAAAGCGCGCCTACCGTAGCGCAGGAGCAAGCGCGCTCGCAATCGGTCGAGATCTTTGGCGGCGAGCTGTTCGGCGACAAGCTGACTGACACGCCGGTGTCGAATCGCAATCCCCGCCTGAACGACGATGCACTGGCCGGCATTCGTTATAACTATAACTTTACGGACATGTGGGGCATGCAGTTATCGAGCGGCTACAGCTGGAGTCGGGCCTCACGCGTACAATTTGGCGAGAACAAGCTCGGACTCACGACCGTCGATCTCGATGGTGTGTGGAACATCACGCCTCAATTCCCGTTCGTTGCCTATGTGCTCGCCGGTGCCGGTTACGCCTGGGCCAATTTGGATACTCCCATCACGGGAGAGATCAACGGACGTCCTGTCGCTCTCACCGATAGCAACGGCTTCACGGCCAATGCAGGTATCGGCGTCAAATACTATGTGAGCAGCAATCTATACGTAGATGTACTAGCTCGCTATCGCTACCTCGATCGACTTGTCAGTGCCTCGAATCAACACATGAACACAACCGAGACAACGCTGGGCGTCGGTTGGCGGTTTTAAGCGATAACGCCTGGGAGTGGCCGATGGTATTGGCGGCGGCACGTCGCCGACCGCACTGCCGGCCACGTCCACTCCGTTGCAGGTGATTGATCGCTAAGGCGCGCTGCGTTG